>Ga0247813_10001377_pt1 | contig 18717 bp, 15 predicted proteins | sample UWRJL169409C1_FD_180719 | JGI IMG/M metagenome (GOLD analysis project Ga0247813, IMG submission 180719) | Plant litter microbial communities from Arlington Agricultural Research Station in Wisconsin, United States - UWRJ-L169-409C-1 | ecosystem: Environmental > Terrestrial > Plant litter >... | reverse complement strand
GCACCGCTCGACCTCGTGTGGGTCCGGTACCGCCGCGGCGAGCGTCTCGACGTCGTCCTGGGGCTCGACGGTCTGCTGCACGCCCCGGACGGCGAGAGCTTCGGCGACCCGGACGCAGCCGTGCAGGCCCTGACCGGCTCGGCGTCCTCGAACGGCTGGCGGGTCTGGCGCGCGGGCGAGGCAGGACCGAGCCTCGACGAGCTCGTCTCAGAGGCTCAGGAGTCCGACCAGCCGTAGGCGCTCGCCCACCGCTGGATCTGCGCGTAGTACACGCTGCGCACAGGCAGGGCCGACAGGGCGAGGTCGTGGACCGCCCCGGCGATCCGGGCCACCGTGACTGTCGGCCCGAGCTGGACGGCGCGCCGGACGATGGCCTCCACGTCGAGCACGGAGTCGGCCGAGCGCATGTCCTCAGACCACCGCGGCGAGATCACGGTCTTCGACGAGGCCATCATCAGCACAGGCTGTGCGATGCGCAGCCCCCGGGCCACCTCGGCGTGCCCGGCGATGATCGCCCGCAGCCACCCAGCACGGACGGGGAAGGTCGGGGTGGGCCGCCAGCGCTCGTCGAACTCCCACTCTCCACCGTCGGACCTGCGGATGGTGCGGGCATAGTTCCCGGTGTCGATGTTGGGCAGCGGTGCCTTCGCCTGGAACCTGGCGAGCTGCGTGATCGCGGGCGTCGAGACCGTGCGGACCACGGAGGAGCCCTGCAGCTCGAGCCACGGGCTGTTGAGGACCAGGCCCGAGGTCTGGCCAGGGTGGCGGTCTGCCCACAGCACGGCTGTGAGCCCACCTGTCGAGTGGCCGTGCAGCATGACGGAGGTGTGCGGGCCGAGGTCGGCCCGGATCTCGGCCAGGGCCGCGGCGAGGTCTTCGTCGTAGGTGCGCAGCGTCGTCACGTAGCCGGGGGTCTGCCCGGGGCGCAGGCTCCGGCCGTACTTGCGCAGGTCGAGCGCGTAGAAGGCGACACCCTGCCGGTGCCAGAACTCTGCGGTCTCTGTCTGGAAGAAGTAGTCGGACCACCCGTGCACGTAGAGCACAGCGCGGGCCGAGCGCACGGCGTCCGGCGGACGGTACCGCACCAGGGAGGCGACGACAGGCCCCTCGTCGTCAGGGGTGAGCTCGAGGGTCCGCACCTCGAAGGGGTCGCCGAGGACGTCCTGCTCCCAGCCCGCGCCGCGCGTGCGCGGCGACGCGGCCCGCGTCCGGCGGGCGAGCTCGTGCGCGACGACGTCGGAGATGTGCGCGTCGAGGGCCGGCACGACACCCTCGGGGGTCTCGGCACGCGACAAGAACCTCGGCAGCGGGACCCGGTCCGTCATGGCGTCAGGACGATCTTGCCGACGTGCTCCCCGCCGGCGAGCCGGGTCACGGCGTCGCGTGCCCCGCTGAGCGGGTAGGTCCGGTCGATGCGGGGACGCAGGTCGGTGCGCACCATGAAGGCCAGCAGGTCAGACAGCTCGTCGCGGGTGCCCATGGTGGCGCCGAGCACCGAGATCTCGTTGAAGAAGATCCGCGTGAGCTCAGCGGCTGTGGGGTCCCCGGAGGTGGCTCCGGCGACCACGACGGTCCCGCCGGGCCGGACGGAGCGGACCGAGTGCGACCAGGTCGCCGCGCCGACCGACTCGATCACCGCGTCGACCCGGTGCGGGAGCCGAGCACCGCTCTCGAGCACGTGCGCGGCCCCGAGGGCTGTGGCAGCTGCACGCTTCGTGCCGGACCGGCTGGTGACGATCACCTCGAGACCGGCCGCAGCACCGAGCGCGACCGCCGCCGTCGCGAGACCACCGCCGGCCCCCTGCACCAGGACGCTCTGACCCGGGGTGAGCCGGGCCGACCTGAACAGCATCCTGTACGCGGTGAGCCATGCCGTCGGGATGCACGCGGCCTCCTCGAAGGAGAGGTCCGAGGGCATGGGCACCAGGTTGTGGGTCGGCACGCTCACCTGCTCGGCCAGGGTGCCGTCGTACCGCTCCGAGAGCAGGGTGCGCGGCTCGTCCGGACCGACGCCGTGACCGTCCGCACCGATCACCGCGTGCACGACGACAGCGGAGCCGTCAGGGGCGTAGCCCGCGGCGTCGGTGCCGAGGATCATCGGGAGCTGCTCTGCCCGCAGACCGACGCCGCGCAGCGACCAGAGGTCGTGGTGGTTCAGGCTCGCGGCACGCACGTCGACGGTCGTCCACGCGTCGCGGCTCGCCGGCTCAGGTCTGTCACCGACCTCGAGGCCGTCTGCGGGCGAGTCGGGCGAGAAGCGCGTCACGGATGCGGCAAGCATGGACCCAACGTACAGCGCACGGGCTCGGCGCGACGGGGACCAAGGTCGACGCCCTGGTCAGAGGATCGGCAGCATCCGCCCGAGGTCGGGCACGCCGCCCGCGGTGTCCTGCGAGGCGAGCGCGCGGGCGAGGTCGTCGACGTCGTAGGGGGTCCGGCCTGTGGCCAGCCTGATCCACAGGCCCGGGTCGGTCACCTCGAGCGAACCGGCCCCGCGCCGCACGACGATGTCGAGGAGCTCTTCGGCGACGATCCGCTGCGCCGTCCGGTCGATCGGGTTCGCAGCGCCCGCCGAGCCGACGACCCCCGAGAGCGACGCGACGAGGTCTTCGGCGTGGACCACGAGCTCGACGAGGCGCGACATCGCCATGTCTCGCAGCCGGATGGGGCCGCGGCGGGCCTGGACGACCCTGTGCCCGTCGGGGCCGAGAGCGTCCAGGGCGGCGAAGGCCTTCTGGGCGCGCGCCTCGACCTCGACGAGCGGTGCGTGCGCGATCTCCGCGGCGAGCGCACGGGTGACCTGGTCGATGTCCGCGGCACGCTCGGGGTAGGTCCCGAGGTACTCGGCGAGGGTCAGCGGCACCGTGCCCGCGGGGGCCGGGGTGCACACGGCCAGGGCCTCCATCGCCCGGCCGAGGTGCGCGACGAGCTCTCCGTTCGTCCACCCGTCTAGGGAGCTCGGCCTGTCACGGGTGCCCAGCAGGTCGTCGCCCAGCGGGGCGACCCAGGTGCGCAGCCGGTCCCACTGGGTGGTGAGCGCTGCGGAGATGTCGGCGAGGTCGGCGGTCATGGGGTCATCCTGCCCGACGACCGCCCCCGAGGACAGGGGCGCCGAGGCGGGCCGCACCCGCCGACCCCCACCGTTCCTCCCCGTCTCCTGTTCCTCAGACGCGCACCGGAGCCCTAAGGTTGCGCACATGTCTCGAACCCGCCGGAACCCCGCCCGCTCTGCGGCCGCAGGGGTGCTCGTCCTCGTCGTCGCCGTCCTCCTGCCGCTCACGCTCGCAGCGCGCTGGGCGGACGACACCGTGGCGGACACCGACGGGTACGTCGCCGTCGCCGACGAGGTCGTCGCCGACCCTGCGGTCCAGGCAGCCCTCGCCGACCAGCTGACCACCCAGGTGGTCGGGCAGGTGCCCGCGACAGGGGTCGCGACAGTCGACACCGGGGTGCGCGGCATCGTCGAGGGAGCCGTGCAGCAGGCCGTGGCCAGCGACACCTTCGCCTCGGTCTGGTCGCAGGCGAACCGCACGGCTCACAGCACGGTCCTCGCCCTGCTCCAGGGTGAGACCTCCCGCGTCACCCTCGACGACTCCGGTCAGGTGGTCCTCGAGCTCGGAGCCGTGGCCGACGCCGTCACCGCGCGGATCGTCGAGTCCGGGCTCGTGAGCGCCGACGCCATCCCGACCTTCGACACGAGCGTCCCGTTGTTCCAGAGCAGCGCCCTCGACGACGCCCGGACCGGCTACGAGGCCCTCACGCTCGTCGCGACCTGGGCGCCGTGGGTCGCGCTCGCGGTCCTCGTGCTGGCTCTCGCCCTCGCGTACTCGCGCGGGCTCGTGCTCATCTGGGTCGGCGTCCTGTCTGCCGTGGGGACAGGGCTGCTCATGGCAGCCCTCGGGCTGCTCTCCGAGCGGGCGACCCTCGCGGTCACCGGCCCGTCGGTCTCACCGGCCCTCGTAGGGTCGATCACCGACGTGTTCACCGAGTCCGCGCAGCACGCCCTGCGGACGGGGCTCGTCGTCTCCGGGGCGCTCGTGGTCGTGGGGGTCGTGGTGCTCGTCGTCGAGAAGACCGTCCGGTCGCACCGGGCCTAGCCGTGCTCGGACAGGACCGTCCGTGCCGCGACGGTCAGCGTCGCTTGTGCACCCCGGTGAGGAACTCGCCGACGATCGGCCCGAGCTGGTCGAACTCGATGAGGAACCCGTCGTGCCCGTAGGCCGACCGCAGCAGCCGCACGGGCTCGGCGCGCGGGACCTCCCGCGCGATCCGCTCTGACTCGGCCGGGAGGAACAGCCTGTCGGTGTCCACACCCACCACCAGCACGCGTGAGCGGATGGACTGGAGCGCCGTCGTCACGCCGCCACGGTCCCGGCCGAGGTCGTGGGTGAGCATCGACTCGGTGAGCACCACGTAGCTGTTGGCGTCGAAGCGGCGGGCGAGCTTGGACGCGTGATGGTCCAGGTAGGACTGCACGGCGAACCTGCCGCCGTGCATGGGGTCGTCCCCGCCCTGCGGGATCCGCCCGAAGCGCTCGTCGAACTCGAGGGCGCTGCGGTAGGTGGTGTGGGCGATCGACCGGGCGATGCCGAGGCCGACGTGCGGACCGTCGCCGTCGGCCGCGTCGTAGTAGTCGCCGCCGCGGAACCTCGGGTCGGCGTGGATGGCGGTGAGCTGCGGGTGCGCCCAGGCGATCTGGTCCCCGGGGGTCTGCGCAGCCGAGGCGATGATCGCGGCGGACTCGACCTCGATGCCGGCCTCGGGGCCGAGCAGCGTCCACTCGAGAGCCCGCAGCCCGCCCATCGAGGCGCCGACCACGAGGGCCCACGAGGTGATGCCCAGCGACCTGGAGAGCTCGATCTCGGCGGCGACCTGGTCGCGCACGGTGATGATCGGGAAGGCAGAGCCCCACGGCGCGCCGTCGGGCGCGAGGCTCGACGGCCCCGTCGACCCCTGGCAGCCGCCGACGACGTTCGGGGCCACCACGTAGTACCTGTCGGTGTCGATCGGTGCGCCCGGTCCCACCATCTCGGACCACCAGCCGGCGGTCGGGTGGCCCGGGCCTGCCTCGCCGGTGACGTGGCTGTCGCCGGTGAGGGCGTGCAGCACGAGCACGGCGTTGTCCCGGCGGTCGTTGAGCGTGCCCCACGACTCGTAGGCGACCTGGACGCCGGGGAGCTGCCCGCCACCCTCGAGCTCGAGGGTCCCGATCTCGACGTGCTGCCTGTCGCCGACGGGGTCGCCGGGTCGCCAGGCGCCGCTCGCCGGGAAGGTGCTCGGGTCGAGGCGTCGCGACTGCGCGCGCGAAGGTCCCCCGGAGCGGCTCCAGCCCTGCGGCTGGGCGGCACCCCGGTCGACGTCGTCGGTCCGGTCGCCCGGACGCTGCTGCTCGTCGGTCATCGTCGTCCACTGTACGGAGATCCCGGCGCCCGGCACCCGGGTGTCCACGGCGGCCCGTGACGGGTCGTCGCAGCCTGGGCGGGGCGCCGGGACCTCGCTCACGGTCGGCTCACGCGTCCTGCGCGGCGGGGGTCTCCGCAGCACTCTTGGCGGCGATGAAGCCGCCCTCGAGGTCGGCGAGGATGTCGTCGACGTGCTCGATGCCCACGCTCAGCCTGACGAGTCCCGGCGTGACGCCCGAGGCCGCCTGCTCCTCGGGTGTCAGCTGGCTGTGGGTCGTGGACGCCGGGTGGATGACGAGCGAGCGGACGTCGCCGATGTTCGCGACGTTCGAGTGCAGCTCGAGCGCCGACACGAAGGCCTGCCCGGCGGGGGAGCCACCTTCGATCTCGAAGGCGACGATCGCGCCAGCACCGCGCGGCGTGTACTTGAGGGCGTTGGCGTGCCACGGGCTCGACTCGAGGCCGGCGTAGTGGACGCGGGCCACGTCGTCGCGGGCCTCGAGCCAGGCGGCGACCGTCGCCGCGTTCGAGACGTGCCGCTCGACGCGCAGCGACAGCGTCTCGATGCCCTGCGCGATGAGGAAGGCGTTGAAGGGCGAGATCGCCGAGCCGAGGTCGCGGAGCAGCTGCACGCGGGCCTTGAGGACGTAGGCGAGGTTCGCGCCGAGGATCCCGTCCACGCCGAGGTCGCGGGCGTAGACGAGCCCGTCGTAGCTGGGGTCCGGGGTGTTGAAGCCTGGGAAGCGCTCGGGGTCCTTCGAGAAGTCGAAGTTGCCGGAGTCGACGATCACGCCGCCGATGGCTGAGCCGTGCCCGCCGAGGTACTTGGTGGCCGAGTGCACGACGATGTCCGCGCCGAACTCGATCGGGCGCAGCAGGTAGGGGGTCGCCACGGTGTTGTCGACGATGAGCGGGACGCCGACCTCGTGCGCGACGGCCGCGACGGCCTCGATGTCGAGGATGTCCGCCTGCGGGTTCGGGATGGTCTCGCCGAAGAACGCCTTGGTGGTCGGGCGGACGGCGTCGCGCCAGGCCTGCGGGTCGTGCGGGTCGGTGACGAAGGTCGTGGTGATGCCGAGCTTCGACAGCGTGTTCTGGAGCAGGTTGTACGTGCCGCCGTAGAGCGAGGGGCTGGCGACCACGTGGTCACCGGCCTCGGCGACGTTGAGGATCGCGAAGGTCGTCGCAGCCTGCCCGGAGGAGAGCAGCAGCGCTCCGACACCGCCCTCGAGGTCGGCGATGCGGTTCTCGACGGCCTCCTGCGTGGGGTTGCCGATGCGCGTGTAGATCGGGCCGAGGTCCTTGAGGGCGAAGCGGTCAGCGGCGACGCCAGCATCGGGGAACACGAAGGATGTGGTCTGGAAGATCGGCAGCGCGCGCGCCCCGGTCGTCGGGTCGGGGGTCTGGCCGGCGTGGATCTGACGGGTCTCGAAGGACCAGCTGGGCGAGGTCATGAGGGCTCCTGGGAAGGTCGGGTGCGGGGAGCGCGTGCCGCACCTGTGCGACCGGCCGCGGCGGCCTGTCGCGTCCCTGCGAGAGCAGGAGGGGCAGACGGGGCCGGGAGCGGCCGGACGGCCTGCGGTCCGTCCCGCAGGGGCCAGGCTGGTTCGACGACGCGCTGTCGAGCAGTGAGCCTCGGGGTTGACGCCGGGTAGGGCGCGGGTCCGCGGGCTCGGTGAGCTCAGGGGTGCTCGGTCAGCAACACATTCGCATCGTCATGCTGGGAGCGTAGGGTGCCGCAGCGGCCCAGGGGAAGCCGCGAGAGCCTCCAGTCTCACTGTGTGGACACCGCGTCTCACGCTGCGGGTGGGGCTCGTGTGACGTGTGGTGCGGGTGATACTTGCGTGAACGCTGTGACAGATGTTCACAGACGGGGCATCCGTGGGTACGCTCACGAGGACCGTCACGAGATTCATGCGAGAGGACCACCCGAGATGGCGTCACCCCTGCGCGACAGGCGGGCAGCTGCACGTCGTGGTCCCCTCGTCGGAGCTCTTGCCCTGAGCTTCGTCATCGGTCTCGGAGCCAGCACCCCTGCGCTCGCCGACGACCCCGTCCCCTCGCAGGACGAGGTCGACCGGGCTCGTGGGCAGGTCGCGCAGGCAGCGACAGACGTCGCCGCGATGGACGTGCAGATCGCCCAGCTCGAGCAGACCCAGCAGACCGCGCTCGAAGACGCAGCGCTCGCCGGGTCGGCCTACACGCAGGCCGTCGTCGACTACGACGCCGCGGTCCTCGTCGCGAGCGAGGCGACGACCAAGAGCGAGGCAGCCGCGGCGCGGGCAGAAGAGTCGCGCAAGCTCCTCGTGGGGATCGCCCGCGAGAGCTCCCGCAACGGTGGTGGGCTCGACCAGGTGGGCATGCTCCTCACTGTCGACGGCGTCCAGGACGCTGTGAGCGAGGCCAACGCCGTCGACCTCGTCGGGTCCAAGGCCGACAAGGCCGTCCAGCAGTTCCAGGCCGACACCGTCGTCGCCGAGACCCTCAAGGGGGTCGCGGACCAGGCTGTCGCCGACCAGCAGACGAAGAAGGAGGAGGCTGACACCGCGCTCGCCTCCGCCCAGCAGAAGCAGGCCGAGGCCGACACCGCGGTGAGCGACGCCGCCGCGCAGCGCACGACCCTCGTCAACGCTCTGGCCGCGGCCCGCAGCACGAGCGTCGAGGTCGAGCAGCAGCGCCAGGACGGTCTCGCTGCCCAGCGCGCCGCCGCAGCCGAAGAGGCAGCCCGGGCCCGCGTCGAGCGCGAGGTCGTCCCGGCCGCCGCGCCGGTCCCCGCACAGCCGAGCACGCCGGCGACCGACCAGCCGGGGACCACGCCGGCTCCGACCACCCCGGCCCCCACGACCCCCGCACCGACCACCCCGGCCCCGACGACGCCTGCGCCCACGACGCCGACGCCCACGACACCTCCCGTCGTGACGCCGCCCGTGGTCACCCCGCCGGTCGTGACGCCTCCTGTCGTGACGCCGCCTGTGGTCAAGCCCCCCGTGACGCCGCCGCCGTCGACAGGTGGCAGCTGGCGCGGCAGTGCTGCGCAGGGCCAGGCGGCCGTCGACTGGGCGAAGACCCAGACCGGTCTGCCCTACGTCTGGGGTGCCAACGGACCGAGCGCCTACGACTGCTCGGGCCTCACCTCGAAGGCCTGGGGCAACGCCGGCCTCTCGATCCGCCGGACCTCGCGCGACCAGTACACGCAGTCCGCCAAGGTGAGCCTCGACGCCATGCGTCCGGGCGACCTGGTCTTCTGGGCCTCGAACCCGAACGACCCGTCGACGATCTTCCACGTGGCCATGTACGCCGGCAACGGGCAGATCGTCGAGGCTGCCGAGCCCGGCGTCCCCTCCCGCGTGACGCACATGCGCTGGAACAAGACGCTCGTCCCCGTCGCCGGTCGCCCCTGACCGCTCCGGGCCTGTGCGGGCATCTGCCCTGCACAGCAGGTACGACGAAGGGCGGCTCCCACGGGAGCCGCCCTTCGTCGTACCTGCTGCGTGTCGTACCTGCTGCGCTGTGGTGCTGCGCGAGCCGGGGTCACCGGCCGCGACGGCCTCAGTGGTTGTAGTAGCCCGCGTCCTTGGCCCGCTGGAAGGAGCGCTCGATCTCGGCCTCGGCCTCGGCCTTGCCGGTCCAGTGGGCGCCCTCGACGGACTTGCCCGGCTCGAGGTCCTTGTAGACCTCGAAGAAGTGCTGGACCTCGAGACGGTGGAAGTCCGAGACGTCGTCGATGTCCTGGCGCCAGGCTGCGCGCTGGTCGCCCGTCGGCACGCAGAGGACCTTGTCGTCGCCGCCGGCCTCGTCGCGCATGCGGAACATGCCGAGCGCGCGGCAGCGGATCAGGCAGCCGGGGAAGGTCGGCTCCTCGAGCAGGACGAGCGCGTCGAGCGGGTCGCCGTCCTCGCCGAGCGTGCCCTCGATGAACCCGTAGTCGTCCGGGTACCGCGTAGAGGTGAAGAGCATGCGGTCCAGACGGATGCGACCGGTCTTGTGGTCGACCTCGTACTTGTTGCGCTGACCCTTGGGGATCTCGATCGTGACGTCGAACTCCACTGTTCTTTCCTCCAGTAGCACCGTTCCCGTGGCAGGCGGTGCGCCGGGGAGTGCGGTCGTGATGCGGCCTGTCGACAGGCCGACGGTCGGTGTGTCCACTCGCCAGGGTAGACGACAACCTGTCGGATCGGGGTGGGAGATCGCCCGAGGTGCCCTGAGTGACCTAGTCTGACCGCACGGTGTGCGCGAGAGCACGCCACGGTGCCTACGCGAGCGAGTGCGGGACGCCGGCAGCCGCGAGACCGACCAGAGGACACGACGAGCATGGCGCTGATGGCCCGAGTAGTCACGGGAACTGTCGCGGCAGCCCTCGTCGTCACGGGTGGGTACGCCTGGGCCGACATCCACGACTTCGTCCCCGGCATCCTCACGATCGGCCCAGAGCCCGCCCCGCCGGCCCCGTTCCCGACAGCCCCGGGAGCCACCCTCGGTGCTGCGCCCACGAGCGTGGTCAGCACGCTCGACCCCGCTGCGCCGACGCCCGGGGCCGCAGAGCTGCAGGCAGCCGTCGACGCCGTCGTGGCAGACCCTGTCCTCGGTCCCTCTGTCGGGGTCGTCGTCTCGGACGCGCTGACCGGCGAGGTCCTCGCGTCCTCGACCCCGGGCACGCCACGGGTCCCGGCGTCGATCCAGAAGCTCTTCACGGCCGCCGCAGCGCTGAGCACCCTCGACCCCGACTCTGTCCTGACCACCACGGTGACGCAGGCCGCCTCGGGGCGGCTCACGCTGGTCGGCGGCGGCGACATGATGCTCGCTGCCGGCGCGGGCGACCCCGCAGCCGTCAACGGGCGTGCCGGGCTCGACGACCTCGCGGCGCAGGTCGCCGAGACCCTCAGGCTCACCGGGGGCACGACGGTCCAGCTCACGCTCGACGACTCGCTCTTCACGGGATCGGCGACGGGCCCCTGGGCCGACGACATCCCGGGCCTGGGCTTCGCGGCCCCGGTCGCCGCCGTCGCTGTGGACACCGGGCGGCTCAGCGCGGGGGAGTACGCGCCGCGGACCGACGACCCGGCCATGGCCGCCGCACGCACCTTCGCAGCGGCCCTCGGCCAGCACGGCGTCACGGTCGAGGGTGAGCCGACCCGTGGGACGTCGGGGGCTGGCGACACCGTCCTCGGATCGGTCGACTCCGCACCCCTCGGCCAGGTGGTCGAGTACTTCCTGCACACCTCGGACAACACCATCACCGAGGTGGTCGGCCGGCTTGTCGCGATCGAGGCCGGGCTCCCGGCCTCCTTCGGGGGCGCGACCCAGGCCGTGGCCCAGCAGCTCGACAGGCTGGGGGTCGACACCGAGGGCCTCACGCTCGCCGACGCGAGCGGGCTCGGTGACGGGTCCAGAGCCTCGGCGACCACGCTGTCAGAGCTCCTGGCCGTGATGTCGAGCCCGTCGCACCCCGAGCTGCGGACCGTCATGACGGGCATGCCCGTCGCCGCGCTCGACGGGACGCTGAGCGACCGCTTCGTGGCGACCGACGCCGCAGGGCTCGTGCGGGCCAAGACCGGCAGCCTCCCCGGGGTCACCTCCCTCGCGGGGAACCTGCTCACGGACGACGGCCGAGAGCTGTTGTTCGTCGTCATGGCCGACCAGACCCCCGGACCCGGCCAGTGGGACGCGCGGGCCGCGATCGACGGCTTCGTGGCTGCGCTGACGGACTGCGGATGCCGATGAGCCAGCAGGACCAGCAGCCTGCGGCACAGGCCCGCGAGCTCGTCGACTGGGAGGACGCCGCCCAGATCGCGGGCAGGCTCGCGAGCCCCGGACCTGTCGCGAGCCGGGACGAGCTCGAGGCGCTCGTCGCGTCGCTGCGCGGGGCCGCGGCCCGGGCCGTCGACCCCGTCCTGGAGATCACCCGGATGACCGCAGCCGACGGTCGTGACCTCTCCGCGACGGGGCTCTCCGGGGTCCTCGTGCTCGACAGGCCGGGATGGGCCCGGGCGAGCGCCCGCTCGATGCAGTCGATGACTGCCGGGGCGCTGCGCCTGCCGACCCGGGCCGTCCCGCTCGCCGCCGAGCTCGTCGCGAGCGCCGAGGTGGGCGCGACCCTCGCGCTGCTCTCGACCAAGATCCTGGGCCAGTTCGACCCCTTCGGTCCTGCCGACGGCAACCTGCTGCTCGTCGCGCCCAACGTGCTCCAGACCGAGCGTGACCTGCGCGTGCGCCCTGAGGACTTCAGGCTCTGGGTGTGCCTGCACGAGCAGACGCACGCCCTCCAGACCGCGGCTGCGCCGTGGATCGCCGACCACCTCCGTGCGAAGACGCAGACGCTCCTCGCGGACCTCAGCACCAGCACGAGCGACCTCCGGCAGGCACCCGCCCGACTCTTCGGCGCGGCACGCGCGGTCGTCTCGGCCGTACGGGGCACGACTGGGCCCGACGGGCAGACGCTGTCTCTCGTCGACGGCGTGCTGACCCCCACGCAGCGCCAGGCCCTCGACGAGGTCGGCGCCGTCATGGCTCTGCTCGAGGGGCACGCCGACGTGGCCATGGACGCCGTCGGCAGCTCGGTCGTGCCCACGGTCCGCAGCATCCGCCGGAAGTTCAGCGCCCGCCGCTCGGCCGGCGGCACGAGCACACCGGACCGGGTGCTGCGCAGGCTCCTCGGGATGGACGCGAAGATGGCGCAGTACCGCGACGGTGCGGCCTTCGTCCAGGGCGTCACGCGCGTCGTCGGGACCGACGGTGTCAACGCTGTCTGGAGCGGACCCGACGCCCTGCCCTCCCCGCGCGAGATCGCCGACCCCGTCGCGTGGGTCCGTCGTGTGCACGGCTGAGCCCGGCACCCTCGGGTGAGCGGACCCCCACGGGCCGTCGCCCTCGCGCGGCTGCACGTACGTGCGGCTCTCGCGCCGCTGGCCGCCGAGCACCCTGGTGCCCTGGTGCTGGTCGCGTGCTCGGGCGGCGCCGACTCGCTCGCGCTGGCCGCCACGACGGCCTTCGTCGCGCCGCGGCTCGGTCTGCGTGCCGGGGCCGTCGTCGTCGACCACCGGCTCCAGGACGGCAGCGACCAGGTGGCCGCGGACGCCGCCGCCCGCTGCCGCGCGCTCGGGCTCGACCCCGTCGAGGTACGCACCGTCCAGGTGGCCAGGGGCCCGGGGTCCGGCGGCCCCGAGGGCGCGGCCCGCGACGCCCGCTACGCGGCGCTGTCGGATGCTGCCGACCAGAGCGGAGCCGTCGCCGTCCTGCTCGGCCACACCGCGGACGACCAGGCGGAGTCTGTGCTGCTCGGGCTGGCCCGCGGGTCCGGGGCGCGGTCGCTCTCGGGCATGCGCGGCCAGGTCGGGCGCCTGCGCAGACCGCTGCTCGCCCTGCGGCGCACCGAGACCGAAGAGGTCTGCAGGGCGGCCGGGGTCGACTGGTGGACCGACCCGACCAACGCCGGGGACGGTCCTGACGCCCCGCTGCGGTCGAGGGTGCGGGCCGCGGTCCTGCCGCTGCTCGACGACGTGCTCGGGCCGGGCGTGGTGGACGCCCTCGTCCGCACGGCCGACCAGCTGCACGACGACGACGCCGCGCTGTCGACCCTGGCCCGAGAGCTGCTGTCCGCGGCGCTCGTCGACGAGGACGGACCGGGCCGCGCGCCCCGCGACGTCGTGATCCTCGACGTCGCGGTCATCGAGGCCGCGCTCCCGGCGCTGCGGACCCGGGTGCTGCGGCTGGCGGCGCTCGCCGCAGGGTGCCCGGCGGGAGCCCTCGGTCGGGAGCACGTGCTGAGCGTCGACGGGCTCCTGACGCGCTGGCGCGGGCAGGGTCCGCTCCACCTGCCGGGGGGCGTCACGGCCACCAGGGTGTGTGGCAGGCTTGTCCTCGAACCCCCCCACCACTGACTCAAGGAGCCCTCCCCGTGGGATCTGCCCAGGCTGGCGACATCCATCACATCCTGCTGAGCGAGGAGGAGATCGCTGCGAAGCTCGACGAGCTCGCGCTGCGCATCGACGCCGACTACGCCGGCAAGGACCTCCTGCTCGTCGGGGTCCTCAAGGGCGCCGTCATGGTGATGGCCGACCTCTCGCGCCGGATCGAGCACCAGGGTGTCGAGATGGACTGGATGGCCGTGTCGTCCTACGGCTCCGGGACCAAGTCCTCGGGTGTCGTGCGCATCCTCAAGGACCTCGACGCCGACCTCTCCGGCCGCCACGTCCTCATCGTCGAAGACATCATCGACTCTGGCCTGACGCTGTCCTGGCTGATCTCCAACCTGCGCAGCCGGGGGCCTGCGTCGGTCGAGGTCGCCGCGATGCTGCGCAAGCCGGACGCCGCCAAGGTCGAGGTCGACGTCCGCTACGTGGGCTTCGACATCCCCAACGAGTTCGTCGTCGGCTACGGCCTCGACTACGCCGAGAAGTACCGCACGCTGCCCTTCGTGGGCACGCTCGCGCCGCACGTCTACGAGAGCTGAGCCCAGCGCTGGCGAGCAGCGCAGGCACCACCCCTGACCCCTCCGGTCGGCCCCGATCGTCCTGCCCTGGGCGAACAGGCCTGGTCGGAGGGGTCAATCTTCAGGGTCGCCGTGTATTTTCGACGACGTACCAGTGTGCGAGCGGAAGGATGCGGGGCGTGCCCCGTCGTCGATGAACATGAAACGCATTGTGAGCGGACCGTTCCTGTGGATCGTCCTCGGTCTGGTGATCGTCGGCTTCGCCCTCAGCACGCTGTTCGGTGAGAAGGTCTCCAAGATCGACACCTCGGACGGGCTCACGCTCCTCGCGGGGGACACCGTCGAGCAGGCCCTCGTCGTCGACGGAGACCAGCGCGTCAGGCTGACGCTGACCGAGCCCTTCACGGTCGACGGCGACGACAAGGGCAAGAGCGTCGAGTTCTACTACGTCGAGCCCCAGGGCGAGCAGGTCGTCGACGCTGTCGTCAAGGCCGACCCCGAGAAGGGCTACAACTCCGAGGTGGCCCGTGCCGGGTTCCTCTCGTCGATGCTCTCGATCATCATCCCGTTCCTCATCATCGGCGTGATCTTCTACTTCATCCTCTCGCGCATGCAGGGGGGCGGCTCGCGGGTCATGGGCTTCGGCAAGTCGAAGGCCAAGCTCGCGACCAAGGACACCCCGCAGGTGACCTTCGCCGACGTGGCCGGTGCTGACGAGGCCGTCGAAGAGCTCCGCGAGATCCAGGAGTTCCTCTCCGAGCCCGCCAAGTTCCAGGCCGTCGGCGCCAAGATCCCCAAGGGTGTGCTGCTCTACGGCCCTCCCGGGACCGGTAAGACCCTGCTGGCCCGCGCCGTCGCCGGCGAGGCCGGCGTCCCGTTCTACTCGATCTCCGGCTCGGACTTCGTCGAGATGTTCGTCGGTGTCGGTGCCTCCCGTGTCCGCGACCTGTTCGCGCAGGCCAAGGAGAGCGCCCCGGCGATCATCTTCGTCGACGAGATCGACGCCGTCGGCCGGCACCGTGGTGCCGGCATGGGCGGCGGCCACGACGAGCGCGAGCAGACGCTCAACCAGCTCCTCGTCGAGATGGACGGCTTCGACGTCAAGGCGAACGTCATCCTCATCGCCGCGACCAACCGCCCCGACATCCTCGACCCCGCCCTGCTGCGGCCGGGTCGATTCGACCGGCAGATCGCCGTCGAGGCGCCGGACCTCCAGGGCCGCGCCGACATCCTCGCCGTGCACGCGAAGGGCAAGCCGATCGTCGAGGGCGTGGACCTGCGCGCCGTCGCTCGTCGGACCCCCGGGTTCTCGGGAGCCGACCTCGCGAACGTCCTCAACGAGGCCGCGCTGCTCACAGCGCGTAGCGGAGCCCAGCTGATCGACGACCGCGCCCTCGACGAGGCGATCGACCGCGTGATCGCCGGGCCGCAGAAGCGCACCCGGATCATGAACATCAAAGAGCAGAAGATCACCGCGTACCACGAGGGTGGTCACGCGCTCGTCGCCGCGGCCATGCGCTACACGGACCCCGTCACCAAGGTGACGATCCTGCCGCGCGGCCGCGCCCTCGGCTACACGATGGTCATGCCCTCGGAGGACAAGTACTCGACCACCCGCAACGAGCTGCTCGACCAGCTCGCCTACGCCATGGGTGGCCGCGTCGCCGAAGAGCTCGTCTTCCACGACCCGACCACGGGTGCCTCCAACGACATCGAGAAGGCCAGCGCCACGGCCCGCAAGATGGTCACCGAGTTCGGCATGAGCGAGCGCCTCGGTGCGATCAAGCTCGGGCAGAGCGCCGGTGAGCCGTTCATGGGCCGCGACATGGGGCACCAGCGCGACTACTCCGAGGCTGTCGCCGGGACGGTCGACCACGAGGTGCGCCGCCTGGTCGAGGCCGCGCACGACGAGGCGTGGTCTGTGCTCGTGGAGTACCGCGACGTGCTCGACACCCTGGTCCTCGAGCTCCTCGAGAAGGAGACGCTCAACCAGGCCGAGCTCGCCGCCATCTTCGAGCCCGTCGTCAAGCGCGAGCCGCGCGAGGTGTGGCTCTCGAGCGAGCAGCGGGCCGTCTCCGACCGCGGACCTGTCCTCACCGAGGCCGAGAAGGCCCTCCAGGGTGACGCCCCAGTGATCCCCGAGGACGAGGCCGCTGCGGCCCGCGACGAGCACCCGGCCGAGGCCGTGGGCGAGGTCCCGCCGGGCGGGACCGTCGGACCTGTCGACCTCGGCAAGCCCGGCCCGAGCGACGAGACGGGCGCATGAGCGACGTGACGGACGAGAGCGGCGTGCACGCCGAGCACGCGCCGGTCGACCTCCCGCGCGCCGCCGCGGCGGTCCGCGAGCTCTTGATCGCCGTCGGCGAGGACCCGGACCGTGAAGGCCTGCTGGACACCCCGGCCCGGGTCGCCCGGGCCTACGCCGAGACCTTCGCAGGGCTCCGGCAGGACCCGGCCGACGTGCTCAACGCGGTCTTCGACATCGGCCACGAAGAGATGATCCTCGTGCGCGACATCGAGGTGTACTCCACCTGCGAGCACCACCTGGTGCCCTTCCACGGGGTCGCCCACGTGGGCTACATCCCCGGGGTCGACGGTCGGGTCACCGGGCTGAGCAAGCTGGCCCGCCTGGTCGACGTCTTCGCCAAGCGCCCGCAGGTCCAGGAACGTCTGACCGCGCAGGTCGCCGACGCACTCGTCGAGCACCTGGCGCCGCGCGGTGTGATCGTCGTGATCGAGTGCGAGCACCTCTGCATGTCGATGCGCGGCGTGCGCAAGCCTGGTTCGCGGACCGTCACCTCCGCCGTCCGTGGCCAGATGCGCGAGGCCGCCACCCGGGCTGAGGCCATGAGCCTCATCGTCGGGCGCTGACGGCCCGAGCCATGCCTCTGCCGACGAACGCCGGCTCCACGGCCCGACAGGGTCCGGAGCCGCTGCCCGCGTCCCTGCGCGGGCGTGACCGGACCCTCGTCATGGGTGTCGTGAACGTGACCCCTGACTCGTTCTCCGACGGGGGCGAGTGGTTCGAGCCCGGGGCGGCGATCCGTCACGGGCGCGAGCTGCTGGCCGAGGGCGCGGACATCCTCGACGTCGGCGGTGAGTCGACGCGTCCGGGGTCGGCGCGGGTGAGCGTCGAGGACGAGCTCGCGCGGGTGCTGCCCGTGGTGCACGCGCTCGCCGCCGAGGGTGCCGTCGTCTCGGTCGACACGACCCGGGCCGTCGTCGCCGAGCAGGCTGTCGCCGCGGGTGCGCTCATCGTCAACGACGTCTCGGGTGGTCTGGCGGACCCGGCCATGGCTGAGGTCGTCGCCCGGACCGGGGTCGTCTACGTCGTCATGCACTGGCGTGGGCACGCCGACGTCATGGACAGCCTCGAGCACTACGACGACGTGGTCCTCGACGTCCGCCGTGAGCTCGCCGAGCGGGTCGACGCCCTCGTCGCTGCGGGCGTGCGCCGCGAGCAGCTGGTCGTCGACCCCGGGCTCGGCTTCTCCAAGGCGGGATCGGCCAACTGGCCGCTCCTCGCCGGGCTCGACGAGCTCGCGTCGCTCGGTCTCCCGGTGCTCGTCGGAGCCTCGCGCAAGAGATTCCTCGGACACCTGCTCGCAGGCGCCGACGGGGAGCCTGTCGCTCCGCTCGAGCGTGACCACGCGACAGCGGCCGTCAGCGCCCTCGCGGCCGCAGCGGGCACCTGGTGCGTGCGGGTCCACGAGGTGAAGAGCACCGCAGACGCCGTCCGGGTTGCCCAGGCATGGGTCGGTGCCGGACGATCACTGGACCGCTCGGGGATACCCGGGCCAGATCTTCCTGGTGGCGGGGCCGTGCTCGACGACGAGCGCGGAGCCGCAGACCAGGGTCCGGGCGCCGCGGCGCCGCACGACCACACGACAGCACCACGACGGACGACGAAGGACGGGGAGAGCGCATGAGCACCTTGGTGCAACGATCGGTCCTGGACGCGAGCGGCTTCCCGCTCGACCAGATCCAGATCCTCGGGATCGCGGCACGAGGCTTCCACGGCGTGCTCGAGAGCGAGCGCGAGGCGGGCCAGGACTTCAGCGCCGACGTGACCCTCTACCTCGACACCCGTGCGGCTGCGCGGGACGACGACCTCGACGAGACCGTGAACTACGCGCTCGTCGCCCAGGACGTCGTCGACATCCTCACCGGTGCCCCGGTCGACCTCATCGAGACCGTCGCGGAGCAGATCGCCGCAGCGATCCTCGACCGTCCGCTCGTGGCCTCGGTCGACGTCACCGTGCACAAGCCGCAGGCGCCGATCCCCGTGCCGTTCTCCGACGTGACCGTGACGATCAACCGCGACAGGCTCAACGTGCCCGTGGTCGTGTCGCCGGTCGCCCCTGCCCTCGACGAGATCCCGCAGGCAGACCGCGCCGCAGAGCCCGTGGCCCTGCCGGTCGAGGGTGATGCACCGCAGCCCGTCCCGGGGCTCCCCGCCGGGGTCGAGGAGCCTGCCGTCGCGCTCACAGCGCTGCCGGCCGTCGTGCCTGCCCCGGCCGATCTCCCCGAGGCCTTCGAGCCCGTCGCGCTCCGGGTCGACGAGGTCGACCACGCACCGGAGGCCGAGGCGCCGCAGCCGTCGGCCAACCCGACGCTCGACCTGCCCCTCGGGGTCCTCACTGCTCCGGTCGCCGCCCGCGAGGCCGACCCGGCGAGCTACGGCGAGTCCGAGCTCCACCTCGAGTCCGACCTGGTCCACGACGGCGACGACCTGCCTGCGGGCTCCGAGGAAGCAGCGGAGCCCTCTTCGACTGGCGGGGACTCAGCCACAGGTCTGCCGGAGGACGCCGCCGTGCCACCCCTCGACGAGGCAGCCCTCGCCGAGCAGGCACGCCTCTCGGAGGAGGTCCGCCGGCCTGAGGTCTT
>Ga0247813_10001374_pt1 | contig 18722 bp, 21 predicted proteins | sample UWRJL169409C1_FD_180719 | JGI IMG/M metagenome (GOLD analysis project Ga0247813, IMG submission 180719) | Plant litter microbial communities from Arlington Agricultural Research Station in Wisconsin, United States - UWRJ-L169-409C-1 | ecosystem: Environmental > Terrestrial > Plant litter >... | reverse complement strand
CCGCAGGAACGCAGCTGCTCACCCAGGAAATCTATACCAGTTTTATTTATGCGGTTGCACTCTTTATTATCGGATATTTTATCGTGATCAAGAAAAGCGTAAAGTAGTGTGATGATTGCACTATGTGGATATACCAATGAAAATGCCCCCCCCGTTCGCCACTGCAAATTGTCCCCTCAGAGTTGAGGTTTGAAGAACAAAAGTTGTTATACAGATCGGTTCCTTGAACGGATATTTTTTGTCCGGTTTAACAACTGTTATTTCTACAAAAATACATTTTCCGGATTAGTTTTTTTTCTCCTTAGTGATCCTACAAACAATTCGACCATTTAATAAGTGGTGAACAATGCAGTCAAGCACCGCGTCAGCGACGGTTTTTTCACCAATGATGTTGTACCATTCCTTGACCGGGATCTGCGAATTAATCACCGTAGAACGCTTCTGGTTCCTGTCTTCAATGATATCAGGCAATGCGACAAATTGGTCTGCGGTAAGGGATTCTTTCACTGAAGTCTCCAGGTGAATTTATCAATTCAGATTATACCTATAACCAGCTAAAATTCTTTATGAATTTACTTCGGCTTTAACGTTTAAAAATGACCTTCAGTTTTTAGATCAAAGAGAATTACAATTGCTGGCTGAGTTCGTCAAAATTATATCCGGTTTAATTGATTCAAGAGAATTATCTCTTCTGCTGGATACGTTCTGCTTCAAACCTATTTTCAAAATCAATTTAAGAAAAGATCCGTCAGGCAAAAGATTGATTTTAAAATAAGATCTGAAATACTATCGAATGAAATGCTCAATTGGGTAAACGCACTCCCGTATGCTACAAGAAGGAAGATGGGCTTCGTTCCATCAATGGAAGAGTTTTCACCTCAGAATTTTTCTTCAAAGAATTTATCAAGTGGGTGCAACAACTCAACCTTACAATACTAACCACTGTGGTAGAAATATTAGATGCGTATTATTGCTGGTTTCCTATTTTGCCACAGCAAAGACTATAACTCATGGTTTTGGTAAACCTTGGCAGCTAACAACGAGCGCTTAAAATATTGCACTCGTTTGTTGGTTATTAGAGTTTATCTATATAAGTTTTTAATCTGCCTAACAGATCATTAAAATCAGGCTGTAATATTCACAGCCAACCAATCATAAAAGTCTTTTCTCGACTTTACGCTTCCGGTATTATTATTACCGGGATTTTCGTTTACTTTTAATTCTGGGGGTGGTGTGATGTGAATATCAATATCTTCAGAAAAACGATGTATTATTTTATATCCTTTAGAGAGAGAAGTACCTCCCTTTAATTCGAAATTTAGCCCCTGTTTCTTTAGCCCATATAAGACGTGCATGATCCAGTAGTCCTTTTCAACCAGTCCAACCTGTATGTTTGTTTCACCAGCTACAATTTGCAATAAGTCTAAAAAGTCTTTGCGCTCATGAAGATAATTAGCTGGCATGTTTTAGCTGTTCTTTTCTATTCATCAATGGCAAAAGAATCTTCTTAGCTTTAGCATTACCATATTCCAAAACGGAATCCTCAAGTTTCTTTGTGTCCATAGTCTGAACCTTAGATGATACATTTTTAAGAACTTCTTCCTGATCTTCCGCTAATTTTTGTAGATTATTAACCAGATCCACCAGTAAAAACTCTAGCGTCAATTTCTTAGGAAAATGATGTTTAACATGGAAGGAAAACTTTTGTCCACCCAATTGAAATTCCCCATTACGTTTGTGATTGTATACAGTTCTTGTATTGTAAAGCTGAGTGGTACCCACGCCTAAGCTGTTATACAGATTTAAAGACGTCAGAAGAAACCTATCATCTTTTAGAAAACCACGAACTAATGCCTCCTCTTCAGGTGGAATTGCGCCGAAGGCACTTTCTTTTGGATAATAATATAGTCCCTGAGACAATTTCTGTAAAGTTCCATCTTCTAAAAGCATTTCAAGATGACGATCAACCGATTTAGACCATTTAGTCAGTTCGCTTCGGCGATACACCTTTCCACGTTTTAAAAGTTTTTTAAGTTCGTTTAACTTGGTCATGATGGCTTTTGCTTTCAAAGCTGTAAAGGTACTATATCTACTGAGTAAACACAAGAATATTTTTGTAAAATTCATGCAAAATAACTTAGTTATATACTGACATACAGTTATTTGATAAAATATGGATTCATGATCTAACACACCAATAATTTCAATATGTACCAAAATGAGCATTACACGCAGAGCCAGCAACAAGTTATTTGATAGAATTCACTGGTTTCAGTTCCAACGGCACCCTACGCTTCCACCTAAAAAATTTCTTGCTCCTCCTTCGTACCACCTCTATGACCTTGGTTTGTACCTCATCGATAATAAACTTGTTGGCTAACAACGAGTGCAAACACTATGCACTCGTTTGCTAGTTTTAAAGCAAGGATGAGTATAAAAATCAGAGTGCCTTACAATTTATAACCTTTGCCATTTTACAGGCTTACAATAATTCGTACCTTTATGTCACAGTAATCCTTTACCATATGACAACCATAACATTAGAAGTTCCAGACAGCCTTGGCGAGTATGAAAATGACACCGTTAGGTTTATCGCATCCAAACTATATGAGTCTGGTAAATTATCTCTCGGACAAGCTGCTGAGATGGCAGGTCTGACTAAACGGACATTCGCTGAATTACTCGGCGATTATGGCGTTTCATACATCAATTATTCTGTTGAAGATTTAAAAGATGAGCTTAGAAGGAACTCAGGAATATAGCATAATAATTACCGATACCAGCTGTTTTATCTTGCTGGATAAAATTAATGCTTTCGACATCCTACATAGACTATTTCAAAATATTACCACCACCCCGGAAATTCTGAAAGAATATGGCAGCGATCTCCCAGATTGGATTCAGATAAGATCGGTAAAGGATAATGCGCTTATGGAAGTTCTAAGAGAAAGTGTAGATCCTGGTGAAGCAAGTGCAATAGCCCTTGCAATAGAAACTCCAAATTCCTTAATCATTGTTGATGATCTGAAAGGCCGAAAACTAGCTACCAGAATGGACCTCAATTTTATGGGCACTTTAGGAATGCTTTTAAAAGCTAAAGAGCATCAAATCATTTCTCATATCAGGCCCTATATAGAGAAAATACAAATGACAGATTTTCGACTCTCTCAGGCTGTAATCAATTATGCCCTTGAATTAGCAGGAGAAAGTTAATACCGGTCAGAATACTTCTATTTGATCAGGCAAAATAGATTTGGAACGCAATGCGCTCCAAATCGGAACTCTTCTAAAATCTTAAAACCTCTATCCTATCCTGAATATTTGAAACAGCCCGTAATTTTAGTTCCACTAGCACCCTACGCTTCCATCTTAAAAATTTCTTACTCCTCCTTCGTACCAACTCTATGACCTTGGATTGTACCTCATCGATAATAGACCAGTCCTTAGTGATATAGATATCAGTGATCTGGTTAGATTGATCCTTATGATTCATTGTCAACCCAACATCATCCTTTGAACATCGGCAAATATTCCTCGCCCAAGAGCCAAACATACGGCGGGCATCCATAAATTCTAATTCTGGTATATTTAATTTTGCACTCAGTGCGTTCATGCCGATACTCAAAGCCCGGTCTAAAGAATTATGCGTAGAGTATTTACCCTGCAATGTACCAGCGTATTTTTTATACAGTTTCATTGCAACAGGATGAATAGGAACACTTATAAAGGCTTTATCTTTCCTGCGCTTAGTCTTTGATCTATTATACTCTAAACGAGCTTACTGGGCAGTGCCAGGCTTTATCTGATAAAGATCTACCGCATTCATCCCACACAAGTAAAAGCTTAGTAAAAATAAATCTCTTGCCTGCTGTATCCTGCTTCCTACAGGCAGCTTACAATTTTTGATTGCCTTGAACTGACTAACATACCTTTCCGGTTTTTTCTTTTCCGTCAGTTCCACCAGATTATATTTTTTAAACGGATAATGATTGATGATCTTCACTCCCAAATCCTCGTCATTATAAAAATCCACAATGTCATTAAATAAAATCCGAAGATCCCTCATGTGATTGTGAAGCCCATTATCAGCTAACCCTTTGAATTTTAATTGAACTGGCTTATTAAATTGGTTCAGCCTAACCATAGTTCGGGGAGTGCGTAAAAACTTTTGATAATCTTCCAGCATTTTAGCCCGGATCTCGGTCACCGCCACAAAATCAGATTTTAAATAATCTTGCAAGCTGTTCACTACAGTGATCATATTCCTTGCACTTCCATCACGGCCTGCCAACATTAACCGATCAATTTGCTCCCTGCCAAACTGGATCATTTTAATTTTCTCCACTTTAATCTCTCCGCCCTTCTCCAAATAGATGGCTAAAGTTTTTTCCTTGTAAATACTGATCCGCAATCCTGAAGTGCTGATCATTTCCCTGTACGTGGCAAGTTCGGGAGAGATAAGGTTAAGAATAAAAGGTCCTTTAGGATATAGGGATTCCCTTTTTTCTGATCTGTTGAGAACAAACCCAATAAGGAGTATTAAGTTAGGCAGATTTCCTATCGACTGTTACCCCGATCTGTAAGTTCCAGGTACCGCCAGTTTTCTTCTTTCTTGAGTGTCTGATTACCTCCGAAATAGTCGCCATAATATAAAGTTAGCGATCGCAGTTTTCAAATGAACCGCCAGATACGGCTTTCAAATATTTTCCAAACAATTACGATCAATTCAACAAAAAACCCTGTAGAACCTCACAACATCTGAAAGGCCAGTCGATTAAATTGACAGAAAAAAAAAATACTCTGAGAACCAAAAAAGCCTGTTTTCTATTGAAAACAGGCTTTCTGTATAAGTGGTGTGGGCCGGGATCGAACCGGCGACACAAGGATTTTCAATCCTTTGCTCTACCGACTGAGCTACCGCACCATCTTTATTATAACACAATTACCTCATGCCACCCATCGGTTGGGAATTTAAACAAAAAAGCTTCAGATCAATCTGAAGCCCTTTGCAGTGGTGTGGGCCGGGATCGAACCGGCGACACAAGGATTTTCAATCCTTTGCTCTACCGACTGAGCTACCGCACCATCTTTACTAAACATGTTTGACCATGTTCCCCTCGGTTGGGAGTGCAAATGTAGTTTCTTTTTTTGAATTGCAAAACTTTTTTAAAAAAAACCTCAAAAAGGACACGGATTTATTTAAAACCGCTCTAAATATAAATAATTATGCAAGCATAGTAATTTCTTTCTGCTAATTATTTTAACTTAGCATGACTGTAAAAGATTAACCAGATAATGATTTCACAAATTCTATTTATAGCAATCACCATAGCGGCATGCGTATTTTTCAGCTTCAACCTGAAAAAAGTGATCCGCAATATCAGACTGGGCAAAAATACTGATCGTTCCGATCAGCCCGCTAAAAGACTAAAAACAATGCTTAAAGTTGCGCTCGGACAAACCAAAATGGTGGTTCGCCCTATTCCTGCAGCTTTACACTTTATCGTATATATTGGATTCGTTATTATCAATATTGAAGTTCTGGAAATTATGATTGACGGGATCTTTGGCACCCACCGTATCTTTGGCGGCCTCGGCACCCTCTACAATTTCCTGATCGGATCTTTTGAAATCCTCGCAATCGGCGTCTGGCTGGCCTGCGTTATTTTCCTGATCCGCAGAAATGTAATCAAATTAAAAAGGTTCATGGCCCGTGAACTGAACGGATGGCCTAAATCAGACGCCAACTATATTCTTTTTACAGAGATCCTGCTGATGACAGCTTTCCTGTTTATGAATGCGGCAGACTCGAAATTACAGCTGCTGGGTGCGCATCACTATATAAATGCAGGTTCGTTCCCGATCAGCCAGTACCTTCAGGGGTTACTTCCTGACAGTGAAAGCGGACTAATCGCTATTGAACGCGGCTGCTGGTGGTTCCATATCATCGGTATCCTTGCTTTCCTTAACTACCTGCCCTACTCTAAACATTTCCATATCCTGTTCGCTTTTCCGAATACCTATTTTTCTAATCTGGAACCAAAAGGTGAATTTACCAACATGCAGAGCGTAACCAATGAGGTAAAAGCGATGCTTGATCCTTCTTTCACGCCACCGGACACTGAACCCGGACGTTTTGGGGCAAAAGATGTGAATGATCTGACCTGGGTAAATCTGATGAATGCCTATACTTGCACCGAATGCGGGCGATGTACCGCTGTATGTCCGGCAAATATTACGGGCAAACTGCTTTCACCCCGAAAAATCATGATGGATACCCGCGACCGTATGGAAGAAGTGGGTAAAAGCCTGGATAAAAAAGGGGCCGGTCTGGACGACGGAAAGTCATTGATAGACGATTATATCACGAGGGAAGAATTATGGGCTTGTACAAGCTGCAATGCCTGCGTAGAAGCTTGCCCGATCAACATTGACCCCCTGGCGATAATCACAGACCTGAGAAGATATGCCGTAATGGAAGAATCACAGGCCCCGTCAAGCATCAGTGCAATGCTGGGAAATATTGAAAATAATGGTGCGCCATGGAAGTATTCTCCTGCAGACCGCTTCAACTGGGCCAAAGAAAATTAATTATATACCGATTACTCAAGCTGAATAATGAGTGCGAACCTAAATATAGAAGTGCCTACAATGGCAGAAATGATTGCCAGGGGCGAAGAACCTGAAATCCTTTTCTGGGTAGGCTGTGCGGGCAGTTACGACGAACGCGCACAAAAAACAACCCGTGATATTTGCAAAATCCTGCATCATGTAGGTATCAAATATGCGGTGCTGGGAACGGAAGAAAGCTGTACGGGCGATCCGGCAAAACGTGCGGGAAATGAATTCCTGTTCCAGATGCAGGCTATGACCAACATCGAGGTACTAAATGGTTATAACATAAAAAAAATAGTGACGGGATGCCCTCACTGTTTCAATACTATAAAAAATGAATATCCGGGTTTAGGAGGTACTTATGAAGTGATCCACCATACCCAGCTGATCCAGGACCTGATCAACGATGGCAAGCTAAAAGCCGAAGGAGGAGAAAGTTTCAAAGGCAAGAAAATCACCTATCACGACCCTTGTTATCTGGGACGTGGCAATGGCATATATGAAGCGCCAAGAAAAGCGCTGGAAGTTTTGGATGCACAGTTGGTGGAAATGAAACGTTGTAAATCTAATGGCCTCTGCTGTGGTGCCGGTGGTGCGCAAATGTTTAAGGAACCTGAAAAAGGTAACAAAGACATCAATATCGAAAGGATAGAAGAAGCACTGGAGACTAACCCGAACATTATTGCGGCAGGTTGTCCTTTTTGCATGACGATGCTCAGTGATGGTGTTAAAATGAAAGATCAGAACCAAAACGTACAGGTACTGGACATCGCAGAAATTACAGCAAGAGCAAATGGATTGTAACCCTCTATTTATCACTTCTTTAAACTCCGGAAGTAACGGCAATTGTTATTACGTAGGTAATGACAATGAAGCAGTACTGGTAGATGCGGGTATTTCCTGCCGTGAAACAGAAAAAAGGATGGCAAGACTCGGACTCTCTATGGGAAAGGTAAAAGCTATTTTTATTTCCCATGAACATGGAGACCATATCCGGGGGTTAACGGTTATGGCGAAAAAATATCGCATTCCCGTCTATATCACACCGGCTACAATTAATAACAGCCGGTTGGATATTCCTGCGGAACTGATCCATAACTTTACAAGTCACGAAATAGTCCATGTTGGATCATTACAGGTAACCTGTTTCCCGAAAATACATGACGCTGCGGAACCCCATAGTTTTATGGTTTCCTGCGGCGAAGTTAAAGTAGGCGTATTTACAGATCTTGGTATAGTTTGCGACCAGCTTAGCCGGTACTTCCAGCTTTGTGACGCAGCGTTCCTTGAGGCCAATTATGATGAAGAAATGTTGCGGACCGGAAATTATCCGTATTACCTGAAAAGCAGGATCACTGGAGGCTCGGGCCACTTAAGCAACAAGCAGGCACTGGAACTGTTTACTAATTTTCGTCCGGCCCGGCTGAGTCACCTGTTGCTGTCCCATTTATCAAAAGACAATAACTGCCCTGAACTGGTTGGAAAACTGTTTAATGAGCATGCAGAAAATACATTGATCGTAGTTGCCTCCCGTCTTGAAGAAACACCTGTTTTTACTATTGGCGGAGTTTCTCGCTCATCTGACGGAACTTCTCGGAAAGATCGTTCAACTGTTCCGCTTCAATATTCTTTACCGGTATAGCCATGAAAGTGGCCATACTGTCGACATCCCCGCCCTTGCTGTCATTGTGCGTCTGAACAATCACATCATCACCCCTGGTACGCAGGTACAGTATTCCTTTCAGTGTATTGCCCAGGTAGTCCAGTTGTTTATATTTTAACAGGTTAAAAGAAAAATATTCAACTTTTCCATTGTTAAAAAAACGCTTATAACGGCAAAATCCTTTGTTGGTAACATGCAGTTCATACCTCTTTATGTTGTTTTGTCCCGGCAACTCCATATCATGATGATCGTACAATCGCTGTTGCAGGTAAACGGCATCTTCTTCCGTAGGCCCGTATGATGAAAGGCAAATCAGGCATAATAGCCCATATAGACCTGTTTTTAAGGAGAGTGTAAACTTTTTCATCAGGTTCGCTATTTTAGAAGTTCAATTTAAATAAAATGTTAAATTTGTAATATGAGTTTTTCTCCACAATCTAAAATTTGGATCTACCAGGGTAACCGTGAATTCACCAGCCAGGAGACAAGTGCGATACAGCAGCAGCTAAATGATTTTACTGCGCAATGGAAAGCGCACGGACACCAGTTACACGCAAAAGCTGAAATTTTATACAATTACTTTATTGTGTTTACAGTTGATGAAGCTACGGCAGGGACTACAGGATGTTCAATTGATGCATCAGTAAGGATTATGAAAGGTATTGAGCAGGAATTCGGCATCGATCTGTTTAATCGTTTTAATATGGCCTACAAAGTAGATGATAAGGTTGTAGTGGTAAATAAAGAAGATTTTGAAACACTGATCAGCATTAAAAAAATTACTCCGGATACCATAGTTTTCAACAATCTTGTACAAACACTAGAAGATTTTGAGACGAAATGGGAAGTTCCTTTTAAGGACAGCTGGCATATGAAATTATTTGCCGACCTGCTATAGTATACACAGGTGCAGTACTATTTATAGATCTGCACCTGTATTTTACCTGCTGATGTCACCGTTCCACGGTACATCCCCGCCGTATTAAACGGCATCGTAACATTGCCTTTTGCATCAAGTGCGATTAAACCTCCATCACCCCCCATCTTTTCCACTTTATCCATTACAGCCTGCGCAGCTTCGGCAACAGATAAATTTTTGTATTCCATCAAAGCAGAAATATCATGTCCGACAACAGCTCTGATATAAAACTCTCCCCAGCCAGTACATGAGATACCTGCAGTACGATTGTTTGCATAAGTTCCCGCTCCGATAATTGGCGCATCGCCTATCCTTCCGTATTTCTTATTGGTCATTCCCCCTGTAGAGGTTCCCGCTGCCAGGTTTCCATCATGATCAAGCGCCACCGCACCGACAGTTCCGAATTTATAATCTTTATTGATGGTACCCATACGCATTGATTTCTTATTTCCATGATCCAGTACCGTTTTTACAGAATCTTCCGCCAGCGCTTTCTGCAAACCCTCCCATCTTTCTTTAGTATAAAAGTAAGAAGGATCAACAATAGTCAGGCCCGCCTGCTTTGCGAAAGCCTCAGCACCTTTACCTGCCATCATCACATGTTCGGATTTTTCCATTACCGCCCTTGCGGCACTGATCGGGTTACGGATTGTAGTGACTCCCGCTACAGCACCCGCCATTAATGATTTTCCATCCATTACGGCAGCGTCTAACTCATTTTTCCCTTCATGGGTAAATACCGCACCTTTCCCAGCATTGAACAAGGGAGAGTCTTCCATTACATGAATTGCGGCTTCTACCGCATCCATACTTGTCTTTCCGGCTTGCAACTGATCATAACCGGTCTGTAATGCCAGTGTTAGCGTCCCAACATATGCAGCTTCCTTTTCAGGGGTCATATTCTTTTTGAGGATCGTACCCGCCCCGCCATGGATCACCATCACATATTTGTCCTTTTGCTGTGCGCTGGCAATAGTTACAGCTAAAAGCAAAAGTATCAGCAATCCTGTTTGAATGAGTTTTTTCATAGGTTATCAAATAATAGCGTTAAAATTTAAGCGGCCCCAGCCTGCGGATATTCTGCAAAATCAGGTAATGCCTGTGCCTGATAAACCTTGTAGGATGTAATGGCGTCCAACGTATAGGATTAGGGAAACAGGCGGCAATCATCGCAGCTTGTGACCGGGTCAGATTTCTGCATGATTTTTTATAGTAACTCTGTGCGGCAGCCTCAGCACCATAAATTCCATCACCCATCTCTATCACGTTCAGGTACACTTCTAAAATACGTTCTTTACTCCATAATATTTCTATCAGGACTGTAAAATATGCTTCGAAACCTTTACGCAGCCACGATCGCCCTGGCCAGAGAAATACGTTTTTAGCGGTCTGCTGGGATATGGTACTTCCTCCCTTTACTTTTCCGTTTCCAACTTTGTTTGCTGTATAAGCCCGTCCGATGGCGGTCATGTCAAAACCCATATGATGCACGAATTTCTGATCTTCACCCGCAATCGCCGCACGTTTCATATTATCAGAAATTTCCTTGAAATCCACCCAACTCTTCTCTGTTTTAAACGGCTTACCATCAGATTTACGCTCAATATTCCGCATGATCATTAACAAGGTAATGGGCGGGTTAATAAAACGGTAGGCAATCACCCATAAAACACTGACCAGCACGAACCACAAGATCCCTCTTCCTATTAATCTGCCTATCCCTTTCAGGTTAAATTGCTTTGATTTACTATTGCTAACACGCTTTTTCGCCATTGCGCCAAAGTTAGCAAAAAGCAGACATTTGTCATGTTACTGCATATATTTTAAGTTGACTAAACAATAGGCTAAAACGACCTGTTTACTGTTTAAAGAAATATTATCATGGAAACGAATAAAGTAAAAAAAATACACGATTACGGTCAGAGTATCTGGCTGGACTTTATCGATAGAGACATTATCAAGTCAGGCAAATTAAAAGAACTGATTGAGATTGATGGCGTGAGAGGCCTTACTTCTAACCCGGCTATTTTCGAGAAGGCGATCAGCAGCAGTGCTGACTATGATGCCGATATTGCGGAACTTTCAAAAGAAGATTTAAGTAACGAAGATATTTTTTACCGCCTTGCAGTAAAGGATATTCAGCAGGCAGCAGATCTGTTGTTACCTGTATATAATGAAGGCGTAATAGGTGCAGATGGATACGTGAGTTTGGAGGTATCACCCTTATTGGCACTTGATACCGAAGGCACCATCAAACAGGCGTTGGAATTATGGGAGCAGGTAGACCGCAAGAATGTAATGATTAAAATTCCGGGTACACAACCGGGTTTGGCTGCGATAAAAAAGACGATAGCTGAAGGATTAAATATCAATGTTACCCTCTTGTTCGGACTTGAAAGATATAAAAAAGTAGCCGAAGCTTATATTGAAGGTCTGGAAGAACGTGCTGCCAAAGGTGAAAGTATTAAGGAAATCTCCTCTGTAGCAAGCTTCTTTTTAAGCCGCATTGATGTGCTGATTGATCCCATTCTGGATGAAAAAGAAATGGGCGACCTGAAAGGGGAAGTCGCGATCGCATCCGCTAAAAAAGCTTATGAGATCTATAAGGAAGTATTTAAGGGTGAAAGATGGGAGAAACTGGCTGCATTGGGCGCTAAGCCGCAACGCCTGTTATGGGCAAGTACAAGCAGTAAAAACCCTGCTTTTAAAGACACTAAATATGTAGAGGCACTCATCGGTCCGGATACAGTGGATACCATCCCCATGGAAACGCTGGAAGCTTACAGGGATCATGGAGATCCGGAAAGCAGGCTGGAAATTGACCTGGAAGGAGCTTCCTCTGTATTAGCACAGCTTCGACATGCTGATATCGACCTCGCACAACTTACACAACAACTGGAAGATGAAGGAATTGAAAAATTCAATGCGCCTTATGAGAAATTATTAAATGCAATTGAACAACAAAAACAATCTGCTTAATAACTAGATTTGCGTCAGGTTATATTCACATCAGAAAAATGAAGTTCACAGCATCCAGACTCTCAGAAGGAAACAAGGTTTTCCCGGCAGAGATACATTTAGAGGAAAATAGTATTGAGATCAAGATACCGGGATTATTTAGCGGCGACTCTAAATACCTGAATTATGAAGATATTACTTCTATCGAGGTAGACTCTCCGATGATCGGTTTCTCTACTATCCGGTTATTTACAACAGGAAACAAAATAGAGATCCACGGTTTTTCCAAAAGTGATGTTAAACAGATCAGGAAAACGATCGAGGAGAACAGGTCTAAAAGAAGAAAATAATACACCTGGCTTTAAAGCAAAAAAAGCGTTCCGATAACCTGAACGCTTTTTTTATTATGTTTAAGATGAGATTACTCAGCTACAACTTCGAAAGGAACTTTAACTTTCACTTCTTTGTGTAAGTTTAAGTTAGCTACATATTCGCCAACAAATTTAGGTTCAGTTTCGAAAGTGATACGGCGACGGTCAACATCAAAACCTTGTTGTTTCAATGCGTCAGCAATCATAATAGTGTTTACCGCACCAAAGATTTTGCCTGTTTCACCAGCTTTAGCACCGATACTCAATTTAACATCAGTTAAACGGGTTGCGATACCTTCAGCATCTTTCTTAATTTTATCTTGTTTAAACGCTGCTTGCTTTAAGTTTTCTGCTAATACTTTTTTAGCAGAAGGAGTAGCTAAAGCGCCAAATCCTTGTGGGATAAGGTAGTTACGACCGTAACCTGGCTTTACGTTTACAATATCATCTTTCTCTCCAAGAGATTTGATGTCCTGTTTTAATATAATTTCCATGTGTCAGTCCTATTTTAATTGGTCAGCAACGAAAGGTAACAAACCAATGTGACGTGAACGTTTTACCGCTTGTGCCACTTTACGTTGAAATTTCAATGAAGTACCGGTTAAACGGCGTGGTAAAATTTTACCCTGATCATTGATGAATTTTAACAGGAAGTTTGCGTCTTTGTAATCAATGTATTTAATACCATTCTTTTTGAAACGGCAATATTTTTTTCTGTTATCGTCCACTTTTGGAGCGGTAACATATTGTATTTGATCCTTAGCCATTATGCTGCAGCCTCCTCTTTCTTAGGTTTTTTGTTAAAAGCACCACTGCGTTTCTTCTCATTATAAGCAACCGCATGACGGTCTAATCTAATGGTAAGGAAACGTAGAACACGCTCATCGCGTTTTAGTTCTAATTCCAATTTGTTAATTAATTCACCTGAAGATTTGTATTCTGTAAGGTGGAAAAATCCGCTTGCTTTTTTTTCAATCGGATACGCTAATTTTCTCAAACCCCAATTGTCCTCTTGAACAATTTCGGCACCGCTGTCAGTGATGATTTTGCTGAATTTCGCTAATGCTTCTTTCGCAACTTCTTCTGACAACAACGGGGTTAGAACGATAACAGTTTCGTACTGATTCATTGTTATGATTATTTAATGTTAATTCCCGTATGACTACGGGGACGCAAACTTAGGAATAAATTTCTATAAATCAAACCGTTTACACCAATATTTACAGGCTTTTTCAATTGATACGCTTTTGACGCATAGCGTATTGTATACCGCCAAGCAGGTGTTTCAGGAAGAGCGGATCAGTATAAGAGTCGTCTACGTGTCCTAATCCGGTATAAAATGATCTTCCTCCCTCAAAATCACGGTACCATGCCATAGGATGGGCGTCTCCGTTAATACCACCTGTATAAGTATGCTCATCAAGCGTAACTAACACTTTAAGGTCCGGCTGAATATCTTTGAAGTTATACCATTCATCCTTTCTGGTCCATTTTTCGGGGAGGTGCCTGGTGGCAATGCTCTTGCGGTCAGTAACATTTAAGGTAGCCACCTGCTGCTTCGGATGGTTTACGAAATACGCACCAACAAGACGCCCGTACCAGGGCCAGCCATATTCAGTATCACTGGCAGCATGTACACCGACAAAACCTCCGCCACCTCTGATATATTGTTCAAATGCCGTCTGCTGTTGATCGTTAAGCACATCACCTGTGGTATTCAAAAACACAACAGCTGCGTATTGTTTCAGATTTACAGCTGTAAACAGTGCGGAATTGGTAGTGGTATCTACAGCAAAGTTATTTTCAATACCCAGCTTCTGTATCGCTGGGAGACCGGCACGTATAGATTCATGATGGAACCCGGCCGTTTTAGCAAAAACAAGGATTTTATAATTTTTGGCTGACACAGTAATACTAAATACTACTGCTGTGATCATTAATAATCCTTTTAATACATATTTCATAGTCATATTTACATTTGGTATTCCCAATTTAATAAAAATAAACTGCGTAAACAGCCGTCTGGATTTTATTTTCCCACAAACGGCGGTACCTCCCCAAAAAATTTATAATTTCGTAGCGATGGAAAATTTTATTGTATCCGCCCGTAAATACCGTCCAGCGACGTTTGAAACCGTTGTCGGACAACTTCATGTTACCGGGACTTTAAAAAATGCGATCAAAAACAACCAACTGGCACAAGCTTTCCTGTTTTGCGGACCCAGGGGTGTTGGAAAAACAACTTGCGCAAGGATTCTTGCAAAAACAATTAATTGTACAAATTTAACAACTGAAGTTGAGGCCTGCGGGATTTGTGAATCCTGCGTATCTTTCCAAACAGGCCACTCTTTCAACTTCCATGAACTTGATGCTGCATCAAATAATTCTGTTGATGATATACGCAGTTTAATTGAGCAGGTACGGATCCCCCCACAAGCCGGAAAGTATAAGATTTATATTATTGATGAGGTCCACATGTTATCAGCAAATGCATTTAACGCATTTCTGAAGACTTTGGAAGAACCGCCTTCCTATGCGATTTTTATCCTGGCCACTACCGAAAAACATAAAATACTGCCCACCATACTATCACGTTGCCAGATCTTCGATTTCAACAGGATACAGGTAGATGATATTTCAGGGTTACTGAATAAAATCGCGCTGCGCGAAAATATTGCTGTGGAAGCCGATGGACTGCATATCATAGCCCAGAAAGCTGATGGCGGTTTGCGTGATGCGCTTTCCATGTTCGACCAGATCGTAAGCTACACCAATAAAAACCTGACCTACAAATCGGTAATTGATAACCTGAATATCCTGGATTATGATTACTATTTTAAGTTAACACAATATCTTACTAACGGGGATGTCAGTAAGGCGCTGGTATTATTCGATGAAATCCTGAACAACGGATTTGATGGTAATAATTTTATCAACGGGCTGGCAAGTCACTTCAGGAACCTCCTGGTAGGTAAAGACGCACAAACGATAAAACTGCTGGAAGTCAGCGAAAATATCAAGCAAAAATACCTTGCTCAAAGTCAGCACACACAAGTATCATTTATACTGACTGCGCTTAACCTCGCTAATCAATGCGACCTCACGTATAAAAACAGTAAAAACCAACGTTTACAGGTAGAGCTGGCGCTGATCAAGATGTGCCATATCACATCTGTACTGCAGCTCGCACAGCTGCCACAAACAGCTTCTGCAACAACAACTGACTTAGATCAGACTAAAAAAAAAACTAGTGTAAAAATTGAGCCTGCTGCAGTTGCAGAAAGGCCGGACCCTCTCCCACCCCCACCGGGAAGCTATAGTAAACCCGCAGAAACGGCTGTTAAAGCTCCGGAACCGGTAATCGCTATTCCATCAATGGCAGATTTACCAATTAGTATTCCTGTGGTCCCGCCCATTCCCGCTGCGACGGAAAATGAACGTGCGGCTCCCGCACAACATAAAAATTCTGTAAACAAGATTGCGCTGAAGCCCAATGGCACGGCAAATATGGGAGGCGGATCAATGATCCCTTCGCTCACGGCTTCAACAAATGCTGCGGGAGAAATAGAGAGTGACGAACCTAAGTATGTATTCGGAGAGGATAAAGAACCTTTTACGCAGGAAGAATTGATGGTACTCTGGAAACAGTATACCCAAAAAATCAAGGACGAAAATAAAATTAATTTCTATACGATCCTGACTACAAACGAACCCGTACTTACCAAACCGCATGAAATTACAGTTTTAATTACCAATACCGCACAGGATAGTATACTTCAGAATGAACTGGTAGAGTTTCTGAATTTTTTAAGGACCAGGCTGAAAAATTTTGAAGTAGGAATAGTGACAAAAAAAGTGGAGAGTAAAATCGAAAACCGGTTATACACGCCAAAAGAGATTTATCATTACCTGGTGGAGAAAAACCCTAAACTGGATGATCTGCGCAAACGTTTCAACCTGGACCTTTTGCCTTAACTACTTAAGGGGCTCGGCGTCATTGATCGGATAACCTTCCTCATCCAAATCGGTACGGTCATCCTCCGGTGTCCTTGCCAGAAATTCATCTTCAGGATCAAGTTCCACACTCTCCCCGTTATCGACGTGCATACCTAGCTCATCAAGGTCAGATTCAACCTGATCGTCTTTTTTAGCGTATTCATCGCCGATATATGGGTTTGCTTCATCATAATCTGAATTATCATCACCACCATTAGCTGCAGTTGTTTCATATGGCAATGGATGATCATAATCTTTATCAGTCCCTTTTACATCAAGCTCAAAGCTGTTTTTGTCTTTGTCAAAAGACAAGTTTTCAAAATCCTTGGTTTCGCCGAGGTCGGTAGCATGAATTTTATCTGTCGCCCTTTTATCGTTTCCGGTATTATTTTCGTTAGCACTCATGGTCTTTCGTTTTATGTAGTTATAACGTTACTTTTTAAGTATTTGTTTTTGTAATTTACGCCAAAATGAGGCGATAAACTCAAATTTTATATCTTTGTTTTTTTTAATAAGTAAAAATATAAATCATAATATGTCTGTACAAAAAATTAAAGTAACCCAGCCAGTTGTAGAGTTAGATGGTGATGAGATGACCCGTATCATCTGGAAATTCATTAAGGATAAGCTGATTTTACCTTACCTTGATCTTGATATTAAATATTATGATCTTGGTATCGAATACCGTGATGAAACTGATGACCAGGTAACTATTGATGCTGCTGAAGCTATTAAACAATATGGTGTAGGTATCAAATGCGCTACTATCACGCCTGATGAGGATCGCGTAAAAGAGTTTAACCTGAAACAAATGTGGAAATCACCAAACGGAACCATCCGTAATATCCTTGATGGTACTGTTTTCCGTGAACCGATTGTAATGAGCAACGTTCCCCGTTTAGTACCAAACTGGACCGCCCCTATCTGTATCGGCCGTCACGCATTTGGTGACCAATACCGTGCAACTGACCTGGTAACTAAAGGTAAAGGTAAATTAACACTTACTTTCACTCCGGAAGATGGTGGTGAAGTTCAGTCTTTTGATGTATATAACTTCAAAGGTGATGGTGTTGCACTTGCGATGTATAACACAGATGAAAGTATCCGCGGTTTTGCTCACGCTTGTTTCAACCAGGCACTGATTAAAAAATGGCCTTTATACTTATCTACAAAAAACACTATCCTTAAAAAATACGACGGACGTTTCAAAGACATCTTCCAGGATATCTATGAAAATGACTTCATTACAAAATTCAAGGAAGCTGGTATTACTTATGAGCACCGTCTGATTGATGACATGGTTGCTTCTGCATTAAAATGGAACGGTAACTTTGTTTGGGCTTGTAAAAACTATGATGGTGACGTTCAATCGGATACTGTTGCACAAGGTTTCGGTTCATTAGGTTTAATGACTTCTGTACTGGTAACACCAGATGGAAAAACTATGGAAGCTGAAGCTGCGCATGGTACTGTTACCCGTCACTACCGTGATCACCAGAATGGCAAACCAACTTCAACAAACCCTATCGCTTCTATTTTCGCATGGACCAGAGGATTAGAATTCCGCGGTGTATTAGATAATAACCAGGAGCTGATCAATTTCTGTCACGCTTTAGAGCAGGTTTGTATCGAAACTGTTGAAAGTGGTAAAATGACTAAAGATCTTGCTGTTTGTATTCATGGAAACAAAGTTGAGCATGGTAAAGATTACTTGTATACTGAGGAATTCTTAGCTGCGATTGATGAAAACCTGCAAGCAAAATTAGGCTAGTCTTTTAATAAGCTTTCATAAAGAGAAGCCCTGTTCTTAATTGAGCAGGGTTTTTCTTTTTTTATTCCCAAACAACTTAATGCTGTTGCTGTTAACTTCGCAAGTCCACGATAAAATATGATGAGAAGATATCCCGCTGCAACTACAACAAATATATCCGGTTACAATCAGATAAACCGCAGCAACTAAATGAGAAAAACCCTAACGCTGATTTTACTGGCTTGTACAGGTACCGCTTTTGGTCAGGCCCCGGCAGATACTACAAAAACTTTAAAAGAAATAGTTATAAAACCCTATTTCTCTGCACAACCGCTGTTAAGATCAACAGGTGCTGTCGGCACTTTAAATCTCGAAGCACTGCAGCTGCAGCCAAATAATTCGCTGGTTGCGGCAATGAATACAGTACCAGGCGTACGCATGGAAGAGCGG
>Ga0247813_10001373_pt1 | contig 18724 bp, 14 predicted proteins | sample UWRJL169409C1_FD_180719 | JGI IMG/M metagenome (GOLD analysis project Ga0247813, IMG submission 180719) | Plant litter microbial communities from Arlington Agricultural Research Station in Wisconsin, United States - UWRJ-L169-409C-1 | ecosystem: Environmental > Terrestrial > Plant litter >... | reverse complement strand
CGAAAGAGACAACCCTCCTTCGTACTTGATGTTATCGCCTAATCCCTTTACAGGAATATTGCTCTTGTAAGAAATAAAACGAGGCCAGTTCTTATCGGTAGGATCTTTGTATTTCTGACTGTTCAATTTAAATACCCCTGCTACAACAGAATCTGTTCTCGCCGGGTAATACAGTTTCGCATCGGCGGCTTCAAACTTATAGCTTTTTACAGGAAAGTTATATTTGCTCAATTCGCAGTAAGCACCGGTTTCTCCGGCAGAGGACCAGTCTACTTTACCACCGTCAGCAATAAAAAGGAAGTCCGACAAACGCAAGGCGCCGGATACATTTTTCAACTGAATGGAGTCGTAAGGGGTAACAAGTGTTAAATCGGTTTTTTCAAATACAATCACAGGACCCTGAACAGGCGGCTGTGGTGCGGCTTCATAACCAATGCTGTAATCCAGCACTTCTTCTTCTTCGGCTACTACCGGTGTAGCCGTTTCTTCCACGGCAGGTTCTTCTGTTGCCCCCCAGGTCTCTTCTGTGCTGGTAGCGTTATCCCATCCTGCATCCCAGGTTTCTTCTTCCTTCACTGGTTCTGGTTCTTCAAAAGATCCTTGTTCAGGAGCAGCCTCTGCAATAGAAAAAGAGTAGGTTCCTCCGGTAAAATAAAGATTGTTGAATTTGGATTCGAAAAGCATTTGCTTTTCCATGATAAGCCTTGTACCTATTAAGAAAGCACCAAACTTTCGTGTATCATACTCACCGATTACCTTGTCGCATATCACCAAAAAAGTATCGAGCTCATGGGCTGCCAGGCCCTTGGATTTGATCAGGTGCAAGTCGGCGAAAAAGTTAGAAAAGTCAGGAAAGCTTCTAAGCTTTTTCGACTTCTGTAGTTTTTGTGCGACTTCAATGATTCTTTTTTTCTCCGGTTCAGAAAAAGAACCCCAGATGCCTGTAAACTGTTGGGCTGACTGTATCGCTGCTTCATTTTTAGAAGCGGATAGCATTGTGGTGACATCGTTTGGGAAAACAGACGGATCAGCTGAGAACTTTACCTGTGCCTGCACAGCAAAGCTACACGTCAAAAACGTCAGTGCAACGAATGCACGAAAATACTTCTCTACCCCTTTACGCATTTTAATAATGCCCATTTATCTTTTAGTTTCGAGCCGATCACTTTCAGACCAAATGCATTGGCCTTTTCAGTGAGTACCGCTATGTCTTCTTCGTAAAATCCGCTGAGCAACAGTGTACCTTTGTTTTTAAGTACCCTGGCATATTCCCCCATTTCTTCCAAAAGGATGTTACGGTTGATGTTTGCCAATACTATTTCAGCGGATTGATCTGCTATGGTCAAAGTACCGATTGTTCCTTGTAGTACTTTTACTCTTTTGCAGGAATTTAAGTTAGCATTTTCAATGCTATTTTCAAAAGCCCAGTCTTCGATATCGTAGGCAAGTACCGATTTAGCACCCCTTTTGTCAGTCAAAATGCCTAGTATTCCTGTGCCACATCCGGCATCAATCACATCCAGACCATCCAAAGACAGGTCCAGAATTTCTTCCATCATCAAACGGGTAGTGGCGTGATGACCGGTACCGAAGGACATTTTCGGCTGAATGACCAGTTCCATCTCTATTTCAGGATCCGGCTCATGAAATATTGCCCTCACTCTCAAATGCTTATTTACAGTAATGGGATCGAAGTTCTTTTCCCATTCCTCGTTCCAGTTTTTGTTCTCCAGTTCCTTTTCTTCCAAAATAGAAGAAGCGGGGAAAAAAGTATGGATTAGCTGGTGAATCGCTTCCTTATCGTAATCGGCAATGAGAATATACGCTTCCAACACACCCGGTTTCTCTTCGAAGGCTTCAAAACCGTTTTCTGTCAAATGATAAACCAGCAGATCAATGTCTTCTTCCTGGCAAGTGATGGGAACAACGAGGTATTTGGGTTGCATCAAGGATAATGTTGAAAAGGTATTTTTAGAATTCAATGTTAAAGCAGGTGTATGGTTTGGGCATGTCCCCGCCTATTGATATGCGTAGATAAAGCTGCCTGATTGGCGGGGTCGGGCTATCGCTTCAAGTCCGGCCACCTCAAAAGCCCCACGCGCTTCGGGCTTTCCGCTCTATCCCTCATGCAAATAAAATCCCTCCGATAGCCTTAATGATGAACTATAGGAGGGATTTAAATTAGGATAGGAATCAATTAAAACGATTTGATCACGTCAACGAAATCACGGGCTTTCAAAGAAGCACCGCCGATCAAACCGCCGTCAATGTCTTTGCAGGCAAACAATTCCTGTGCGTTATCCGGCTTGCAGCTTCCGCCGTAAAGGATAGAAATTGATTCTGCCACCTGACCATATTTAGACGCCAGGTGAGCACGCAATAAAGCATGCATTTCCTGTGCTTGCTCTTTCGATGCCGTTACGCCTGTACCGATGGCCCAGATAGGTTCATAAGCGATCACCACTTTAGCGATTTGCTCTGCAGACAAGTGGAATAAGCTTTCTGTCAATTGTTGTTTAACAAAGTCCAAATGGATTCCTTTTTCTCTTTGTTGCAAGGTTTCCCCGCAGCAGAATAGCGGCGTTTGTCCTTGTTTCAAAACCAGGTTTACGCGTTCTGCCAATTGAGCATTTGTTTCACCAAAATATTCTCTGCGTTCGCTGTGACCAAGGATCACGTATTTCACGCCTACTGTAGCCAACATGGCAGGAGATACTTCACCGGTGTATGCACCTGATTCTTTTTCATAAGCGTTCTGAGCGCCTAAAGAAACTTTACCGCTTACCAGTTTACCTACGGCATGCAAATATATAGAAGGTGTACACAATACTACTTTCACGTCACCGCTCACTTCGTCAGCGACCATATTGACTACTTCAGAAGCAAGAGACAATCCTTCTTCTAATGTTTTATTCATTTTCCAGTTACCGGCAACAATTTTTGCTCTCATGATGTGTGTATTGATATTGATAATAAAATTAAGCGACTAAATGTAGGTTAAAAAAACTGAAAACTGAAAACTGAGAACAGAAAACTGAGGATTCTCATGGCTTTCAGTTCTCTGTTCTCAGTTTTCAGTTCTCTGCTAATGCGCTTCCAGCCAATTATCCCCTACTCCTATCCCAACTTCCAAAGGCACAGACAATTGAATGGCATTTTGCATGAAGCTTCTGACCTTTTCAGTCACCAGCGTCAATTCTTCCTCTTTGACATCAAACACCAATTCATCATGTACCTGCATGGTCATGCGGGATTGGATCTTTTCCGATTTGATCCAGTTTTGAATATTGATCATGGCCAGCTTGATCAAATCCGCAGCGCTGCCTTGTATGGGAGCATTGATGGCATTTCGCTCGGCAAAGCCTCTCAGTGTGAAGTTTCTTGAATTGATGTCTCTCAGATAGCGGCGTCTGCCAAGGATCGTTTCCACGTATTCATACTCTCTTGCTTTCACAATCGAGCTGTCCATATAACTTTTGATGCCCGGGAATTGCACAAAATAAGAATCTATGATTTCCGCCGCCTCTTTGCGCGGAATACTCAAACGCTGTGACAAACCAAAAGCAGAAATACCGTAGATGATACCGAAGTTGACCATCTTGGCTTTGCGTCGCATGTCAGAAGTGACTTCTTCTTTCGCTACACCAAATACTTTCGATGCGGTGGCATTGTGAATGTCTTCTCCTTTGGAAAAGGCTTCGATCATCGTGGCGTCCTGACTGAAGTCTGCCATGATGCGTAATTCAATTTGCGAGTAATCGGCTGATAATAATTTCCAGCCTTCTCCTCTGCTTACAAAAGCTTTACGGATCTCCTTTCCTCTTTCTGTACGAATGGGAATATTTTGCAGGTTGGGATTGGTAGAACTCAATCGCCCCGTAGCCGCCACAGCCTGGTTATAGCTGGTGTGTACCCTGTTGTCTGAAGGATGGATCAGCTGAGGCAAAGCATCGATGTAAGTCGATTTCAATTTTTGTAATTCGCGAAACGATAAAATGTCATTGACGATCGCATGTTCTGAAAGCTTAGACAATACCTCTTCGCCCGTGGCATACTGACCTGTTTTCGTTTTCTTTGCTCCAGGATCAATCTTTAATGTTTCAAACAAGACTTCGCCCAATTGTTTCGGAGAAGAAATGTTGAACTGTACACCGGCTACCGCGTAAATACTTTTTTCCAACTCTACAATTTCACCCGCTAATATTTGAGAATAATCTTTCAACGCCGAAGAATCAATCTTTACGCCTTCAAATTCCATATCAGCGAGTACTTGTGAAAGTGGCGTTTCTACTTCGTTGAACAGCTTTTCCTGTTCCGCTGTTTTTAACATCGGCGCAAAGAAATGTTTGAGTTGCAAGGTCACGTCGGCATCTTCGCTGGCATATGCTGTGATCTTGTCGATTCCGACATCACGCATGTTGCCTTGGGAAACGCCCTTCTTACCGATCAATTCTTCAATGGATACCGGTTTGTAGTTCAGGTAAACAGAAGACAGCATGTCCATGTTGTGCCGCATGTCCGGCTCCAACAGGTAATGGGCAATCATGGTATCGAACAAGGGTCCTTTGACATCGATGCCATAATTTTTCAATACTAAAATATCATACTTGATGTTTTGACCGATCTTTGTAATCGCCTCTTCCGAGAAGAAGGGCTCAAAGAGGTTGATGATGCGTTGTGCTTCTGCACGATCTGCAGGCACCGGAACATAAAAGGCTTCACCTGCCAGGTAAGCGAAAGACAAACCCACCAACTCTGCATCTTTCGAATCTAAGGAAGTTGTTTCTGTATCGAAACACACTTCTTTTTGCAAGAGTAAATGCGATAATAAGGATTGCATTAAGGCTTCGGTATCTACCGTCCTGTAATCGTGGATGCGGGTATGAATATTATCTTTTTGTACGTCTTCTCTTTCTTCCGACTCTTCTCCTTCGGCAACTGCCAATTCCACTGGCGCTGTTCCACCGAATAGCGAAAGTGTTCCTTCTGAAGAGATCTTTGGTTTTTTTGCTTTGGTCGCAGCCGGAGTGATGGTAACGACAGGTAACTCTTCCCCCAACAAGCGTTTGCTCAGGTTCTTGAATTCCAGTTCTTCTAACAGAGGAATCAATAACTCTCTTTTGGGTTCGCATTGCAACAAGGCTTTCTCATCAAACTCCACTGGCACATTGAGGTCTATGGTTGCCAACTCTTTTGACAACAAACCTTGTTCAGCAAAGTTGACGACGTTTTCTTTTTGCTTGCCTTTCAGTTCGTGTGCATTGGCAATCAAATTTTCTACCGACCCATATTGTGCAATTAATTTTTGTGCGGTCTTTTCTCCGATACCCGGTATACCCGGAATGTTATCTACCGCATCACCTTGCAAGCCGAGGATATCTCTTACCTGATCTACATTGGCAATACCGAAACGCTCCAATACTTTGGGTATGTCATACACCTCTGCGCCATTGCCCATGTAGGCCGGACGGTACAGAAAAATGTGCTCTTCCACCAACTGCATGTAATCTTTGTCCATGGTCATCATGTAAACATCAAAGCCTTCACGTGCCGCTTTTTTCGCAAGGGTTCCCACTAGATCATCCGCTTCGTAACCGGGCATTTCCAAAATAGGAATACACAAGGCTTCCAGCAAACGACGCACCATTGGAATAGCAATCGTGATATCTTCCGGTTGTTCCTGACGATTGGCTTTATAGTCGGCAAAACGTTCATGACGCAACGTCGGGCCTGGCAAATCGAAAGCAACGCCGATGTGGGTTGGCTTTTCATTTTTTATGATCTCCAGCAGACTGTTGGCAAAACCAAACACAGCACTGGTATTTAATCCTTTGGAAGTAATTCGCGGCGCTTTACTGAAAGCAAAATGCGCACGGTAAATAAGTGCCATGGCATCCAGTAAAAACAATTTTTTCTCAGACATAAGCGTATTAGGAGATTTGGTACAATTTAATGAAAAGTGGTCAGTGGTCAGTGGTCAGTGGTCAGATTTTAATACACTAGTTACCGACATCTGAATTACCCATCCAGACAATATTTTGCTACATTTACTGATCACTGACAACTGACCACTGATAACTAATTTCTATGGCCCTCATCAAAACCATCCTCGGCAAAACCCCTTCTTTCGGAAAAAATAGCTACCTCTCTGAAAACGCCACCGTCATCGGTGATGTCATTGCCGGAGACGATTGCAGCATTTGGTTCAATGCCGTCATTCGTGGTGATGTAAACAGCATCCGCATGGGCAATAAAGTCAATGTGCAAGACGGTGCTTGTTTGCATTGTACTTTTGAGAAAGCGCCCTTAACCATTGGCAACAACGTATCCATCGGTCATCATGCCATTGTACACGGTTGTACGATTGAAGACAACGTATTGATCGGTATGGGAGCGATCGTGATGGATCATGCGCACATTGAACCGAATGTTTTGGTCGCTGCGGGCTCTGTTGTTCTTGAAAACTCTCGTTTGGAATCCGGTTGCTTGTATGCCGGTGTGCCTGCTAAAAAAGTTAAAGTCCTCGGAGAAGATTTGTTGAAAGGACAGATTGACCGGATATCGAATAATTATGTGAAGTATGCTGAATGGTATAAAGAAGAGGCCAATCAATAATTCGGTTTGTTTTCACTCAACCTGTCTAACCCCTAAATCCCCTGAAGGGGACTTTACATTTTGTTAAACAAAGAAGCTCATTGTAAAATATACAATGAGCTTCTTTGTTGTATGCTTTTTAAATATTCTACGAAGCAAAGTCCCCTTCAGGGGATTTAGGGGTTAGACAGTGGAATTCACTTACTACTCAAATATCGACTGAATGTCCTCCTTACTCAAATTCTTCACAAAACTTTCTTCCGTCGTAATCAGTTCTTGTGCTAAACGCAATTTGTTTTGCTGCAGCATCAGTATTTTTTCTTCTACAGTATTCTTCGTGATGAACTTATAGGTAAATACATTATTCTTCTGTCCGATGCGGTACGCGCGGTCGATGGCTTGTGCTTCGATGGCAGGGTTCCACCACGGATCCAGTAAGAACACATAATCCGCCGCGGTGAGATTCAATCCTAATCCACCTGCTTTTAAGGAGATCAGGAAAATTCTCTTTTCTTCAGATTGTTGGAATTTGTCGACTTCTTTCTGACGCTCTTTGGTAGAACCATCCAGGTAAGCGAAATCAATCTTTTTCTCTTTTAAATAATCCGCATACAAATGCAGGTGTTTCACAAATTGGCTAAAGATCAAAATTTTATGATTTTCTGCCAATGCTCTGTCTAACATGTGGACCACGTCTTCCATTTTTCCTGAACCGTCTGTATACTCGCTTTCCGCCAGAATCGGATGGTTAGCGATTTGACGAAGGCGGGTTAAGCCTTGTAACAACAAGATCTGAGAAGCGCCTACACCTTTTTGTTCGATAGAATCTAAAATCAAATTGCGGTAATTTGATTTTACCTTTTCATATTCTTTTTCCTGTTCCTCGGTCATGGAACAGTATTGCACGTTTTCAATTTTATCCGGCAAGTCTTTTACTACCTGAGATTTTTGCCTGCGCAAGACAAAAGGTTTGATTAGCGCATACAGTTTTTTGGTTTTGAGTTCGTCGTGTTTCTTCTCGATCGGATTCAGGAATTCGTTTTTGAAAAAACGCTGTGTGCCCAGCAAACCGGGATTAACAAAGGACATCTGAGACCACAAATCCAACGTGGAGTTTTCGATCGGCGTACCGGTCAGTATCAAACGGTGCTTGCTTTTTAACTCTGTCACTGATTTGGCAATGATAGAATCCGGATTCTTGATCACTTGCGATTCATCCAGAATCACATAATGGAAAAACACCTGCTTCAGGATTTCAATGTCCATGCGCACGGTACCGTATGAAGTCAATACCAGATCGTATTCGCAAAATTTATTGACGTCCTTCTCCCGGTGTATGCCGGTGTAATTCAATATTTTCATACCCGGTGTAAACTTGCGCGCTTCCATCTCCCAGTTAAAGATCAGAGAGGTGGGCATGATGAGCAAGTTCGTACAACCGACATGGTTTTCTTTTTGTTGTTGCAGCAAAGCCAGTGTTTGCACAGTTTTACCGAGACCCATGTCATCCGCCAAGCATCCGCCAAAATTATATTGACTCAGGAAATTCATCCAGTTGTAACCGGCCTTCTGGTAAGGCCTCAACTCACCTACAAATCCGGCAGGAAGCGGCACGTCGTCGATTTTGTCAAAGTCACGCAACTGTTCCAGTTTTTTATCAATGGATACTTTTGCCAGGTTTCCGTTTTCCAGTTCTTTCACCAAAGCCAGGTGATGTTTCTGCAATAAAATTTGTCCGTCTCTGTCTTCGACAAAAGCAAACAATTCGGAATACTTGGTGAACCATTCTTCCGGAATCACAGCGATTTCTCCGTTCGGCAACAAGAATTCTTTCTTCTTCGCCTGGATGTATTTCTTTAATTGTATGAATGGAATTTCGTAAGTACCGAAACGTACGATGGCGTATACATCAAACCAGTCGTTGTTTTCACGCACTTCCAAACTAATAGTAGAGTCGCCTACAAAGTAGCGTTTGCCATCGTTATTAGCCTGTGTGATCGCCACACCTTTTTCTACCAGCACATTATTCAAAGAATTCAGCAAAGACAATCCCAGCGATTTATCGATCACCTGTTTTCCTCTTTTGAAATCGATGTCGTGTGTTTTGAAAAAAGCCAGAATATCTTTTTCCCAAGGGGATTCACGGATGATTTTGTGAAACAATACATCATCCCCGTTCTTCTCCACTTTCACAAAACAAGGCAGCGAGCTATCCGCAGGGAACGCATAGCCTCCGTATTTGAAAGACAAACTGAATACCAGCTTATCGTCTTCTTGCACCTCTTCGGAATGATCACCGAATAAACTCACCGGAGCTACCGCTGGTGCGAGTTCTGCAAACGTCAGCAAAGCCGTTGGCGCATGGCGTTCGGTATTGATGCGAAAACCGCGGGCCATCACATCAAACGAAGCGATCAACGGACTGATGAAACGTTCGTAATAAGTATCCTCGAGTTTTTTAGGAATGAGGATATACTTTTTATTGAGAAAAGGTTTTAGCTTATTTCCATCCACGTCCTTTTCAAAACTGTACATGGTGTTTTCCACCAGTAACCATGCAGGATGTATGGTGACAAGAATTGCGTTCTTACTTTGAAAATCTACCCGTTCACCTTCGTACTTGATGGTTGGGTAATAATGAGTATTGTCTTCATTCCTCACAAAGTGAAAAATAACAGACGCTTTCTGAGGAGCAATGGCAATGCGTTTCCAGGTCGGTTCGCCGTCATGACCCATTTCAAAAACCATTTTATCCTTCAGTAATTCCAACACTTCTACTTTCTTGCCTTCGATGTAAGCGGCAATCGCTTCCTGAAGCAAAGAGTCTCCCTTTTCTTTATGGTATACTTTGGCGAAGAACTCGGTAGCAGTTATTTTTTTATTACTAAACTTCTTGATGATGGAATCCTGCTGCATGGCATCCATGATCTTGATGAGTTTGAAATCCACTTCATCAAGACCTGCGGCAAACTCCTCTGCGTTCTTAGAAGAGATGTTCTGGTGTTTGAGTGTCAAGCGACCTTTTTGGTCAAGTTGCACCACATAGGACTCAAACAAATAGCCCAGAAACTCATGCTCTAGCAACGAGTAAATGATTTGGAACGGCTCTGTGGTTGATACTTTCATAGGTCTACAATTCGCATATTAATGAAAATGGTCAGTAGTAAAAAGATAAAAGTGATATTTATTCATTCTATTCTTTATTAGCGCTTTAGAATGAAAACCTGACGGATGTTGACACATATTTTCTCTGAATTATTTGTTATCGGAAAAAATCTTTTTATTTGACTCCTCATGCATGCAAAAGAATATCCCGACGATCCCATTCACATCTACCAATCTTCCCATCCGCTGATTCCGGGCGCAGTGTATTGGTATGGAGAAGATTACCTTTCTTTTGCCGGAGCGTTGGACAATACCTTACAAAAGATTAAAGCCTTTCCTTTAAAAAATACTCTTCGGATTGACGTCCATCTCAACAATACGCCCATTTCGGCAAGCACGATCGAAGAATGGAAAACCTTTTATTGCACAGAAAAAACACAGGAATTTGAATCGGAATACATACTCATGAAACGTCAGGGTTATAAATTTTTGTGGAGATGCCTTATCCTGCTCTGGCTGTGCCTTACAGGCGCTTATGTATTTGACTTATTGAATGTGCTGGGAGATTATCCTCAGATGCTTGGAAGAGAAACCTTCTTTTTACTCGCCTGGGTTTTTCTCTGGAAACCTATAGAAATGGTTGTATTCGAACCCTGGTCATTGAAACATCAATTGCGATTGATTGAAAAATTGAAACGCACAAAGATTAACATCACAACCGTATGAGAATAGTTTTAGAAATACCCGGTGATCACGTCAAGACCACTGTTTTCAGTTGGAACCAAAAATACCTGATCAAATTGGAAATGGCGATGTACGAGCAAACGTATAAAGTGAGTGAGTTCGATGTTGCAGGCGATGAGGACATCCGCAAACTGGTGGAAGACGAAACGTTCAAAGCAGAATACATGGAGCGGTTCAGACAGATGCATGTGGGGTTGCATGAGGCTATGCAGAGAACTGAAAACTGAAAACCGAGAACTGATCAGCAGATTTCGGATCTTCTCATTGTAACTGAGAATGGAATTTTCTATTTTTAATTATACAATGTTTCATTCTTCCATGAAAGACAAGAGTTCTAATAAAATACCAGTTGTTTCAAAAAACATCTATGAGCAAAGGTTTGACAAACTGATGATGATGATGCGTATTGATAAAATGTTGAAGACAGCAGCTATTATTCATAAAGCACAAAAAATAAGAGGGCGAGATATTTTATAAGAAAATACATCCTTCTTCCTATTGAAGCTAACGCTGGCGCAAGATTCCATCTTGTGCTTTTTTTCACATAGAGCATTTGCTCGGGATAATAATAAGTACATCGATGAGCCATACCCCGAGCTTAAGTTCTATATTATTTCAGGACCTCAGTTAAAACTTGCTCTAACCAAACTTGAGAAAATTAATACTTATTTCAATAGCTTCTTTAATCTTAACTGTCACGATTTGGACACTTCCTTATTTTATCGTAGGCCTTGAATTGTTATTTCTTCCATTTTATCTACTTCTATTTTTTATTGGCGCTTTAGGTGTCATACTAATACCAATTGGGTTTTTTATAATACTACGAAAGAAGACACTCTATCCATCGATTGTATGGGTGTGTGCAGTTTCGATTGGATTTTATATTGGGTATTTAGTTTTAAAACCGATTGATATTTGGGATTTAAACGAGAAAAATAGAAGTGGAGAAATTATCTCACAGGAATTAGAAATATACAAAAATACACACGGTCAATATCCAGAAAAATTAACGCTTCTTGATACAGTAAAACTTGAAAATGAATTGCCTTTCAACTATAAAATTTCGAGATTTAACTATAATTCACAAGCTGATGACTATGATTTAGATATTCCTATTCCGATAACAGACAGATGGCATTGGAGAAAACAAGCTAAACAATGGGGATATAATTATTAAACAATATTCCTTCTTTATAATTCAAATACTTCTCCCTTCTCTGGCATCACAACATCTCTATAGCCTTCTTGTGAAAGCTTGTCCTTGAAGGCATCCATGCTCTCGGGTTCTCCGTGCACGAGAAATATTTTTCGTAGTTTTTGTTTGTCAAACTGACCCACAAATTCCATTAGTCCTTCTTGATCCGTGTGACCACTGAACATGTCTGTATACAAAATTTTCGCTTCCACTTTAATATCACGCTTCTTCATCGTGATATAGGGTTTGCCTTGCATCAGTTCGTTGCCGACTGTTCCTTCTGCAGAATAGCCAATCATTAAAATCGTGCAGAAAGGATTGTTCAGGTTTTGTCTGACGTGTTCATTGACTCTTCCCCCCGCAATCATACCCGAAGAAGAGATGATGATGCAGGGTTCGTAATAATGTGAAATCGCTTTGGTCTCCTTATAAGTTTTGATGTATACCATGTTGTCGAAATCAAACAACGTACCACCCGTTTTATACATTTCCTTCGCGGCCTCGTCCAGCCAGGGCAGGTGTTTTTCATAGACATAAGAACCGTTCATAGACATGGGACTGTCAGTGAAGATCCGGATGTTCGGAATACGCCCCTGCAGCATCATGCGGCGTAAGGTATAGATCAAGGTTTGTGTTCGTCCGATGCTGAAAGCCGGTATGATCAACCGGCCTTTGTTTACAATACAGGTTTCATTGATGATGTTTTCCAAAATATCTTCGGGTGCTGTTTTTTCCTGGTGCAAACGCGCTCCATACGTAGATTCGCAGACCAGGTAATCCGGAGAAACCGGACTTTTCACCGGATCCATCAGCAAAGGATAGTTTTTTCTCCCGACATCACCTGAAAATAAAATGGTTTTGTCTTTGCCTTGTTCGTTTAGCGTAATCAATACATTACAAGCACCCAGCAAATGGCCCGTGGGTATAAAATGTATGGTTACTTCTTCGTTCACGACAAAATTATGCGAGGCTTTCACCGCTACAAAACGATCCAACGCTTTATTGACCAGGGCTACGGCATAGTCCTTGTCATTTTTGGCAGCACGCAACAATTGATTGTCTTTTAATAACAACGCACACAAATCTGCGGTTGGACTGCTGCATAAAACCTGTCCCTGATATCCGGCACGAATAAGTTGTGGGATATTACCCGAATGATCAATGTGAGCATGCGTAAGTACGACCAGGTCTATGTCTGAAGGTTCAAAAGGAAACTGAAGGTTGGGCTTGCGGTTCATCCGGTCATTGAAGTCCGCGCCACAATCGATGAGTATCTTATATCCTGTAACGGTTTCCAGCAAAAACATACTTCCTGTTACTTGTCTGGCTGCCCCGTAAAACGTCACTAACATAATTTGTTCTCTAAATAATCCTGCCGTTAAGCTCACTAAAATAGAAATAATAATGGTCTATATCTATCATTCGTTGTGTTTGCGTTAGGGATTGAGCCTTTGTTTGAGCTCTCCCGCCACTGTCAAAGAGCTATCACGCCTTTATGATGGAATGGCGGGAAGCGAGTGGCGAAAGCCCGGCCCGAAGGGAAACGCCCTCCTCCTCCTCTATGGAATTCGGTTATAATTAAGCATGGCTGTCCAATCAAATTCTAAAATCGGAACAAAAGATCCTTTATATCCTCCATCCGGATCAATCCCTTATCCATAGCCTTGTAGAAAAGAACCGTTTAGTTTGACCGGATCAAAGTATTGATTAAATTTCGCCGTAAAAATTTAGTCTTTTCGAACGAATGACCGTAACCAAACACCAACAAATCCACAAGATTACATTTGCCGGATTATTGATTACCCTTGGTATCATTTATGGAGACATCGGAACATCGCCGCTCTATGTAATGAAAGCCATCATCGGTCAAAGTGATATCACTAAAGAGTTGGTGTTCGGGGGATTGTCCTGTGTATTTTGGACACTGACTCTTCAAACTACCTTCAAATACGTTTTCATTACTTTACGCGCAGACAACAAAGGAGAGGGAGGTATCTTTTCCCTTTTTGCCCTGATCCGCAGAAGAAATCCCAAGCTTATCTGGGCCGCTATTATTGGTGGCGGTACTTTGTTGGCGGATGGGATGATCACTCCTCCGATCTCCGTATCTTCCGCGATCGAAGGGTTGCAAATATTCAACCCTGAGCTCAATACCGTACCGATTGTTATTGCGATCATCAGTGGTTTGTTCTTGTTTCAAAAATTCGGAGCCAACGCAGTCGGTAATTTTTTCGGACCTATCATGTTCATTTGGTTCAGTATGCTTGGTATACTCGGATTTAGACAGATCATGCTCTATCCCGAAGTATTGGAAGCCATCAATCCTTACTATGCTTACCAGATCTTAACCAGCAATCCCAGTAGTTTCTGGTTGCTCGGTGCCATTTTCCTGTGTACCACGGGAGCGGAAGCCTTATACTCTGACCTGGGACATTGCGGCAAAAAGAACATTCGCATCAGCTGGATTTTCGTGAAGTCTACTTTGATCCTGACCTATATGGGACAAGGAGCCTGGCTGTTGAACATGGGTCAATCGAAGCTGGGTAAACTGAATCCTTTTTATGAAATCATGCCGGACTGGTTTGTGATCTATGGTATCGGTATCGCTACCTTGGCAGCCATCATTGCCAGCCAGGCCATGATCAGCGGATCGTATACGTTGATCAGCGAAGCGATTCGCTTGAACCTGTGGCCTAAAGTTAAAATCAATTACCCTACACTTACCAAAGGTCAGCTCTACATACCAAGTATCAACTGGATCTTATTCATGGGTTGTATCGGTGTCGTGCTTTACTTCAGACACTCCGAAGAGATGGAAGCCGCCTATGGTCTGGCGATCAACCTTACCATGCTCATGACTACTGTTTTATTGATGTATTATTTGAAATCCATCAAAAAACTGAATCGTATTTTGGTCTATGGGTTCTTTGCGCTTTTTGCAACGATAGAAATTGCTTTCCTGATTGCCAACCTGGAGAAATTTTCAAAAGGAGGATATGTGACACTGATCATTGGCGGTGCTTTGATGATGGTCATGTATGTATGGTATCAGGCTAGAAAAATTAAAAACAGATTAACGGAATTTGTCAAACTGGAAGAGTATTTTCCTTTGATCAAAGAATTGAGCCGTGACACGTCGGTGAACAAATATGCTACACACGTAGTTTACCTTACCAGCGCGGACTCCGTGAAAGACATTGAATCCAAAGTCATTTACTCTATTTTCCAAAAACAACCAAAGCGTGCCGATATCTACTGGCTGCTGCACATCGATGTGGTCGATGAGCCGTATGCGATGGAATACAAAGTGAACACCATTCTTCCCGATGACTTGATCCGAATAGATTTCAAATTAGGATTCCGTATTGAACCGCGTGTCAACCTCTTCTTTAGAAAAGTAGTGGAAGACATGGTCGCAAACAAAGAAGTGGATTTTACCAGCCGCTATACGTCTCTTAGCAAGCGCAACCTGATCGGTGATTTCAAATTCGTTGTATTGGAAAAACATTTAAGTCACGACAACGACTTGCCCTGGAAAGAACAATTCATCATGGATATTTACTTTATCCTTCGCCGCATGAGTTTGTCAGAAACCAGTGCCTTCGGTTTAGATACCAGTACTGTTACCGTTGAAAAAGTTCCTTTGGTGATCAGTCCTGTGGAAGGTGTTACCTTAAAACGTATCCCATAAATCAAGATGAGTCGTTCGAAGAAAATATTTGCCATCGTTGCGGTGTTGTTTACGCTGGCCGTTATTGCCTTTGCGCTGGACATGTGTTCCAGAACGACGCCTCCCTGGGAAAAGAAAAAAGATTCGCTGAAGAAATACAAAGTCAAGCAGTATCAGATTACTAAGAAAAAACTTCCACCTACAACGCAGAAACCATGAGCTGGACAGAACAGAACAACAAGCTGAGTAAGGAGTTTGTATTTAAAAACTTTTCACAAGCTTTTGCTTTTATGACACAAGTGGCGCTGCTGGCAGAAAAAGCAGACCACCATCCGGAATGGAAGAACGTGTGGAACAAAGTATGGATTGACCTCTGCACACACAGCGAAGGCAGTACAGTGACCAACAAAGACCGCGAACTGGCTAAAGCCATAGATTCCGCTTACCGTCCATGAGCGAATACGGAAAATTATACCTGATACCAACGCCCATTGGTAACCTCGAAGACATTACGCTTCGTGCCATTCGCATCCTGAAAGAATGTGACCTGATTTTGGCTGAAGATACGCGTGTCACCATTCATCTCCTCAAACATTACGAGATTGAAAATAAATTGTCCAGCTTTCATTCGTTCAACGAACACAAAGCCTTGGAGCGTGTGATCAGCGAATTGGAAGGCGGTAAAAACATTGCCCTTGTCAGCGATGCAGGCACACCTGGTATTTCAGATCCCGGCTTTTTATTGGTAAGAGGTTGCGTACAAAAAGGCATTGCTGTAGAATGCCTGCCTGGCGCTACAGCACTGATACCGGCTTTGGTGATGTCGGGATTTCCAACCGATAGTTTTGTATTCGAAGGTTTTCCTCCGGTAAAAAAAGGAAGAAAAACCTGGTTTGAACAAATTGCCAAAGAAGAACGCACGGTGGTTTTTTATGAATCGCCACACCGCCTGATTAAAACACTGGAGGAACTGATTTCATCCGGACAGGAAAAAAGAAACATTTCCGTAGCGCGTGAACTCAGTAAGAAATTTGAAGAGATTGTGCGCGGTACGCCCGCAGAAGTCTTGCACCATTTCAATACCAATATACTTAAAGGCGAATTTGTGATCGTACTCGATCGTAATGCCCCAGAAAAAAAACGTAACCGCGACGAAGATTAATTGCGTATGAAAACGAACCAACGCCTGCTTTTCTTTTCTCTGTCTGTGTTGTCCTCGCTGCTCTTATACCTGGCCTGGCCTGTCTTGCCTTTCTTTCCTCTGATCTTTATTGGCTTTGCTCCTTTGTTATACATCAACGAGCAACTCGGTGCTGAGCGCCTAAAGTTTTGGTCTTTTGCAGGCTACACTTACCTCGCCTTGTTGTTGTTCAATGCATTTACCACCTGGTGGGTTTGGAACTCGACTCCTCCGGGCGCTTTGTTTATGTTGTTCGCCAATGCCGCACTCATGTTGATACCATGGCTGGCTTACCGCATCACGACGTACCGCATGAAAATGCTTTGGTGGTCACACTTCAGCATCGTTCCTTATTTCATTGCCTTTGAATACTGGCACCTGAACTGGGAGTTGTCATGGCCCTGGTTAACCCTGGGCAATGCGGCTGCCTTATTTCCTGAAGCCGTACAATGGTACGAATACAGCGGCGTATTGGGAGGATCCTTCTGGATTTTGATCAGTAATGTACTTGCCTTTTTGTGTTATGTGTACTATACAAAAAAACGCGCACGCTTTAAGTCTATGGTATACGTGACCATCAGCGTAATTCTGCTGCCAGGTTTATATTCTTACTTGCGTTACCTGACTTATGAAGAACAAGGAAAAGGGAAAGAAGTAGTAGTCATTCAACCCAACATAGATCCTTACACACAAAAATATCCGGGGACTAAAAATTTCATTCCTTACCCTGAACAATACAAGCGTCTGGAAAAAATGAGCGAAGATGCGATGGGTAGCTCTACTGATTTTGTTTTGTGGCCAGAGACATCTTTTCCCGAGGACATCATAGAAGATCCGGATACCACAGTCTTGTTCAGAGGAAACGCGATGTTTAAAGAACTGACACGTTTCGCTGATAAACATCCTGCTACAGCATTTGTTATTGGTGCAGACAGTTACCGTTTTTTCCCTTCTGCGAAAACACTGGATGGCATGGCTTATCCAACCCAGGACCCCAACGTATTTTATACCCCTTACAATACAGGATTATTTATTGAAAAAGGTAAAGCACCGGTATTTTACCATAAATCAAAACTGGTACCCGGTGTGGAAGTGTTGCCTTATCCCGAAGTGCTGGGCTTTGTAACGAGCGGTCTGGGCGACATGGTAGTGGCTTCAGTAGGCAGACAAAAACTACGTACTCCTTTTAAGAAAAATGACAGCACAGCTGTAGCACAGATCATTTGCTATGAATCGATCTATGGTGAGTTCCTGGGAGAGTATGTTAAGAATGGAGCAGGACTTATTTTCATCATTACTAACGATGCCTGGTGGGGCAATACCACCGGTCATAAACAACATTTTCACTACGCCAGATTACGTGCCGTAGAGCAACGTAAATGTGTGGCCAGAGCAGCAAATACGGGCATCTCCGGATTCATTAACCAGCGCGGTGACATCATTGATCAAAGCCAATACGACGAGCAGCGCACCATGCGCCACACCCTTTTATATTATCCTAAACCTACCTTGTATACTTTAACGGGTGATTTGTCGGGGCCTGTCGCTATTATAGCAACACTCATATTTCTTGTCTTTGGGGTTATAGGTAAAAAAACTCATGAATAATTCAGACTTAGCCTCTCTCTTAAAAGAAGTCAGAAAAAGTGCTGCGAAAGCTGCTGCTTTTCAACTCAACGAATTGAATCGTTTCAATACCAACGATATTGTCTATAAAGGAAAGAATGATCTTGTTTCTTATGTCGATAAGCAAACAGAAGAAATGCTGGTAGCCGATTTGTCCAGACTGCTTCCGGAAGCCTCTATATTAGCGGAAGAAGGCGGGATGAAAGACAATAAGCCCTTGCAGTGGGTCATTGATCCACTCGATGGCACCACCAACTATTTGCACCGCCTTCCTGTATTCTCGATCAGTATTGCCTTGCGTGAAAATGGAAAAGAAATAGCAGGACTCGTACACGAAGCCAATAAGAACGAATGTTTTTACGCCTGGGAAAACGGTGGAGCTTATTGCAACGAGGAAAAAATTCAGGTATCGAAAGCCAATAGCCTGGACCGCTCTTTAATCGCTACAGGATTTCCTTATAGTTTATTGGATAAGACCGATGCCTATTTTGAAATCATGAAAGAGCTGTTGCTGAAAAGCCACGGTTTACGCCGCTTCGGTTCTGCTGCAGTGGATTTGTGTTACACGGCTTGCGGCCGGTTTGAAGGATACTTCGAATTCAACTTAAAA
>Ga0247813_10001371_pt1 | contig 18741 bp, 7 predicted proteins | sample UWRJL169409C1_FD_180719 | JGI IMG/M metagenome (GOLD analysis project Ga0247813, IMG submission 180719) | Plant litter microbial communities from Arlington Agricultural Research Station in Wisconsin, United States - UWRJ-L169-409C-1 | ecosystem: Environmental > Terrestrial > Plant litter >... | reverse complement strand
TCAAGAGCGCCAAGCGCATGGTCGAGCGTTCGCGCCCGCAGGTGTGGGACGTGCTCGAGGAGATCATCCGCGAGCGCCCCGTGCTGCTGAACCGCGCACCTACCCTTCACCGCCTGGGCATCCAGGCGTTCGAGCCTCAGCTCGTCGAGGGTAAGGCCATCCAGCTGCACCCGCTCGTGTGTGCTGCGTTCAACGCCGACTTCGACGGTGACCAGATGGCAGTTCACCTGCCGCTGTCCGTCGAGGCACAGGCCGAGGCACGTATCCTCATGCTCGCGTCGAACAACATCCTCAAGCCGTCTGACGGCCGCCCGGTGACCCTGCCCACACAGGACATGATCATCGGTCTGCACCACATGACCACGCTCAAGGACGGCGCGAACGGCGAAGGCCGTGCGTTCTCGTCGATCGCAGAAGCGATTCTCGCTTTCGACCAGAAGTCGCTCGACCTCAACGCGAAGGTACGCATTCGTCTCGAGAACCTGCACTTCGCAGAAGGCGACGCTCCCGAGGGCTTTGAGCAGGGCAACGTTGTCCTGCAGACGACGACCCTGGGCCGCGCCCTCTTCAACGAGGCGCTTCCGACGGACTACCCGTACGTCGAGGCACTTGCAGACAAGGGCCAGATCTCCGCGATCGTCAACGACCTCGCTGAGCGTTACCCCAAGGTGGAGGTCGCAGCAGCACTCGACCGCATCAAGGACGCCGGTTTCCACTGGGCAGCTCGTTCCGGTGTGACTGTCGCGCTCAGCGACATCCTCACGCCTCCGAACAAGCGCGAGATCATCGCGGGCTACGAGAAGCAGGCAACCAAGGTCCAGGGCCAGTTCGAGAAGGGCCTCACGACCGAGGCAGAGCGCCGTCAGGAGCTCATCGAGATCTGGAACAAGGCAACGGCAGAAGTTGCAAAGGCGATGGAGGACAACCTCCCCGTCGACAACAACATCTTCCGCATGGTCTCGTCTGGTGCGCGTGGTAACTGGATGCAGATTCGTCAGATCGCCGGTATGCGTGGTCTCGTGTCCAACCCGAAGGGTGAGATCATCCCTCGCCCGATCGTCAACTCGTACCGCGAGGGACTGTCGGTGGCCGAGTACTTCATCTCCACCCACGGTGCTCGTAAGGGCCTCGCCGACACCGCGCTCCGCACGGCTGACTCGGGTTACCTCACACGTCGTCTCGTCGACGTCTCGCAGGATGTCATCATCCGCGAAGACGACTGCGGTACGTCGAAGGGTCTCGACATGCCGATCGCCGCGCAGGACGCCGCCGGAACCTGGGTACTCGACTCCAACGTCGAGAACTCGGTCTACGCGCGCAGCCTTGCGGCAGACGCTGTTGATGAAAAGGGCAAGGTCATCGCCGAAGCCGGTGCTGACGTCGGAGACGTTCTGCTCGACACGCTGCTTGCAGCTGGCGTGCACAACATCAAGGTGCGTTCCGTTCTCACGTGTGAGTCCGCCGTCGGTGTGTGTGCTGCCTGCTACGGCCGCTCGCTCGCAACGGGACTTCTCGTGGACATCGGAGAGGCCGTCGGCATCATCGCCGCACAGTCGATCGGTGAGCCCGGAACCCAGCTCACGATGCGTACCTTCCACACCGGTGGTATCGCTTCCGCTGACGACATCACGCAGGGTCTCCCCCGCGTCACCGAGCTGTTCGAGGCTCGTACCCCCAAGGGTGCGTCCCCGATCGCCGAGGCCGCTGGGCGCGTCACCATCGAGGACACGGACCGGTCGCGCAAGATCATCCTGACCCCCGACAACGGTGACGAGCCTGTCGCGTACCCGGTGCTTCGCCGTGCAACCCTCCTCATCGAGGATGGCCAGCACGTCGAGCTCGGACAGCAGTTCCACGTCGGAAACCTCGACCCGAAGGAAGTTCTTCGCGTCAAGGGAATCCGCGACGTGCAGCTGCACCTCGTCGATGGTGTCCAGGGCGTGTACCGCTCGCAGGGTGTTCCGATTCACGACAAGCACATCGAGGTCATCGTTCGCCAGATGCTCCGTAAGGTGACTGTCGTCGACCACGGTGACACCGGGCTCCTGCCCGGCGAGCTCGTTGACCGCCTCAAGTACAACCAGCTCAACCGTGCAGTGCTCCTCGAGGGCAAGGCAACGGCTTCGGCTCGCCAGGAAGTCCTTGGTATCACCAAGGCTTCGCTCGCGACCGAGTCGTGGCTGTCGGCTGCGTCGTTCCAGGAGACCACGCGTGTTCTCACGCAGGCCGCCATGGAGGGCAAGTCCGACCCGCTCATGGGTCTCAAGGAGAACGTCATCATCGGAAAGCTCATCCCGGCCGGTACCGGCCTGGCGCGCTACCGCGATGTCTCCGTCGAGGCTACGGAAGAGGCAAAGGCCGAGCGCTACCCGAACCGCATCTTCACGGATGACTCGGTGTTCTCGGAGTCCGACCTGAGCTTTGTCGACTTCGACACGTTCTCGTCTGACGACTACACGCCCGGTACGTACAACTAAACCGTCGTTGGTTGAGTAGGCGTTCACGCCGTATCGAAACCAGCGCGCGTATGGCCCGTCACTTCGGTGGCGGGCCATTCGTCGTTTTAGCGATGGATGCCGCGGCGAAAGTGCACTAACTGTGGTTCGCCGGCGAGCTAACCGCACGTTCTGCACTTTCGCGATAGCCATAGCCATAGCCATAGCCATAGCCATAGCCATAGCCATAGCCATAGCCATAGCCATAGCCACAGCAGCGCAGTGCTCGAGCAGCGCAGCGCTCAGCACAGACAGAAGGCCGGGGCATCCAGCGTGGATGTCCCGGCCTTTCGCCTCGTGTGAAACCCCTAGCTGGGCAGCCCGAGCTGCACTTTGCGCACCTTGCCGGCCTGCACGAGCCATCCACGACCCGCGGGAAAATCGCTGCGCTTGGATCGCGGGAATGACGTGCGGTAGAGCATGTCGCCCTCGGTCTGGTCGGGCTGGAGCGAGATGCCGCGCCGCGCGGCCTTGACCTCCATGAGCAGCGGCCAGCTCTGCGACATCGTGCTGGACTCGCCCTCGGCGACGACGAAATGATCGTTGCGCTTGGCCGCCTTGATGAGCGCGGTGATGTCGGGGTCGGCGGAGGTTCCGAGGAAGTCCGAGACGCCTTCGATCACGATCGTGAGGTGCGAGTCGTCCGTCGCGGGCTTCTCGGCAACCGCGAGCAGCTCGCGCGCGAGATCGGCTGCCTCGTCGAGGGTGACCGCTCGCTGCGACCACAGCGGGAGCGAGCCGACGAGCGACCGAGCGTTGCCGATGTAGGCGAGCCTGGTCTTCGGCTTGGCGGCGCGGGCGGCTTGCGCGATCGTCGCGAGCGCGGTCGAGCGCCCGCTCGCCGGCGGACCGGTGATCATGAACACCGACGACGGATCGATGGCTACCGGCGCGAGGGTGTCGTCTGCCATGCCGATGACCGCGGTGCCCGGGAGCAGCGCCTGGAGGTCGGCGAGCTGCACTTCTTCTTCGAGCCTCTCGATGGCGAGTGCGGGCGTGACGCCGTTGCGGCGCATCGACTCTGCGAGGGCGTCAATGGCCTTGGACTGCTCCGAAACGTTGGTGCTTCCGCCGAGTACGGCAATCTGAGTCTCGAGCTGGTCGATGACAGCGCGACCGGGTGCCGAGGTGGCCGAGAGCACGTCGTTGGGTGTGTCCACGAGCAGGTAGTCGTTGTCATCGGCGAGACGGTGAACGACACGTCGCTGGATGGATGCGCTGATCGCCGAGGACACGGAGGCCGGGCGGTCAGCGGTGATGGCAACGTGCACGCCGACCTGGCGACCGTCGGTCACGATCTGCTGGAACGCGGTGAAGATGCTCCCGATCCCGGTGAACTCGTACTCTGTGCGGAACGTCGACATGCCGTCGACGAGCAGCAGGATGCGCGGCTCATCGGGCCGGTTGGCGAGCTTGCGATACTCGGCGATCGTCGATGCTCGCACCTCGCCATAGCGGGGAACACGCTCGTCGATGATCGTGCGCAGGTGCTTGATGAGTCGCATGATTCGCTCAGCGTCGTCACCGGCGATGATGGAGCCGACGTGGGGCAGGGTCTCGAGCATCCGGAGTCCGCCGGCCGCAAAGTCCAGGCCGTAGACGTGCACGGGGCCGCCCTGTGGGGTGATGGCCGCGGCGACAGCGAGGGTGCGGAGCGTTGCGCTCTTGCCCGAACCACCCGTTCCGAAGATCGCGATGTTGCCGTCGGTGTCGGGGCGGAAGTAGACAGGTACCTGCAGCTGCCGTGCCGGGTCGTCACTCACGCCGAGAATGAGCTCGGCATCCGTGCGCTGGCGCAGCTTCGACAGGTCGTAGGCGCTCGCGAGCTCGTCAAGCCACGGCTTGCGGGGTGCCGGGATCGCGGCGACGGTTGTCGCGGCGATCATCGTCGAGACGAGGCGCGCCGTGTCGTTCGGTCCGAGATCGGTCTGGTCCTCGCCGACATCGCTTGCCGGTTCCTCCCAACGCTTGTCCTGGCCGTAGGCGAGCTCGACGATATCGACGGGGGATGCCGCGGGCTTGTCGTTGGTCCACCCGCCGGCGTATCCGGTCTGAAAGTGGGTGAGGCGCCCCGGGCCGGTCTTGGCGACACCGCGCCCCGGTGTCGCGGGGTCGAAGCCTGCCGCTATCGACTCGCCGACGACGTCCGTCGAGTCGGACTCGTCGGCCATGCGCAGCGCGATGCGGAGGTTGGTGTTGGCGCGCAGGTTGTCCTTGATGACACCTGCTGGGCGCTGGGTGGCCATGATGAGGTGGATGCCGAGGGAGCGGCCGCGCTGGGCGATGTCGACGACGCCGTCCACGAACTCGGGGACCTCGTTGACGAGCGCCGCGAACTCGTCGATGACGAGGATGAGGGCCGGAGGCGTCTCAGGGTCTCCGCGCTTCTCCAGTTCGATGAGGTCCTTGACCTTTTTGCGGTTGAACAGGTGCTCGCGAAAGTGCAGTTCGGCGCGCAGCGAAGTGAGGGCGCGACGCACGAGGTGCGGGCTGAGGTCGGTCACGAGTCCCACGGTGTGGGGAAGCGAGACGCAGTCGGCGAAGGCCGATCCGCCCTTGTAGTCGACGAAGAGGAAGGTGACGCGGTCAGGGCTGTATTCGGCCGCCATTCCGAGAACCCAGGCCTGGAGGAACTCGCTCTTTCCGGCGCCCGTGGTTCCGCCGACGAGAGCGTGTGGACCCTGGGTGCGGAGGTCGAGGTGCAGGGCGTCGTTGGTCGACTGTCCGACCAGGGCGCGGAGCTTGCCCGCTCTCCTCTTACGCAGCGGTGCGCCGGGGGTGCGGTCGTGCATTGAGTCGTTCTGGCGCCAGCGGTCGACGACGGCGTCTGCCTGCTCGGCCATCTCCGGGCCAAGCAATTGCAGGAACGACACGGAGCGCGGGATGTCACTCTCGTCGGCGATGAGCGCACCGGCATCCACCACCGGTGCAAGGTGGCGGGCGAACACACTCGCGTCCTGTGAGGTGATGCGGCTTACTTGCACGTCGGGAATCGTCATACCGAGGCGCACGTAGTTGACTGTCGCGGCGCCGGTCGACGACGTCACATCGACGTTGGTGCGGCACGCGGCGGGGAGTTCGGGCACGGAGCGGGAGATCCAGATCGGAAGGATGCCGGCGGAGCCAGCGCGCTCAGCGAGCTGGATCAGCCGAGCGCGGTCGACCGGTGCGTCGTCGGAGATGACCACGACGAGGCACGGCGTGATGGGACGCTCGTCGCTGTCGCCGCCCTCGCCGATCTCCGCGCCCCCGTGCATGGCGGAGTCGTCCCACAGCACCGGCTCGCGCAAGTGGGCGTCCGCGGCGTGCTTCACTGTCGCTAGTCGCGTCGCGATGAGTTCCTCGAGTGCGGAGAGCACGGCAGAGCCCGTCGCTGTGCTGTCAGCGAGCTGGATGCCCGTGAGCGGGCTCTGCGGGGAGCCGGTGTGAGGCAGCCATTTGAGCCACTCGAGCTCGGCGGACCACTGCGGGCTGACGATTGCGGAGAAGGCGACCTCGGCGGGGGAGTACAGGCTCGCGATCTGGGCGAGGAGAGCGTGAGCGACAGGCGCGGACTGCGACTCCCAACCGGCGATGCCGATAGCTCCCGCGTCACCGATGTTCTCGATCAGGGGGACCCCGGCGATGTACTTGTACTTGTTGACGACTGCTTCAAAGCGCTCCGTGTAGTCGGGCAGGCCGTCGGCGTTGTTGGAGGTGTTGACGGTGTTGCGGCTTGGGGCGGTTCCCACGCCGAGCCGGACGTTGAGAAACGACCAGTGCTCGGGGCGGCGGGTCCACAGCATGGATCCACGGGCTTTCGCGTCGGACATCGCCTCCTCGGTCGAGGGCGCCTCGGCGAGCCGTACGGCCCGCTCGATGAGGGCCTCCTGGGCGAGAGTTGCATCCAGTCGTCCGAGCTTCTCGTCGAACTTCTTGATGGCACGCTTGAGCTTGGAGCGCTGGGTCATCTTCTGCGTCGCCCACGCGCCGATCATGAGGATCGGGGACAGTGCGACGAAGAGGATCGAGGTCACGTTCTGGGTTACCGCGAAGAGCACACCACCCATGAGCAGCGGTGCGACGAGGGCGAGGAGCGGGAACGGTGTCGGGTCCTCCTCCTTGGGAACCGCGGGGCCCTCGAACTCCTCACCCGCGTAGCGGCCCTCGACCCGCGGGGAGCGATTGAACATCACCGGCCCCGAGAGCTCTGCCGCCTGGGGTACTTCCGGCTGTACGATCATGTCGACCCGCAGGGTTGTGCCCCCGATGAGCACGCTCTGTCCGGTCTGCATGGTGAGGCGACTGACCGTGCCGCCGTCCACGACGATGCCGTTGGCCGAGTTGAGGTCAACGAGCTCGATCGTCGGGCCACCATTGGCCTCGATGCGCAGGTGACGCTTGGACACCTGCGAGTCGTCGAGCAGGACGTCCGCCCCGCGCTCACGACCGAGAATGCTCGTGCCGGCCTGGAGCGGGTAGGTGCGGCCCTGCAGCGGGCCATCCATTGCACGGAGAATCGCGACCGGCGCTGAGCCGACGTCGCGCTGCACACTGGATACGACGCTCACCGATGCGCCCGATGCGAGCTTTGACTCGCCGATCGGGGTGAGGCGTGAGAGCACGGCCGACGCGGAGGAGCCCGGCTCTGAGGCACGGAGCGTGAACCCGTTCGCCGCGCGTTCCGGGGCGAGCGTGTCGGCGAGCGGATCCGCGCGAAGGAGCATGTCGGCGACCTCGCCCACTGTCGCCGTGGCATCGGTCGTGACGACGATGTCGTCGACGACGCCGGTCGGTCTCGCGAGGCTGAGTTTGAGTCTCATCGGGTCCTAGCTCTCATCTCGTGGCAGAGCCACGCTGCTGCGGGTAATCGGGTGGCGCCGCTGGAGAATCGGGCTAAGCGGCGAGTCTTCCTCGAATTGAACCACGTCCGTGAGCCGCGCAGCTAGTCGGCTCAGGCGAGCAGGGGCTCGGGCCACACGGCGACAAAGGCGGCGAGGTGTTCGATGGCCTCGTCGGAGGTCGATTCGGCGACATGGATCTCCGGTTCGACGGCGCCGGTGGCGCTCGCACAGAACCGCCAAGCGTCGCCGGAGCGCTGCACAACGAAGGTGCGGGAGGTCTCGAGAGACGCGATGCGCACCGTCGCGGCGAGGGTGTCACCGCGACGTGAGACCCTGCGCACCCCTTGAGCGAGGACCTGCGAGACCACGGACTCAGGGTCGAGAACGATGAACCACCAGATCTGTCCGGGGCGCTGTCGTGCGAGAAGTTTGCCGTCGTCGGATTCGACGATGACGCCGCGCTCGACGATGTCGCCGATGGTCACATCCGCAATGGACCAGCGGGTGGCGAGCGTGAGAATTGCGGAGACGATTGCGGCGTCGCTCGCGAGCCCGCCCTCGTCGAGATAGCCGCGAGTCGCGAGTCGTGACGGATCGGGCGCGTCAGTGATCTCGAAGACGGAGCGGATTGCCTCGGCGGCCGCTCCGGGCGCGCCGGCCAGCAGCGAAGCCACCTCTGCGTGGGTGAATCCGGTGTGGTCGAAGTCTGCTGCGTCGGGAAGCACGTTCACTCATCTCTTTTCACTCGTGATGATGCCGGGTTAATGCGAACAGCCGGCGACAACCCGAGGGTGCCGCCGGCTGTTCGCACAAGTAGGGGCTACTGGGAAGCGGTGACCTGCTGCTCGGCGTTGGCGCGAGCGAGGATGGCCGCGTCGCCGAGTGCGCCGGAGACGGTGCGGAGGTTCGAGGTGAGGCGGCTGGTGAAGTCGCCTTCGAAGCGCTCGCGGTCCGGACCCGTCCACGTGGTGTTTGCGAACTTCGTTGTCAGCTGCGTGATGACGTCTTCGACGGCCTGCGCCTTTGCATCGAACTCGCGTGCCAGCTCGGTAACTTCTTCGGGGTTCTGTCCGAGAAACTGTGCCATTTTTCTACTCCTTGTGAGGGGGAGTCGAACCTCGACCCCGTGTTCGATGAGACTAACTGAACTTTTCTCCGCGGCGCGATGGGCAGCGGTACCCATGACGTTGTGCGACATATACGTGCCCATCACTGGGGTCAGACCGTTCGGTATTCCGTGCAAAAATGAGCAGTACCCATGGATAGGCTCTAAACCTGTCACTCTGTCCAACAGCACCTTCGGACAACTCCCCGTTCACCGCGAGAACATCTCCAGGAGGGATCGCATGCCTGCTCGCTTGCCATCCACCCCGCCCGTTCTCTCCGGCTACACCTACATCCGACCACTCGGTACAGGCGGATTCGCCGACGTGTTCCTGTTCGAACAGAACATGCCGCGCCGCTCGGTCGCCGTCAAAGTCCTGCTCCAGGACGTCGTCGACGCGGACGTGCTGCGCATGTTTAACGCAGAGGCCGACGTCATGGCGCGACTGAGCTCGCACCCCTCCATCCTCACGGTGTACAACGCGAGCATCTCCGCAGACGGCCGCCCCTACCTGGTCATGGAGTTCTGCCCCGGGTCGCTCTCCAGTCGGTACCGCCGCGAGCAGATCAACCTCGCCGAGATACTGCACCTCGCGGTGAAGATCGCGTGTGCCCTTGAGACAGCGCATCGGTCGGGAGTGCTGCACCGCGATATCAAGCCGTCCAACATCCTCACCACCTCTTTCGGCGCTCCCGTGCTCGCGGACTTCGGTATCGCGACGTCGCTCGGAAGCTCGAACCGCGAACAGCTCTTCGCGATGAGCGTGCCGTGGAGCGCGCCGGAGGTCGTCGACGAGCACACCACCGGAACCGTGCAGAGCGAGGTCTGGGCTTTCGGCGCGACCGTGTACTCACTCCTCGCCGGTCGAACGCCCTTCGAGGTCGAGGGCGTCAAGTCGAGCAGAGAGCAGCTCAAGCAGCGCATTGTGCGCGCCCGGTACACACCGATCGGCCGTGCCGACATACCGCAGGAGCTCGAGCAGATCCTCGCCCGAACCATGAACCGGGTTCCTGAGCACCGCCAGTCATCGCTGCTCGAGGTCGCACAGAACCTGCAGCACATTCAGTACCAGCTGGGTATCCAGCCCACTCCCCTCGAAGTCGCGGGAGACGAGTGGGCCATGGCCGGTGGCGCTGTGGATTTCGCCAACTCCTCGATGCGCGGCCCGGTCATCTCCGAGGTCGTCGTCGATTCGAAGCGCCGCTCTCGTACCGCGCGCCTCGAAGCAAAGGCCACCATCGACGACGGCACGATGTTCGTCGATGCCCCGCGCAGCAGCTCGGGCGGGTCACGCGGCCTCCTCATCGGTCTCGTCGCGGGCGGACTCGTTCTCGGCGTCGGTGCAACCATCGGCCTGCTCGCACTACTGGGAGTTATCTAATGGCACGCCTCGGCACCCCGGTACGCGACAGGTCGAAGAAGCGCTCTCGCGAGGGCCTCATCAAGGTCGCGTCCGTTGTGGCTGTCGGGGCGCTCCTCGTTGGCGGTGCTGTCGTCGCCAACGGATTCGACGTCAAGCAGACACCGCTCAACGACGCGTCAGTCTGGGCACTCAACAACGGTGACGGCGAGCGGTATGCGCGCGTCAATACCGAACTCGCCGAAATCGACTCTGTCAAGAGTGCGGAGGGGGCCAGCGAGATAGTCCAAACGACGGACCGCATTCTGCTCTACGCGCGCACCAACCAGAAGGTCGCCGACATCGACCCGGCGAAGCCCCTCGACCTCAACGCAGAAGCGACCGAGTTCGGTGAGACACCCGCGGGCACCAGCACCATCGCTTCCTCTGATGAGTACGTCGCGTACCTCACGGGCACCGGCGACGTGTGGGTCGCGCCGATCGCATCGGGAGGCGGCGTTGCCCCGGTGCAGGTCGATCCCTACGCGGCCGACACTCCCGCCGAGGGCGAGACGCCTCGCAGCTACACGTCGTCGGCCATTGCGATCTCCACGGATGGCAAGCTCTTCAGCTACTCGTCCGACGACTCAACGATGCTCCGCTACGACATCGCCTCCGCGCGCATCGAAAGCCAGGACTCGGTGGATGACGGCCCGGCAGGCGCTGGCTCGCTGCTCACCGTCGTCGGCTCAACCTGGGTCCTCGTGTCGTCCGACGGTGAGGAGCTCTGGATCGACGGTCGCGGTGGTGCCACCGACACTCCGCTCGGAACGGCCTTCCGTGTGCAGGTGCCGTCGTCCGGCGGCTCCGTCGTCTACATCGCCGATGACGCGGGCCTCTTCGAGTTCAACCTCTCCAACCGCCGCGGCACACGCATCTTCGGAAGCGACGGCTCACCCCTCGGTATCCCTGCGGCGCCCTATGTGGTCGACGCCAACGTCTCAGCTGCCTGGCTCGACCAGAGCACGGGCACCCTCTTCAACAACGTGACGGGCGACGTCGAGCTCACCTATGGCGCCGACGGACTCGCGAGCGCAGCCGTGCCCCAGTTCCGCTCCAATGGCTCACGTGTCATCCTCAACGACACGAACAGCGGCTGGGTCTGGACCGTGCCGGATGGCGCTCTCGTCGAGAGCTCCCTCGACTGGAGCCTGATCTCCAACGAAGAGGAGCAGGAACTCGACAAGGAGGAGCAGTCCGCCGAGGTCCTGTTGCCGAAACCCCCCGTTGCGGAGGCGGACTCCTTCGGTGTGCGCAGTGGGCAACAGGTCATCCTGCCCGTGCTCCTCAACGACCACGATCCCAACGAGGACATCCTTACGATCGACCCCGACTCGCTCGACGGTCTCAATCCCGCTTTCGGCACGGTCAGTGTCATTGACAACTCCCAGGCGATAGCCGTGGATGTCGCGCCCGGCGCCCCCCGCACCGCGAGCTTCACCTACCGCGTCACGGACGGTACCGCCGGTGACGGCGGTCGGGTGTCCGAGCCCGCGAAGGTCAGCCTCACTGTCTTCGATGCTGGCACCAACAACGCGCCCGAGTGGTGCGGCGGAGCCGACGAGTGTCTCAAGAAGTGGCCGGAGCCCGAGGTGCTCCCAGGCGGCACGGTCAACGTTCCCGTGCTCTCCGGGTGGATTGACCCTGAGGGCGACCCCATCTTCGTGAGCTCGGTGGAGAACCCTGAAGACGTGGGGGCCGCGACATCCACGACCGCTGGTGATGTCGTCTACCAGCACGGCAATCGCGCCTCGCAGGAGTCGCAGCTCGTGCCGCTCACGGTGACGATCTCCGACACCCGCCAGGCCAGCAACACCAAGGTGCTCCAGGTTCGCGTGAGCCCGAACCCCGAACTCGCCGTCGAGCCCTTTGCTCTCACCACCGTGGAGTCGGAGTCACTCACGGTCGACCCGGCGAAGTACGTGACGGGTGTGACAGGAACGTTCGCGGTGACCTCGGCGACGGTGCCGACCGGGGCCGACAATGTCACGGCGACGCCCAACGGTGGCGCGACCTTCGAGTTCGAGGCTCGCAACCCGGGAAGCTATCTCGTCTCCTTCGTTGTGTCCGATGATGCCTCCGAGGTGGAGTCCGCCGTGCGCGTCACGGTGCTGAGCGAGCAAGACAGTGCTCTCTCGACGGCCCCAGTGACGGTATTCATTCGACCGAAGGTCGACACGACAGTCGACGTCTTCAGCGCCGTTTCCAACCCGGCCGGTCGCGTTCTGCTTCTGAGTGACGCTGTGCCTCGCGACGTACAGGGTGCATCCCTCGACATCGATATCGTCGGGCAGAAGGTGTTGCGCGTGCGCGGTGAGGCGGAGACCCTCGAGGGCGGCAAGCTCGGCGTGATCGGCTACACCGTCTCCGACGGACGTGAGGGCGAGGGCGGCGAAGTGCGCGGCCAGGCCACCGTCTACATGCTTCCTCCGGTCAAGACCCAGGCGCCGCTCGCTGTCGCGGACTCCGTCGTCGTGCGCATCAACGCGCAGGTCGACATCCCGGTGCTCGACAACGACATTGCACCCAACGGCAACATTCTCGTTCTCAATCCGACGAGCGTCGAGAACCCGTCGAAGAAGGGGCTGGCTTTCGGCTCCAACTCGGTCGTTCGCTACCTCGCGCCGTCAGCACCCGGAACCTACGAGCTGCGCTACGACGTGTACTCCGCGGGGTCCCCGGATAGCACGGACGAGGGAATCGTGCGCGTCGAGGTTCTTCCGAACGACGAGAACCTGCCGCCACTGCCTCGCCCGCTCACCGGTCGCGTGCTGTCGGGGGAGACGATCCAGCTGCCTTTCGACGGCTATGGAATCGACCCTGATGGCGACGAGGTGATGCTCGAGACGATTCTCTCGCAACCGTCGAGCGGAACAGCATCCATCTCGGCTGACGGCTCGAGCATCACGTACAACAGCGTCATCGGTTTCCAGGGCGCGGTCGATTTCGAGTACAGCGTGCGCGACTCGCGCGGCGACAGCGGTACGTCAGTCGTGCGCATTGGCGTGCTCGACCAGCAGTCCGACCCGACCCCGATCATCTTCACCGATTACGTCGAGGTGCAGCAGGGCGAGAACAATACGGTCAACGTCTACCCGCTCGCGAACGACCTCGACCCGGCGGGATTCCCTCTCAGTCTCGAGACAGTCGTTCCCGATGCGAAAGTGGGCTCGGTCGAGTACACCGACCTGCTCACGCACCTGAGCGAGCCGAAAGACGGCCAGGTAGTTCTCACCGCGGGCACGGCTCCCGGTACTTATACGTTCACCTACACGGTCAAGAACTCCGAAGGCGACATGGGTGCGGGCTACATCGTGCTCAAGGTCGTTCGAGCGCCGGTTCCGGATTTCCCGATCGTCGTCGACACGGTGCTGTCGATTGAGGATCGCGCGAAGTTCCCGAAGGGCATCGACATCGTCACGGGCAAGGTCTCGTGGGCGACCGGCGACATCGGCGGACTCGAGTTGAGCCTCTACGGCGAACCCGCAGGCGTCACAGTCGACGGCTGGACCATCAGGGGTGAGGTTCCCGATGAAGGCCTCATGGTGCCCTTCGTGCTCTCCGGCCCCGACTACTCGGGTGCCACGATCAAGACCTACGGCTTCTTCCGCATCCCGGCGAAGGACTCGATCATCCTCACTCTCAAGTCGGGCGACGTGGTCCAGAAGGTCAAGGAGAACGCGAGCGTCACCTTCGACATGGCCAAGCTCGTTCCTGTACCGGCCGGTGACGTGCTTGAGGTATCGAGCAAGGGTCTACGGTCGTCGGGTCAGCGCAACGCTGCGAAGTGCGCGCTGGATGGCAGCAAGGTCACCTACACCGCGGGTGCGGGCGCCCCGTGGTCCGACTCGTGTGCGGTGCCGGTGCGACTCGTGGGCCAGTCCAACTTCACCCAGCTCGTGGTTCCGATCGCCGTCGAGCCGCCGGAGCCGCAGCCGGAGCTGCGTCCCCGATCCCTCACGCTGAGCCCGGGCGCCGACGCCGTCGTGTTCGACCTCGTCGACATGGTGCGCTGGCAGGGTGCGACGGACGAGGACAACCTCGTGTTCGAGGTCACGCACAAGCTCACCGAGTTCACCTACTCGATCGATGACGGACGCTATCTCACGCTCAAGTCGAAGGATGACTCGATCCCCGGTCGGGAGGAGATCATCACCGTCGGGATCACGAGCCACCAGAACGTGGCGAGTTCCCGCATCACACTCAAGGTCGGACCGGCTCCCGCAGCAGTGCCCAAGGGGGGCACCAAGACCGAGGAGTGCTTCCAGTCCAAGGGCAGCTGCACGTTCTCGGTGATCGGCGCACCCGGAGAGTACAACGTCTTCGACACACCGCTCACGCTCAACGACGTCGAGTCGGCGACCACGTGCCCCGGCCTCACGCTCAGCCGCGCCAACGACCGCGAGGTGCGGGCCACCTGGACGGATGACGCGGCCGGCGGACGATGCGAGGCGCACTTCACTGTGCGTGACGCCCAGAAGAAGGTCAGCAGCGCGGGCGACCGCGATGGACTCATCATCATCGACTTCAACGGATTCCCGAAGGCACCGGCATCCGTCGAACAGGCGAGCTACGACAACAAGAAGCTCGAGCTGCGGGTGGATCCGGGAGCCGCGACCACCGCGTACCCCGAGCTCAAGGAGTTCGTGATCTACCGCGGTACGAACAAGGTCGCCACCTGCACGCCAGGAGGGGACTGCGGCCCGATCACCACGCTCCTCAATGGCGACAAGCAGACCTACACGGTCAAGGCCAGGAACGACGAGGGCGAGTCCATCGTCGGCGTCACAACCGAAGCGTGGTCTTACGCGGCTCCCGGCATCGGCGCGGTCACGGCGACAGCCTTCTACGACCCGGACATCGCCGCAACAGACAAGGGCGCCGTCAAGGTCGTCATCCAGGACGGCAGCCCGGTCGCAGCGGGGTACTACATCAACGGGTCATCCACCGCCAAGGCGAACGACGGCGTCGGTTCGACAACAGTCACTCTGTCGCTCACGCCCGGCCAGAAGACGATCTCCGTCATACCGAAGAGCGCTGACCCCAAACCCACCCACGGAGTTGGACCTCCCGAGTCGACGGGTGGCGCGACGGTTACCGTGATCGGCAAGCCGAAGGTCGTCGCGAGTTCGGCCTCGGCGGGTTCGACCAACTACTCCATCACTGTCCCCACCCCGGCGATCGACCCCAACTTCGCCGCCACCGATTCGATCTCGACGATCTACATCGCGTACCCGAGCGGTGCGAGGCCGACCTGTACTGTCAATCCACAGAACGGATCAGGCTTGAGTTCTCTCGCTCTCTACCAATCTGCCAATGGGCTGATCGAGTTCCCGCAGCTACCGCTCTACAAGCACAAGAGCTACAAGCTGACGGTCTGCGTGTCCAACGGATACGGAGTTACTCAAGTGGATGCGGGTAGTGCGATCACTTGGGAGAGGCCCGCCGCGCCCAACCCCGACCGGTCCGTCTCGTGGTTCGACATGGGCCCAGCGACGGGCGGGGAGTACCCAGTTCTGACAAACATTGTCGACCTCGAGGACTTCGATGAGGTGTTCACTGGCGTCCAGGGTTCCTACGGCAAACCGCCGGGAATCACTGCGAAGTATTGCCTCACGGTGAACGGCAACACACAGTGCTCTGAAGCGACCGAGCTCAGCTACCGCGAGGACACCCGCCAGTGGAACATCAAGGTCCCGCGAATCCACGCGACCACGTGTGTCGTGGGAGAGAACCTTTCGGTCGACCTTCCGAACGTGCAGGGTCGCGAGGGTGCTGCCTACGAGGTATCTCGCATCGCCTATAAGGACGCCGACGGTGACGATCACTCGGTGGACTCAATGCAGATCCCCGACGATGCCGTGACAATCACTGGCGTTCAGATTCGCTGGACAACCAGCGAAGTATCCGGGCTCGACCCGATCAGCAAGAACCTTGACTCGCCCTGTGCTACTACGACTACCCCGTAATCAGCCTCACTACCTGCCCACCAAGAGAGATCGCGACAGATGACAATCACCCCGGAACAGTCGGCCTGGTTCGAGAGCACATTCAACGCCATGGTCGACAACGTCGAGCAGGCAGTGCTCGGCAAGAAGCACGTCGTCGAACTCGCTTTCACCGCGATGGTGAGCGAAGGCCACCTCCTGCTCGAGGACTACCCCGGAACGGGCAAGACAAGCCTCGCTCGTGCCATGTCGCAGACGGTGCAGGGCACGAGCTCCCGCATCCAGTTCACTCCCGACCTGCTCCCCGGTGATGTGACGGGTATCACGGTCTACGACCAGAAGAAGGGCGAGTTCGAGTTCCACTCAGGGCCGATCTTCGCCAACGTCGTCCTCGCCGACGAGATCAACCGCGCCTCGCCCAAGACGCAGTCTGCGCTCCTCGAGGCGATGGAGGAGGGCAAGGTCACTGTCGACGGTGTCACGCGCTCCACCGGTTCGCCGTTCCTCGTCATCGCCACCCAGAACCCGATCGAGCAGGCCGGCACCTACCGCCTTCCCGAGGCGCAACTCGACCGCTTCATGATGAAGACGTCGCTCGGTTACCCCGACCTCGCATCGACCATCCGGATCCTCGAGGGAACGGCAGACGTCCAGGGCGAACTCGCCCCCATCATCACGCCGCAAGCGCTCGTCGGTATGTCCGACCTCTCGCGTGCCGTCTTCGTCAACCCGCTCGTCTACGACTACATCGGTCGCATCATCGAGGCGACGCGCAGTGCACGCCAGGTGAAGATGGGAGCCTCGGTTCGTGGCGCCCGCGCACTCACCAAGGCATCGAAGACCTGGGCAGCCGCGCACGGTCGCGTGTTTGTCACGCCCGACGACATCAAGAACCTCGCGGAGCACATCCTCGCCCACCGTCTCGTACTCGACCCCGAGGCTGAGTTCGACGGCGTTACGGCCCGCGCGGTCATCGGACAGATCCTGCTCGACATCGTCCCGCCCACGCGAAGCGACCTCGGGTGACCTTCGATACTGAGTCGAAGGGGTCGCGCACAGCGACATCCCACGGCACGGCAACACACACCCGGTACTCGACAACTCGCACCGGTTCGCTCGTCACAACACTCGTCTGGTGGGTGCGCACCTGGCGTGCCATCAAGCGGGGCACAGTCAACGCAGTCACCTGGGTTCTCGAGACCGTCACTCCCGCGGGCTGGGCTGTCGTCGCGGCGTGCGTGGTGCTCCTTCCTGTCGGACTCGTGTTCGGATGGGTCGAGTTCATCATCGCGGGGCTCATCGGCCTCGCCCTCATCCTGCTCTCCCTGCCGTTCCTCCCCGGTGGTCGCGCATACGCCGTGGACTTCACTCTCCCGGTCGACCGCGTGGTGGCGGGCAGCGAGGTGATCGGCACGCTGCACGTGACAAACACCTCGAAGCGCTTCGAGCTCCCCGGGCGCATAGACGTTCCCATCGGCACCGGGCTCACAGACGTCTACGTTCCCCTCATGCGTGCGGGCCACTCGCACGAAGAAGAGGTGATCGTTCCAGCGTTCCGTCGTGGCGTCATCAACGTCGGGCCGGTGACGACCGTGCGCACTGACCCGATCGGCCTGCTCAAGCGCGAGGTGTCCTGGGCGGAGATGCGCAAGCTCTACGTACACCCGGTCACTGTCTCGATCCCGTCGACGAGCGCGGGCTTCGTTCGTGACCTCGAGGGCAACCCGACGAGTGACATCGTCGACTCCGACATCTCGTTCCACGCCATTCGTGAGTACGCGCCGGGTGACGGCCAGCGGCACATCCACTGGAAGTCGACGGCGAAGACCGGGAAGCTCATGGTCCGCCAGTTCGAGGAGAGCCGCCGCTCGCGACTCGTCATCGTGTTGTCGACAAGCCCCGATGAATACGCCTCAGACGAGGAGTTCGAGATGGCGGTCAGCGCCGTCGGCTCCCTCGGTGTGCGTGCGATTCGCGACGGCCGCGACCTCGCGGTCGTGGCTAGCGAGGAAATCCCGGAGTTCGCCCGCACCTCGATTCGCTCCATCCGGAGCATGAGCGTGCTGACTACCCGGACTCTGCTCGACGATCTATGCGAGATCGAGGCCGGTGAGCTGACGATGCCCGTCGAGGAAGTCTGCGTACTCGCGTCGCAGGTCGTACCCGACATCTCGATCGCCTTCGTCGTGTGCGGCTCGACCATGACACCGCAGCGACTCCGCGCGCTCTCCCTCAAGTTCCCAACGAACGTGTCGGTTGTCGCCGTGCTGTGCGACCCGACTGAGGAGCCCGCGTACCGCAACCTCGCGGGCACGAGCGTTCTCACGATCGGTGTGATCGACGACTTCCGTTCCCTTCTTTCGAGGTACGCCGGATGACCCGCCGCCCAGCAAACCGCACCCCCGTCTTCCTCGGAGCCAACGCAGCGTTCGTGCTGGCGATGGCCCTTGTCGCGCTGTGGGCGGCGTGGCCGATCTACCAGTCGACCTACCTCTTCATCACTGTGGGCGGCGCAGTACTTGCCGCGAGTGCCATTGCCGTCGTCGGGCTTCTGCGCTCCTGGTCGTGGTTCACCATCACGCTCGTCACCGTCGGAACCTACCTGGTTCTCGGACTCCCGCTCGCGGTGCCGTCCGCTCTCGCGAGCGTGCCCGACGCGCTCTCCGGTCTCGTCGACCTGCTCTCCGGCACGATCTTCAGTTGGAAAGAGCTCACGACGATCTCTCTCCCGGTGGGCACCTACCAGACGCTCCTCATTCCCGTCTTCATTGTCTTCCTCGTCACGACGGTGGCTTCGCTGTCCCTCGCCTGGCGATCGCCACGGTGGAGTGTGCTCGTCGTTCCGATCATGTTCGCCGCGCAGGTGTTCGGCCTGGCTTTCGGGTCGAGCGCCGTGAGCGAGCCGATCGATCTGTTCGGCTTCTCCTTTCCGTCGCCACGCGAGAGCATTATCGGCCTTACCGCGTTTGTT
>Ga0247813_10001370_pt1 | contig 18742 bp, 13 predicted proteins | sample UWRJL169409C1_FD_180719 | JGI IMG/M metagenome (GOLD analysis project Ga0247813, IMG submission 180719) | Plant litter microbial communities from Arlington Agricultural Research Station in Wisconsin, United States - UWRJ-L169-409C-1 | ecosystem: Environmental > Terrestrial > Plant litter >... | reverse complement strand
ATGGATTACGGTATATTCGATTTCCATTTGTGATCTTTTAGATCAATTATTACATCATTTTATCGTTAATATGTGGTTGTTTGTCCAAAATACACAGCTTTTTACCCATTCTGTGCGTATATAGAGGCATTGAATGACCGCATCTTCTGACTATACATTATTTTTAAAAGGGAAAGCTCACCTGCAGCTTGAACAAAACGCTCTCTCTTACCACCGGGTGGGTTGTTGGGTAGCCATTCTGGCAAACCCTGTTTTTGCGCTGAGTGATTATTTTAATTTCCCGGCTTACTGGCAACAATCACTGATGATCAGGCTGAGTATTTCTGTGATTGTTTTTCTGGCCATGCTTTTCCAAAAACAATTGCGCTTGAATTCCTCTCAACTGGTTTCCATTCCTTTGATGCTCATTTCCATACAAAATGCGCACATGTATGAATTCGCTGCGGAGAAAGATTTATTGGGTCAGCACCTCAATTATATGGCGCTGTTTATCGGTGCTTCTCTTTTCATTTTGTGGCGCTGGTACTATTCTGTTGTGGCAGTTGTTGTATCTGCCTGCGCTACGTCCTGGTTTATCTATAAAAATCCTGTCATCGGTTACGATCTCTTTATCGTTCACGGGGGTTTGCTTTTACTCGCCACCGGCGTGTTCATGATCATTTTGATTCAAACCCGGTATCGACTCAATCTAAAAACCATATTGGCGAGGATGGAATTGGAAAAGAGCAAACAACAAATCGAAAAACAGGCATTGATTATAAAAGCCATTAACGAATCGCTGGAGAAAAAAGTGGAACAGCGGATGGATGAGCTGACTAAAAAAAATAAAATACTGGAAGAATACGCTTTCATCAATTCACACGAACTAAGAGCACCGCTTGCCAGCATCATGGGAATTGTTCAGTTGTTTCCTTTTTCAAACCTGGATGACGAACAAAAGCAGTTGGTGGAATACCTCAACAAATCCACTCAGGAATTGGATGAAGTGGTGAGAGGAATTTCTAAAAAAATTGCGGGTAAATAGTTTTATAAAACGATCAAAAAAAAGAGGCCCCGTATAGTTGCGGGGCCTCTTTCTTTATTTCAAAATTACTTTCAGGATTTGATTTCTATTGCCCTGATTCAAATGGACGACGTGTACTCCTTTGCTTTGAAGAGTGACGGGCGTTTGGGCTGTGTATGTTTTATCTTCATAGACCAATTGTCCGAGTGCATTGTATACTGTAAGTTGAAACTCTCCATCTCCTGAAATCATAAATGTATTTTCAGCGGGGTTAGGATAAGCGACCGCTCCAGTCAAATTTACTGATTCATCAACAGCTGTTACTACTTGTGGCTCCCATTCTTCCATGGCACCATCTTCTCCGGTAGCACTCAGGTATACAGCCGATCCCATTACAGCGCCTGCCGTCGTTCTAGCTGTCGGCAAAGTGATTTTGCAATAGACCGATACATGCTGAGCGGCATTTTCTGAATAGTAAACTCTGATCTCTTTTGTGTTGAGTCCGTTCACGATAGAACCTCCCCATACAAACCAGCTGTATGTAGCACCCGGATAATCGGGTGCAGTAAAGTTGTAATAGCCTTTGCCTATATTCTGCGCACCTTGCCATACAATGTTAAAGTCACGGTTCTTTACATCGATGGTAAATTTCGTAAGATCATTGGCACAAGCAGGATTTGTTGCCTTGACATGATAAGTACCCACCACCAGGTTATCTCCTGTTACACTATTTTGCAAGGCAGCATCCGTGTAGAAATCCAGTGTGGTTCCGGTAAATACATTGTAGTTATCGAGGTACATCGATTTCAACGTGTTCTTGTTGAATTCATTGTTGATACCAAAAAACTCACCGCCCAGGTCGAAGGTTCGGGCGTTGCCGTAATTATCTTGCGTAAATACTGTAGGTGATGAAGAAATTGTTGTCGGTACTTTCGTGGTGATGAAATAATTGTAAGTACCGCATGTACCGATGGTGACATTAGGTTGGTAAGCAATATCTATGATGGGGTAATTAGTCACCGGATCGTACATGGAAGCGATGTTGATGGCTGTCGGATCTGGAATAACAGTACCAGGAGGCTGAGATCCAAACAAGCTTCGGTCTCTGAAGGTCATCAGACTTAGTTCCGTAGGGGTTGCCACGTGATCGTTGACATATACGTAAGGTGTAATGTCATACACTTCATCGCGACATACCGGTGCTGCGTTTTTAATTTTGATGCTATTACATAACGTTTCTTTTACCTTAATATATATCGTATCCCAGAACAAATCTGTCGGACTGCATACCGCTACAGCATACCGCATTCTGTATTCTCCTTTACCTTGTACTGACCAGTCCGGAACTGCAGAGAGCGGTCTTTCGATTCCTTCTTGCATATCCGTAAACAGCAAACGATCCGTAATCAACATATTGTCTAAGCCACTGCTCCATACGTTGGTATGTCCAAAGAAATCACTTACATAATTAATTGTCGATTGCTTCTCCACGGTATATTTTAGTGTGTCTGTGGTGAACAGCGATGTTGGTCGGGTCACAATATTTAAAAAAACCTGTACGCCCGCATGGCCGTTTGAAAAAGGGATTTCAGTCTTGTGAATAAATACCGCGGAGTAATCGCTGTATTTAAAGGTGGTAAGTACATCTTCTGTAATAACCGATCCGCTCAAACGTAAAATTCTGTACTTGCTTACGTTATCATTAGGATCATCCAAATCATGGATTCCTAATTTAGTGTAAATATAGTTCAGGGTAATTAATGTATCTGCACAGGAAGACAACCGGTTTCCATTATCTGCTACAACATAAGGACCTGTGACTTGAGCGTTTCCGAATTGGGTCAAAAACAGCAACCCAAGGATAAGCAGTAGATTTTTTTTCATACGCATGGAGGCAATAATAGATGAATAGAAAAGAGAAGAACTCTTGTATACGATAAAATAAAAAAAAGTGTCGACGAAGTCCAAGGAAACTGATGCTTAAGCCGAAAAAATACTCCTTTTCAGGTAGTTTTGGGGAAGATGTCTACAGATTTATGGATGGAGTAAAGACTCTTTGATTGTTTTTTCAACCATTGCCTTTATTTCCTTTTCAAGAATTTTTTCGTTTTTACCCCGGTCGAAGTTTACAATGATAGACTTCTTATTGTCAAGGGATATGATTTCATAGGTTCCGTTTAAATAATCAATAAGCGTTTCATACTTCAACGTCCCATCTATCCTGGTCTCTATGTAGAAGGTTAAAAAATCATTGAGCTGATTGGAATGCTGAATATTCATATTGGTTTTTTATTCCTGGTTATAAACAACAAAGCCTTCTTTCGAAGGCTTTGTTGTTTACTCTTTATACATCTCTTCTACCTGTGCATTGTATTTCTCTAAAATCACTTTTCGTTTGAGACTGAGTTTAGCCGTAAGCTCTCCTCCTTCTATCGACCAGAGCTTAGTCAGCAAGGCAAATTTTTTCACGCGTTCGTATTGTGCAAAATGTTCGTTAAACTCATCGACCTCACGCTGGAATTTTTCCAGTACTTTAGGATTTTTGATCATCTCTTCGTCCGTCGTATATGGAATACCTTTGATCGCACACCAGCTCTTTACACTATCAAAAGAAGGAACGATCAGCGCGGACGGGAATTTTTTCCCATCGCCTAACACCATCACCTGCTCCACATAGCGGGATTCTTTAAATTTATTTTCCATCGACTGGGGAGCGACGTATTTCCCTCCGCTGGTCTTGAACATTTCTTTTTTACGATCGGTGATTTTTAGGAAACGTCCTTCTATAAATTCACCGATGTCACCCGTATGGAACCATCCGTCTTCAGTAATCGCTTCTTTGGTCTGATCGGGTTTATTGTAGTAACCTTTCATGACATGAGGTCCGCGGGTTAGAATTTCTCCGTCCTCTGCAAACTTCACTTCCACGCCGTCGATCAAAGGACCTACCGTTCCCACCCGGTTGTCTATCATTTCACATCGGTTTACGGCAATCACGGGAGAGGTTTCCGTTAAACCGTAGCCTTCCAGAATTGGAATTTGCGCGGCCCAGAATATACGGGCCAATCTTGGCTGCAGTGCCGCACCTCCGGAAACTACTGCGCGAACTTCTCCGCCCAGGGCTTCTCGCCATTTATTGAAAATGAGTTTATTCGCAATTTTCAATTGAAAATTATACCACCATCCCAAGTCGTTGGATAACTCGTAACGCAATCCTAAATTTTTGGCCCAGAAGAACAAAACTTTTTTGATGCCCGTTAGTTCTTCGCCTTTTGCATTGATTTTATCATAGACCTTTTCCAGCAAACGAGGTACCGATACAAAAATATGCGGATGCACTTCTTTTAAATTATCACTGATCGTTTCGATACTTTCCGCATAATAAATGGAAACCCCGCAGTAAGCGTACAAATAATTTAACATCCTTTCGTACACGTGGCACAAAGGAAGAAAACTCAACGCGCGGTGGTTATGATCCACTGGCATGTAAGGAGCGCAGGCTTTAAAATTGCTGATGACGTTATTGTGTGTGAGCATAACTCCTTTCGGATTGCCCGTCGTTCCTGATGTGTAGATGAGTGTGAGCAAATCATCCGGTTTTACAGCTGCTTTGTGTGGTTCCAGGTCTGCGGCATTTCCGCCTGCTCCCAACTGCTGAACTTCCGTCCAATGTTTCACTCCCGGTATTTGCTCGAAAGAGTACACCGCCTGAACACTGCTGATGCCTACAAGCGCGCGACTTACTTTTTGATACAATTCTTCGTTGCTCACGAAAACTATTTTTACTCCGGCATCCTGAAAAATATAACGGTAATCTTCTTCCGTAATCGTAGGATACATCGGCACGCTCACTACTCCCAGCTGTTGCACCCCATAGTCGATAAAATTCCACTCCACGCGGTTGGCGGAAATGATGGCAACTTTATCATCTTTTTTCAAACCGAGTTTAAGAAAACCCAAGCCTAACTCATCAGCGATTTTTTTCACTTCCTGGGTAGAACGCCCTTTCCATTCTCCCTTCACCTTCATGCTAAACATGATTTCTTGAGGAAAGTTTTCCAGTTGATTTTGAAGGAGGTCAAAAACTCGTGTTACGTTCATAGCGGATATAGTTGTAAGTGGTAAGTTATAAATGGCAAACCAGGTTATTCCTGAGTTTACGATTGATAAGCTATTACTGTTTTATAATTTATCTCCTCTTAAGCGACGGTATCTTTTTCTGGCTTCTACACTGAACGTACTGCCTGGAAAATTGAGCAATACTTTTTCATAACTGGCCATCGCTTTGCCCGGATCTTTCAATTCTTTCTCGTAAAGTTCTCCAGCGTAAAACATCGCATCGTCTCCCCAAAGATCCTGCGAATAAGATAAGTTAATTTTTTCCAATTGTTGCAAGGCTTCGGCAGGTTTTCCAATTTGACGGTACACCATGTATTCTAACCAGTACACTTCATCGGTCAGCGCATGACCTGGGAATTTTTTCAACAGGGAATCACTGGCGGCCAAAGCTTCCGCATAATGATGTCGAAAAATAGAAAGATCGATCGCAGCATAAGCCATCATGGCGTCGGTCGTCGTATCGAGACCGGTATTGTCCTGAATCAATAAAGACAACTGAATGGCATCGTTACTGATTTCTCTTGAGGTTGCCATTTTTAAAACATCGAGCTGTTCTTGTGCGAGTTCAAATTCTCCTTTGTAATAATATAATTTGGCGTTTCGTAATTTTGCTTCGTGACCCAAAGGATCTTCTTTCATGTCTTTCTCCACCTGAGAATAAATCAGCGTGGATTCCCAAGGTTCTCCTTTCAATAAATAAATATCACCCAGGTGAATTTTTGCTTTGCTCTTCAATCGAATATCGTAAACGGAAGCCGCGATCACTTCATCCAAAATAGTAATAGCCGTATCCTGCTGATCCAGATAAAAAGCGTAAAGCAAAGCCATGCTTATTTTTGCTTCACTGGTATTCACTAAGTTATTGGATCCGGAAGCTTGAGTAAGTGTTTTGTAATCGTTGATGAGCAAGTAAATTTTATTTTTTTGAACCGGGTATTCCCTTTTTACTTGTTCCTCTCTGGTCTGAATGATATAGCGTTTGGCGATAAAATAATTGGGGGTATTGGAAAATTCTTTTTCAACGTATTGGAAAATTTGCAGGGCTACTTCAAAATCCTGGTTCTCAAAAGCGATCCCTCCCAATTCCATGAGGCGTGAGCCTCGGAAAAAATTATTTCGTTTTTCAAGTGCCCTTACCTGAATGAAAGCTTTATCAAATGCCTTTTGCTGAATGTAAAGCCAAATGATCAAATCACTGTACAATTCCTTTTCCGGGTATTTTTGGACTTTTTCAATCAGGGTTGTTTCTAACAAATCCATCTGGTCGGGGCTTGTCAACACATTTTGCAGGTAATTCCTGTATTCTTCACTTTTTTCCGGCTCGTTCTCCATCGCGAGGAGAAATTCGTCTATCCCTTTCTGGTATTCATTGGTCTTCAGGTATATGCTGCCCAATTCTGCGGCATATAAGCCCGGTTGGTTATTTTTCTTCCGCGAGGTGACCAACAGTTCTTTTGCTCTGACTGACTGATCTTTATACAATAATAAAATACTGGCTTTGAGGGTCTGATTGCGGTCCTTGGCAAGATTTTGATAAAATTTCTCCCATTCTTTCGCCGTCTTTTCTACACCGTTCAATTGTTCATGGAGAAGGATTTGGTCTATTTGGTAAGGAATGGGATCAGAGCTGGATTTAATAAGCTGCTGAAGGTACTTTTCAGCATCCTTAGAGCGGTTGAATTTTAATAGTAAGGGGTAGTACCCCGGAAAAATTTTTTCGTTGCTGATGCCCTCCTTGTAGATTTGATCATAAACCGTCATCGCCTTTTCAAAATCGCCGGTTTCCACATATTGTTGTGCAAGTTCCAATAAGCGATCCTGGGCGGTCGCCGAAATAGAACTTACAATTATTAAAATCTTAAAATAGATAAAGAATTTCCTTCTCATGGATTGAATTTCAAGAAAGGCTTTTAGACTTCCAACTCAGTATATAATATTAATATTATATTTATATATAAGTTATTATTACTTATTAGGGCTGTGGGAAAGTGCAAAACTTACTTGTACACAGTATTGTTTCTTTGATGCTAAAAACTGTTACCCTATTTTTAATCTGGTCTTTTTATTAAACGATTGATTTACTAAGTCTTATCTGTTTATGCTTTTCATGGTTTCACTATCCAATACTTTCCTACACGGATATTCACAGTTGAAAAATGGGGTATTAATTAGATCTGTGAACCTGTTGTAGCTGTGTAAGTGATCTTATAAAAGTTAAAAACAGATCTTAAATCATTCCCACAGTAAAACACCGTGTTTTGTGGGTTAATTGCACATTTTAGTGGATATGTATTATTTATATATAATTGATAATCAATTACTTAATAATATATGTGTATAAAATTATAACCTATTAAATGAAGCTATTTTTACACACAATTTATTAAAATATGAACATTAAATCCTTTAATTCCCAGTTAGGTTTAAGGTTTATTTTGTCGTTGTTGTAATAGTAAATAGATTCAGCTTTTTGTTTTGTTATAGGATTGGCTCTGTCCCAATACCCATTTCCATTTTTATCTACAATTACGCGTATTCTATATGTACCAGGATTAATGTAATTGTATTGTAGAATAGTTATATTTTTATATTCTTCTAAAATGGTGTAATCTTCTGTTAATAATTGAATTATATATTGTGGTTCACTTGTTTTGATTTTCATCTCCAGTGATGAATAATTAGCGGGATCTGCCTTTAAAAACGTGAATGAGGTTTGCTGTAAACTATCGTCCTCGTTGTAGATCAAACTTCCTTTTTTGAAAATTACTTTGATCGTATCCGGATTAAGTTCTGAAGTTGTCAAAGTAAGAAATAATGAGTCACCATTTTTACTTAGTGTTGGTTTAGTAGAAAGAGGTGTCTTATGGATGAAGATGCTATCTTCTATGAATTGAACAATAGGTTTGTTGCTTGTGAATACTAGTGTTTTTATTCCAGGCAAAATGTCTTTGGTTGCGGTGGTTAATGAAGAAGCTTCTTTGTAAGTTTCTTTCTTGGGACGGTCTAGTTTAAGCGTATCGGTTAGCTTATTTCCCAAAGAGTCTGTGGTAGTAAGCAAATAACCTAAAGTATCATTTTCAAAAGTATGGGCATATACCGTTAAATCTTTTGCTTTCTTTTTTTGCTGGAAGATATAGAGTTTATCTTTTGGGTCTACTGTTTGGTAACTATAATCTTTAATACCGTTTCTAAACGTTAATTCCTGTTTGCGACTACCCGCCTTTTTAGTCAAGAGTTTATTGCCTGTGGTATCACTAGTACTTAACTCTAGGGTAAGAGGTTTTTTCATTTCAGTTGATAAGGAAATGTGTTCAATGAAATCAGATTTTTCCTGGTTGTCAAAGAGCAGATTTTTATTCTTGTCTTCTATAGCAATGAGAAAGTAGTCGCCTTTTTTCAGGTAGCTGAAGGAGAAGTTGCCTTCCGTATTAGAGTAGGTTAAGTAAAGCGGTTTATGTTTAACAATATTGATGGTATCAGACTTTTCATAGAGACCCACCAAGACATCTTTTAAAAGTTGTTTGGTTTCTATGTTGATGGTTTTCCCCCTTAGCGTTAATGAATCCAATAAGGGGCCAGTACTGAAAGCATAGGTTACATTTTTTACGACATTGCCTTCTGTAATGTCTTTAATACTATTATTAAGACTAATACTATAGGTTGTGTTTTCTTTCAGGGTATGAGGAATAGTAATCTCTAAGTATTTCTTCTTTCTTTCTCTTACTTCAATGGCATCCTCCAAGAGAGGAGAAACGATGATGTTGTTGAGGTTTGGATCTACCAGTATTTCTTCATTGAATTCTATCAGTACTGTACCGCCTTTAAAGTTAGTGGTACCAATAGCTGGAATAGCTTTTTGCGTAACAGGTGCCTTATCGTCTTTAGGTCCTCCTGTTGGTGGAATGACTATGGCACAATGTTGCAGTAAAGTACTGCTTAGGGCAAGAGAGAATAGAAGTAGGTATTGTTTCACTTTGGTTTTGTTATCGGCCCATGTAGATCATTAGAATAGAGATATCAGATGGATTGACACCACTAATTCTGGAAGCTTGACCAAGAGTTTTAGGTTTGAATTTACTGAGTTTTAAACGGGCTTCAGTAGAAAGTGAGGTGATGGCATGGTAGTCAAAGTTGTCTTTGAGTTGAAGGTCTTCCAGCGCCATTATCTTCTCTGCTACCTGCTGTTCTTTCTCAATGTAGTCTCTGTATTTAATTTCAATGATGGCTTGTTCCCTGGCATCGTCAGATTGCTCGCGGATGTAATCAAACGCCGACATATCTGACTGGATCAATGTATCTAAATCAAGTCCTGGTCTTTTGAGCAATTGGTATATAGAAGCTTTTTCACGAATGACGGCAGAACCTGCTTGTTCCAATAAACCATTCATTTCATCAGGAGTTGCTCTATGATCTTTGAGTTGTTTAAGAAGTGCTTCAGATGCTTTGATCTTGCCTTCTACCCTATCAACTCTTTCCTGTTCTGCCAGACCCAGATCAAATCCTTTTTGAGTTAGGCGTATATCGGCATTATCCTGGCGCAGCAGTATTCTATACTCAGCTCTGGAGGTAAACATACGGTAAGGCTCTTCGGTACCTTTATTGACTAAGTCATCAATCAAAACACCGATGTAGGCTTCCGATCTTTTAAGAATAAAGGGCTCTTTGTCTTTTACATATTGATGGGCATTGATACCCGCCATTAATCCCTGGCAGGCTGCTTCTTCATACCCGGTAGTTCCGTTGATCTGACCGGCGAAGAATAGTCCTCTGACTTGTTTAGTCTCTAAGGTCAATTCCAATTGGGTCGGTGGAAAGAAATCGTATTCGATGGCATAACCAGGACGGAACATCTTGGCGTTTTCAAAACCAGGTATCAAACGCAGTGCTTTCTGTTGAACATCTTCTGGTAAGGAAGTAGAAAAACCGTTCACATAGATTTCTACGGTGTTCCATCCTTCCGGTTCAACAAAGATTTGGTGGCGTTCTTTATCAGCAAAGCGATTGATTTTATCTTCTACGGACGGGCAGTAACGAGGTCCAAGGCCTTGGATTCGCCCGGTGAACATGGGAGAGCGGTCAAAGCCTGTTTTTAAAGCATCGTGTACGGCTTGATTCGTATATGTAATGTAACAGCTGCGTTGTTCTTTTAAAGGGGAAGTGCTATCCAGGTAAGAGAACTTAGAGGGTTTCTCATCTCCTTTTTGTTCTTCCATAAGAGAATAGTTAAGGCTTCTCCCATCAATACGAGGAGGTGTTCCAGTCTTCATCCTGCCGGATTCAAAACCTAGTTCTATCAATTGTTCTGTAATTCCGGTAGCTCCTTTCTCTCCCATTCTGCCGCCACCGAAACGTTTCTCTCCAATATGAATTGTTCCGTTGAGGAATGTTCCATTGGTGAGGACAACAGATTTGCATGGAATCTCTATACCAAGTCCTGTAGTCACTCCCACAACTCTTCCCCCTTTAACGACCAATCCGGATACCATTTCTTGCCAGAAGTCCACATTGGAAGTTTGTTCCAGGGATAATCTCCATTCTTCTGCAAACTTCATACGGTCGCTCTGTGCCCTTGGGCTCCACATCGCAGGTCCTTTTGAGCGGTTAAGCATACGAAATTGTATCATAGACTTGTCTGTGATGATTCCAGACATTCCACCTAAAGCATCCACTTCACGTACTATTTGCCCTTTAGCTACTCCACCCATGGCTGGGTTGCAAGACATCTGAGCAATGGTTTGCATATTCATGGTAGCTAAAAGAACTTTCGATCCCATTTTAGCAGCAGCAGCAGCAGCTTCACAACCTGCATGACCTGCACCAACTACTACTACATCGTATTCCTGAAACATATTCAATTGTATTTTAATGTTCCACGTGGAACAGTTATTATAGATAGCTTCCTCAGAATAAGAAAGCGAATGTTGTGCGAATGTTCCACGTGGAACAGTTCGTGTTATAGAATTGGACCGTTAAGACTAACTCTTGATTGTGCTAGGAAGAATACCATTTCAATGATGTTTTCCATGTAAAGCACAAATTATTATTTTCAGCTTTTTAGTGTTCCACGTGGAACACATAGACTTAACTGTTTTTTTGTTCCAAATGTTCCACGTGGAACACTTGAAAACCATCCCTATTATTCTTTATTCAAACTGTCTGTTCTGGTGTAAGAATGAAGTATTGTATAAACTGTAGATGAATTAAATTTCACTTTTGTAATAGTAGAATCGAATGTTATTGTATGATCGTCCTCTTCTGTAAAGATACTAGTTATTATAAGTTCATCGCCGAGTTTATTATAATGGAGTATGTCCATATTGCTTTGTCCTCCATCACCGCCTGTCTGAGCAATTAAATCAATCTGAACAAATCTTTTAGTATTCTTATCAAAGGTAAAATGATACAAGTTATTATATCCTATCTCGTCGTTGTGTAGTAGGGAGAAAAGAAACAGAGAATCAAGATTTTTATGATCAAAGAAGTAATACCTGGAATAAGCATCAAACTTTAGGTAGACGTTAGGGAAATTGCTTACAGGTTTTTTATCAAACCATTGTTTAAAGAAATTGGAGTCGATAACTTTTAACCTCACTAATCGGATAGAATCTAAGTTATAATGTCTTTCCCTGGGAATTGATTTGTGCTCAACGACTTTGATGGGGAAAGTGGTTGAATCATTCAGCGATTCAGTAGTGACTGCTTTTTGTTCGCCCGAAGAACAGCCAATTAAAAACATAAGAGAGAAGGATAATATCCATGCTATTTTCATAAGCGTTGGTTAGCTATCCAAGGCATGAAACAAAGCTACTGACGCATCTTCTTTCTTTTTCATCATGGCTTTATCAGCTGCACTTTTATCCTTATAGCCGCACAGGTGCAACAGCCCATGAGCCATTACCCGCTTTAATTCATTTTGGAAAGTGGTTTGATAAGTGAGGGCGTTTTCTTTTACCCTGTCAATGCTGATGAAGATATCACCTGTAATCTCTTTGCTTGTTTTGGGAGAATAACCAAAGGTAATGATATCTGTATAGGTATCGTGATCGAGGTGCTGCTTGTTGATGGTCAAAAGATAGTCATCGGTACAGAAGATATAATTCAATGCCGTGATTTTCTTTTGTTCCCGCTTGGCTACCTTCTGCAGCCATTCACGGGTAAGATTCCTTTTAGTAAAGGAGAAACTGGTTTCTTCAAAGAAGAATAGAATGGATTGTTCGCTCACTAGGTTTTGATCAGCTAAAGTAAAAAACCATTTCTGATACTCTTCCTTCATCTTCAAAGCGAACTTCATCACTCAAATGTTTCATGAGGAACACTCCGCGACCACCCACTTTGTCAATGTTTTCAGGAGCTGTAGGATCAGGTAAATTATCGTAATCAAAACCTGCTCCCTGGTCTTCTACACGAATGGTTAACGCATTCTCATCACACGTTGCAGAAAGAATAACATTCTTAGTCTTATCTAATTTGTTACCGTGCTTCATCGCATTGTTCACAGATTCTGTAATGGCCACCATGATGTTTCCATAGAGATCATCGTCCACATTGAACTTTTCTTTTACATTGTCAATGAAACTTTCGACGATACGAATGTTTTCGGAGATGGAAGGTATTTGGATTTTAAGCGCGTCCATTTTTCTGTTTATTAGAATATCTGCAATTTATTTTATTTTTCTGTTTTACGGAAATAACCGTTCACCTTCTCCTTATAATAAGGAGTATATTTAGGAGGAGCAAGTTGTAGTAACTCTACTTGTTTCTCTTTGGCCTTTAGGTATTTTTCAAAGGATGGAGGTAAATCTCTTGGCAGCTCTTTACCTGCTTTAGATTCCCTGTTTTCGTCCGTATCTCTTTCTCTCATCGATTTTTCAGCCTCCAACAAACGAGTCATGATCTCTTGTTGTCTACGCATCGTTTCCGGTGTGAGGTTCTTATTGACCAGATCCTTTTCTGTTTCTTCCATCAATTTATTCAAGTCAGATAGCTTATTACCGGGTTTGTTACCGCCTTGGTTCATGTACTGCTCCATTTGCTTCAGCGCCTTCCGGATCATTTCCTGTTGAGCAGCCATCTTGGCCAATGATTCAGACATTTGCTGACCGCCTGGTTTCTCTCCTGGCTTCATGCCTTTTTTCATGTCCTGCATCTGCTGGTTCAATTGCTTTTGCAGTTCACTCATATTGCCTGGCTTTGGTTTACCTTTTCCTGGTTTTTTGCACTGACCAGAGCCTTGCATGTTTTGCTGCTCCGACATCTGTTCCTGCATTTGTTTTAGAATATCGCTGAGTAACAAGGCCAGGTTATTGATAGAGGTCATGGCCAGTTGCTGCTTACCGGTAGCCATACCCGGATTTCTGGTCTTTAAATGGTCGATGGATTCGTCCAGGTATTTGTTCATCAAGCGGGATTCTTTACTGACATAAGCTTGAATCTCAAATGCTTTTTTTGATAGACTTACCAAGCTGTCGTTGATCATTTTACTGTCTTCCTTCAGCTGAATTTGCTTCCTGGTCAGTTCCTGGTATTGAGGATCTGTTTGAGAAACGCGTTTGAATGACTTCATCAATTCTTCTTCTTCAAAAGAAAGTTTCACCAGGTTTTGCAAGAGTTGTCTTACACCTTCAATGTTTTGCTCTGCATCTTCCATCGATTGGGCGCTTTTCATGGCCTCCATCTTTTTCTTCAGTTGGTTCATCTTTTCAGAGGCACTTTTCTGACTCTTGGAACCGCCCTTTTTATCTCCTTTTTGAAGTTCACCAGAACTTTTTTCCATCTCCTGGTTGATGTCTTCCATTTGCTGGTCGGTATCTTCCATGTCTTTTGGAGATTGAAGGTCTTTGTTCATGTCCTCCAACTCTTGTTGTTCTTTTTTCAGGTCTTCAAACTCCTTGTTCAGCTGGTCTTGCTTTTCTTTCAGCTCTTCAGTTTTACTGTCCTTGCTTTGAGATTCTTTTGACAACTGTTCTTCCTTCTTTTCCAGCTCATCCAGTTTCTTGATGTTGTTCTCTAGCTTCTGTTCTACTTTCAATTCTTTGAATAGCTCCAGGGAACGGTCAAGGTTTTGATTGAGTTCTTCGTCTTTGAACTCCATTTTATCCAGTAACTTATCAAGGTCTTCTTTTTTGAACTGCTCCTCCATCATTTTCTGCAGTTCCTCATACAGTTTTTTGGTCTCCTCGTCCATTACCTCATCCACCAACTTTTGAAGCTGCTCCATTTTCTCCAGCAATTCAGGAGATGGGGTGTTAAACTTCTCCTGCATTTTCTGAAGCTCTTCGTTCATCTTTTTGAGATCTTCGAGTTGGTTCATCAAATCCTTTTGTTGCTTAAGAAGCTCCTCCAATTTTTGTTTGTCCTGCCACTGCAATTCTTTCTTCGACCTAATCTTATCCTTAAGGCTTTTAATGTCTTTCTGGAGAGAGCGGGATCGCTTGCTCAGACTTTCCATTTTTTCCGAAGTCTCATTGGAGTTGATTTCCAATTTTTGTTCGATCTCTTTTTGACCCGGAATTTTGAGACTGAAAATCTGTGACCGACTGCTCTTGCTTCCATGCACGCCATCGTTATCCCATACCTCCAAAAAGTACAAAATTTTAGATCCTGGATTGAGTTTTAAGGAGTCAATTTGCCAATTGTATAAAATTGTATGATTCAGAACATTATTAGGATTTGCAAGGTTGATTTTTTTGTAAATTTTTTCCTTAGCTTCTTCTTCGTCAGCAACTATCTGATAATTAAGCTCTATTTTTTTAAGCCCATAATCGTCAGAACAAAATCCTCCAATAGTGATATAATTGAACAAAGAAGAATCCTTAAAATCTTCTGCTTTTACGAAAGGAAATTGATCTTTTATTACTGTGATAGAGTAGGAAACAGGCTCTTTTAAAGCGGCCTTTTTATTCTGTAAAAGGACTTGATAGGATAAATCCGTGTATAAAGTACGCTGTGCTTTGATGGTCTTTTGACCTGCCTCTTCCATTTCAAACAGTTCTTTCTTTTGGTCAGAGAAAGTAAGTTCCACGTGATCAGCGAAAAGAGTATTGAAATTCCAGGTCACTACAGTACCCTCCGGTATTTGTAAGTTGCCATTATTATGAATGGATTCTCTTCTTTTACCTGTATAAGCAGGATACTGAAGGTCTATGTCCAAAGATTTGAGATTCGGACGGTTGAATACATTTAAGGTATAATCGTTGGATTCATAACCAGCAGCGAGGAAAGAAAATTGTTGGTCGTTCTGAACATTGCGGAAAGCAAATTCAAAATGCCCCTGATCCGACCGAGCCATGCGTGTTTTTTGGCCGTTGATCAATACGAATACTTCATCAGGAATAGCCTTTCCGGAAATGACCAGGTCAAGATTAAAGTCTTCATTTTTAAATGTTTCTAAGCTATTATTCTTCAGCTCAAAAGTAAAAGGAGCAGGTGGAACAAACTTCTCATCAAAGTGGATGATCCGGTGTGTACTATCCTGTAACAGGTTGGGCATGAATATTATAATGGATAATAGAGCAGCTACTGGAATAATTAGCCAACGCAAGTAACGTCTGTTCTCTTCCAGCTTAATAGCATCAGAAAAGTTGATGTTTTTCAATAAATTAGCTTTCTGTTCTACTCCAGCCAAGACTAATGCATTAGAAGAGCCGGATTTTTGTAACTGCAAGGTATTCAATAGTTTGTCTTTTATCTGAGGAAAATATAAGCCGATTTGACGGGAGGCTTCTTCGTCAGTAAAATAGCGTTGGAGATTGGCGAGTTTATAAAGCGGTAACCCAATCCAGTTGACAAGCGCAAACAGTGAAATACTGGTAAAGCTAAACAGTAAAACGAAACGAACAACCGAGTTAAAACGAGCCCAATATTCAAGCGAACTAAACGAAAGATAGGTCGTTAATAAAAGAGCAGAAAAAATGATACACCCCTTCAAGAAGGTATTGATATAATACTTCTTCTTGTAGTTTGTGATGTTATCAATGAGCTCTTTGATTATTCCCGATTGCATAGTTGTCTTTCAACGGGTACCTGTCTTTTATATTGCAAAACCCGTAAAGCCGAACTTTGTCCTTCTTTACGGGTTATTCTCTTTAATGAGTATATATTCTGTACTTATTCTTTTGCAGCCGGCTGCGGCACAAAGTATACATTACTGAAGTCTCTGTATTGCATGGCGTTGTTAGGGAAGTTTTTCACCTTGTTCTGGATCAAGCGATATCCTTCATCATAAAACAACACAATGATTGGTGCGTCAGCCATAGCCAATTTCTCCGCTTGTAAGAAGTAAGCGTATTGCTCTTTTTTATCCAATGCGGCTAACCCTTTTTCATACAAAGCATCGAACTTAGGATTTTTGTAACGAGACATGTTCGGGTAAGATGACTTCGTGGTATCTGAAGGAACGTTCTTTCCATACAGGTACCATAAGAAACTTTCAGGGCTTGGATAATCAGCACCCCATCCTACACGGAAGAAGTCCGCTTTACCGCTGGTCATATTTTCAGAAAGTTGAGCAGTCGTTACAACGTTCAATACAACATCCAGGTTAAGGTTGTCTTTCAATTGTTTCTTCACCTCCTGCATCACGTTCACGTTTCTTTCACCGTCTGAGTTCAACTCCAATGGAATTTCAGGCAATGATTTGCCGTCTTTGAAACCGGCTTTTTGCAAGTAGTATTTTGCAGAGTCTACATTCAAACCGTATCCTTTGATTTCTTTGGCATTGTAACCAGGGAAGATATCAATTGGAGTAATACCATAAATACCAGGGGCATAACCTTCACCGTTCAATACAGCTTCCAAAATTTTCTTACGATCGATAGCGAAAGAAATCGCTTTACGGAAGTTTACGTTTTTAAACAATGGACTTTGGTTGGCAAAAGAAAGCAAATGAACAGCCATCTCAGGAGTTTGTTGCAACTCGCCATATTCTTGTTTTTTCTTCACTGCTTCTTCTGTGATCTCGATCATATAGTCTGTAGGCAGACGGTAGATCATGTCCAGATTTCCTTTTTTGTATTCCAGGTATTCGGATTTTTTATCACGGATGAAACGAACCTTGATACCGCTTAAGTAAGGAAGCTTGTTGCCAAACTCATCCACACCATGGTAGCTAGGGTTTTTCTTCAAGAGAATAGCCAAGTTTTCTTCAATTTTATCCAGAAGGAAAGGACCTGTACCGACAGCTTTCACTCTCATTTCAAGACCATATTTATCAAATGCTTCTTTAGGGAAGATAAAGGTAAATGGACGAGCCAGGTTGTAAAGGAACATTCCGTTAGGCTTGATCAAATTGAACTGGATCGTGTATTTATCTATGACCTTAATTCCTTCGATGTCCGTACCCGGCTTGTTACCTTCTTTAGCTGAACCATAATATTCAGAAGCCCCTTTCAGGATATCCTGAAACATACTAAAGCCTTGGTTATTGCTGCTTGGCGTACAAAGAAGCGTAAAGCAGTATTTTACGTCTTCCGCTGTCAACTCACGGCCTTTGCCGTTGGTAAAACATTCGTTGTCATGAAACAACACACCCTTTTTCAAATGGAAAGTATAAGTTGTTTGTTCAGCATCTACTTCATAAGATTCCGCTAGTCCTTTGATCAGGTACAAAGAATCCTGGCTGAATTTCATCAAGCCTTCGTATACCTGAGCAGCTACACGATAGGATGGAGCATCAATGATAGAGTGCGGAAAAAGGTTTTTAATGTATTCAGGTTCGTTCACTACAAAAAAGCCGCCTGTATAACGACCTCCCTGTCCTTCGACTAGCGCATTATCTTCTACTTTGCCATCATTGTCAGATCCGCAACCGAAAAGAATCGCTCCTAACGAAAGAATAATTAATAATTGTTTCATCATTTTCCTGTAAAAATTTTTAGCGTATTACTAGTCAAAATATATGTTGATAGCCAATTTACCCATTTTTTATAAAAAACAAATCTTATGATGTCTTTATTTCTAATAAAACAGGACAGTGATCTGAATGTTTGGCTTCCGGAAGGATCACTACACGTTGAAGATGTTTAACCAGGTTTTGTGTTACGGCATGGTAATCAATTCGCCAACCTAAGTTTTTTCCGCGTGAACCGGCCCTGTAGCTCCACCAGGTATAGTGATGTGGCTCTTCATTGAAGTGTCGGAAGGCATCTACAAATCCATTGTCAAACAGTGTTTGCATCCAGGCTCTTTCTTCAGGCAAAAAACCGGAAGAATTGGCATTGGATTTTGGATTATGTATATCAATGGATCTGTGACAGATGTTATAGTCCCCGCAAATGATAAGGCCTTTAGACTGTTCGGCAATTTTTTTTGCGTAAGGCAAAAAGTCATCCATCCATTTGAACTTGAACTGCTGACGCTCTTCGCCACTGGAACCGGAAGGCATATACACATTCATCACGGAAAAGTCTTCGAAGTCTAATCGAATGACTCTTCCTTCAAAATCGTAACACTCAATCCCGCATCCGTATTCTACATGCAAGGGTTCGATGCGGCTGAAGATGGCTACACCACTGTATCCTTTTTTTTGTGCCGGGTACCAATAGCCCTTGTAACCTAGATTTTCCAGGTAGTTTACTTCTACCTGATCCGGATTGCTTTTGATTTCCTGGAAACATTATACAT
>Ga0247813_10001369_pt1 | contig 18744 bp, 14 predicted proteins | sample UWRJL169409C1_FD_180719 | JGI IMG/M metagenome (GOLD analysis project Ga0247813, IMG submission 180719) | Plant litter microbial communities from Arlington Agricultural Research Station in Wisconsin, United States - UWRJ-L169-409C-1 | ecosystem: Environmental > Terrestrial > Plant litter >... | reverse complement strand
CCTTATTGCTACACCAGGCAGGTTGCTTGACCTGATGAACCAGGGATTTGTAAACCTGAAAGATGTAGAGATTTTTGTGCTGGACGAAGCAGACAGGATGCTGGACATGGGCTTTATCCATGATGTTAAAAAAACAATCGCAAAACTGCCTGTAAAAAGACAGACTTTGTTTTTCTCGGCTACTATGCCACCAGAAATCCAGAAACTGGCGAACACCATTTTAACGGATCCGTTAAAGGTGGAAGTTACTCCGGTTTCTTCAACTGCAGAAAAGATTGAACAATCGATCTATTACGTAGATAAAAACGATAAGAAAAACCTGCTGATCCATATTTTAAAGGATAAAACGATAGCTACTGCACTGGTTTTTACCCGTACCAAACATGGTGCGGACAGAATCGTTAAAGACCTGATCAAAGTAGGTGTAAAAGCAGAGGCCATTCACGGTAACAAATCTCAGAATGCACGTCAGCGCGCTTTAACAAACTTTAAAGACAAGACAACACGTATTTTAGTGGCAACTGATATTGCTGCACGTGGTATCGACGTAGATGAACTTACACACGTCATCAACTACGAATTACCTAACGTTCCTGAAACGTATGTACACCGGATTGGCCGTACAGGCCGTGCGGGTAACAGCGGGATCTCTTTCTCTTTCTGCGATGGAGAGGAAAAGGAATACCTGGATGATATCGAAAAACTGATCGCTATCAAAATCCCTGTGCAGGAAGATCATCCTTATGCAATGAGCTGGCAAAGCCTGATGTCTGGCGCCGCAGCGGCAAAAGCTAAAGGAAAAAGCAAACCTGCAAGAGGTGGCCGTCCGGAAAGAACGGAGTACAAACCTAACCTGAGCGGTGCAAGAAAACCAGCTGGTAATGGTGGCGGCGGTAACAGGAGATTTAACAACTCAAGACCAAAAGCAAAAACAGATTAATTCCTGTTTTACAGCGTAAACAAAAAGAGTTCCGGGTGATGTACCCGGAACTCTTTTTGTTTACAAACCTTTTCTGCGACTATCCGCCGAAATTCTGCAGCCGCCAGTTAAAGGTTAACAGAAAATAACGGGTCACCTGATTGTTTTTGCTCTCAGTAATAGAGTTGCCCGACACAGTTCGGGTCAGGTTATTTCCCTGGTTCAGCAAGTCATTTCCCTCCAGTTTTACACTGGCCTGCCTGCTTTTAAAAAAAGTTTTCTCCACAAAGCCCCCGATCAGCAGCGGGTTTGCGCTCGCAAAGCTAAAACCCCTGTTAATACTTTTTGAAGAAGACACTCCAGCGGTCAGGCTCTTCAGGACAAAAGTCTTAACATCTAAATTGAAATACCAGGTTTGTACCGTATTACTCCTTGAAGAAGCCAGTGAATACACATTGCTCTTATAATTGTAATTCACATTGGTATTCAGCATCAGCCATTTCTGGTTCATCCGCATTCCTATTCCCTGGTTCAAATTAAGGCCTTTACTTAAATTCTCCTGCTGATCCGCAAATGAAATCCGGTGATCATAGCCGACCGAAGCTTTAATATCCAGGTTATATTTTTTGCCCTCAAAAGGCATCGACCACATATAGTTATTGTTAAGACTATAATTCCCGTTTGTATTCAGGAACCGGGTTTCCTGTTTTAAGCTATTCAGCGTATCACGGATGAGTACTGTATTGCTCACTACCTGGTTCTGTATTAAATTCCCCCTCAATCCTATCATGATTGTACTTCCGCTTTTACTATTTACATGGCGGTAGTTCAGGTTTAATGAATGATTAAAAGCAGCCCTGAGATCAGGATTACCTATAATCACATTTTGCAGGTTTCTCGTATCAGCTACCGGCTGCAACTGGTTAAAATTAGGCGTCGCGCTATTTCCGTTATAATATAGAATGATTGTACTTTTTAAAGAAGGTGAGTAAGTCAGGTTTGCCTGTGGTGACAAATTAAAGCCCGCCCTGTGGATTTTATCATTCCGGCCTTCATACGATCCGGTCAATAAATTTGGTTGGGCATTGATTCCGAAGATATAATTGAACTTTTCGGTAACATACCGGTAATTGATACCGAACTGATGTTTGATAAATGTAGAAGAATAGATATTACTTAATGAGTCTACCCGGTTCGCATCTCCCAGACCATCAACTACAGATGTTTCCAGGTTGTTCTTCGTACGGTTTAAGGAGAATTCATAGCTGACATCCAGATAACGTTTAACCACCGAATCACTTTTCATACCCAAAGGTTCGGTAAAAGAAACTATCGTATTCAGGTTTAAGTTACTGCTTTTTGTATCTACCAGCTGGTTTCTGAGAGAGTCTTTCACAGCCGTACCGCTCACAGGATCATAATAGCGGATATCATTATGCTGGTTATCCGTACGGTCAGACACCGTAGTACCGCCCGTCATCGCTACCGAGATCAGCCGTCCCGGTTTTTCAAACTTACGTCCAAAATTAACCTCGGCATTCAAGTTCGGTGCAGTCTGGTCTGTGTTACTCTGCGTTCGCAGGTCCTGCCGGATGATGCCGCTCTGCCTGGCAGCTGATAAATTGCCGGTACGTATATCGTTAACAGAGCCCCGGATACCTCCTGTAAAATAATTCTGCTTATTTTCCGCCTGCAGGTTAAGGTCAATATTATGTGTATTGCCCTTTGAAGAACTCTCACTGTTCAACTGGTTATATAATGTACCCAGCGCATTGACCGTCTCGATATAACTTTCCTGTATATTTTCTGTCCGGTTATATCCATACATATAGTTTCCGCTGAGCGTAACTATCTTACCAACTTTATTACGGTAATTCATACCGATATTGGAATTTGTGCTTACCCCCGCCCCGGTACTCGTATTACTCGCATTTCCGTTTATCCCTATCTGTTTGGTATCCTTCCAGAAATTGGCATTGGCATTTAACGCAAACCTGTCATTAGTCCCGCCGCTTCCGGTGATGTTGGCGAACTTCCCTTTATTACGTTTCGCCTTGAGCACCAGGTTCAGCATTTTTTGGGGTTCACCTTTCCTGATCCCGGTAAAATTAGCTTTATCACCGTAATCATCTATAACCTGTATTTTATCTACTATCCCCGCAGGCAGCTGCGCTATAAACTCTTTTACATTATTGGTAAAAAAGTCTTTCCCGTTTACCCGCAGTTTTGTCATCCCCTTCCCGTCAGCACTGACGTTTCCGTCCTTATCTATTTCCACCCCCGGCAATTGCTTCAGCAGGTCTTCCACCTTATCATTCTCCCTTACAGTATAGGCTGCCGAATTAAACTCCACCGTATCTTTCATCAGCCGTACGGGGATCAGTTTAGCTTTTATTTCCACCTCACTCAATAGTTGTGATTCATCACTAAGCCTGATTACAGGGATAACCTGTTCAGCTTCTCCTTCCTTTAAACTATAAATTTTCGTGAAAGACTGATAACCTATACTCCTGACAAGTATGGTTACGACATTACTTTTAAGATTGGTAAAATTGAAGCGCCCTGCGGTATCGGTGCTGCCTGTTAAAGTATCTCTACCAGCAATCAAACGGATATTCGCACCCGGAATACTTACAGCCATACTATCAGTAACCTGACCCCGGAGGCGGACCTGCGCTTCGGCAGTCACACCAGTGCACAGCATAAATATCAGTAATAAAAACGAAGCAGCCTTTTGTTTCAATATCATTAATAACACCTTTTTAGCAGGTTAGTGCCTATCCTATTCTGTAGTTGCTTCAAAAGGAATATTCTCCTAAGATAGGGAAGAATTTTTAAATAGAAAAAGCTCCGGTAACGGAGCATTTTCAACTATTTATTGGTGTGTGTTTTATCGCGGATACCCAAGGGGGCAAATATATTTACGTGATTTTTCTGATTCCGGTTTGCCGGCAAAAAGAAAAATTTAACTAGCCTTTCTAAACAGGTATTGGCAGACCATCCACTCGTTTCCCTTCCGGTAACCGAACAATTCCGTACAGACGATAAAAAATAAACGCCAGTGCACCCACCATTTTACTGATTGGTCTTTCCCATATATTTTCTCAAAAAGAGGCATGATTTCCTTTTCATGTTTATCCATATGATCGAGCCAGGCTGCTGCGGTTTTAGCGTAATTCATCCCATTCACTACCCACAGCTTTTCCACTGCCATGTCTTCATTGAAATAGGTAAGCAAGTGATTGGAAGGCATAATCGCTCCGTTGAAGAAGTATTTATTCATCCAGTCGCCATCCTCTTTCACATCAAACTTATAAGCCAGCGTTTCATGGGTAAATATCTGCACGAATAACTTTCCTTTTTCTTTTAGAAAGCCGTTGATCTTGTTCAGCAACAGTTTATAATTACGCATCTGTTCGAATAATGCTACAGACACTACACGATCAAACTGCTGCAAAATCTGGAAAGTGTTCATATCCGCGGTAATTACAGTCAGGTTAGTAAGATTCCTGTCTTTTGCAGTCCTGTCTATATAAACTTTCTGGTTCGCTGTAGTAGAAACCGCAACGAAAGTACTCGCAGGGTACTTGGCGGCCATAAAAAGCGATAAAGATCCCCAACCGCAGCCTAGTTCCAATATATCCTGCCCGTTTTGCAAGTCCGCCCTCTGACAGGTCAGCTCCAGCATATCTTCTTCGGCAGTATCGAGATCAGTAACACCCGGCCTCCAGTATGCAGAAGAAAATGTTAGATGTTTACCCAGGCAATATTGGTAAAACTCAACAGGCAGTTCATCTGGCTGACCTTCTTCAACCGGGATATGGATGGCTATGGGAGAACTTTTTAATTCATCGAGCAAGTCATTAAAACGGTGCTGCTGCACTTCTGCATCTCCCGCGGTTTCCTGGTGCAGCCGTTGTTTCAGCAATAGACGGACAGCTGTCCGAAGGATAAAATCAGGTAATTTATTCTGTTCAATAAAACTATCGTACCACATAAAAAAGCATTAATCAGTATAACTTATTTATACTTTTCTGATCCTGATGATGTGCAACCAGTGCATCACTTTCATCAGCGGATAGGTAGGATCAAATTCAAACCATTTCGACGCAAAGTTCGGGTTGTTTGGTTTTTTATGGTGGTTATTCTGAAACAGCTCGCCCATCATCAGGAAATCCAGTGGCAGGGAGTTTTTACTGTGATCATTGTTATCATGGTTCGAATACCCGTATTTATGACCGCACCAGTTCACAATAGCACCATGTAAAGGCCCCATCAGGAAATGCACAGGCAATAACAGGAACATCCACCACGCTGTAGCGAAAGTTACATAGAACCAGATATAGAAACTGATAAAGACCAGCCTGGTGATCCATGAATCCCCGATTTTATCAATGATAGGCCATGAAGGATATTTATCACGAAACTGCTCTTCCGGCTCTTCATTGTGCTTCGCATAATTCAGATAAATATTTTTTGTCTGGATCATCATGCCCCATACATCTTTTACAAAATGCGGCGAATGCGGATCCCTTTCTGTATCACTGAATGCATGGTGCATCCTGTGCAGGATCGCATAGGCACGTGGGTTCAGAAAAGACGACCCCTGGGAAAGAAAGGTAACGGTATAGAAAAACTTTTCCCAGAACCTGTTCATTTTAAACATCTTATGCGAAGCATAACGATGTAAAAAGAATGTCTGTGAGAAAAGCGACAGGAACCAGTGTAAAAGAAAGAATAATAAAATAATCATAAGGAGTTGTATATACAAACGAAAAACATCATCCGTTCGGATGTTGAGATCACAATAATTTAAGATATAAGGGTTGAGAAGGGATAATTGTTTTGATTGATAAGGTATTAAGCGGGATGGGTTTCCCAAAGAGAGGTTCTAAGCTTTATGCACGCTGTTCCAGTCGGCGTGCATAAAGTAATATAAATGTTACTATCTTCCGAAATCGTCAGAAACCCGTACAATATCAGATTCATCTGATGGGTTTGACGGATCTGTATGCTGCCAGATTTCAGAAACAATACCCCAATCGTCCAATCCTACCAGACGGTGTCTTTCACCTTGTTTTAATTTTATAGTTGTAGAAGGTACCAGTTGCTGTACATCTCCCTGCTCATCAGTTTCACTGGTAATAACGCCTACAGTACCGCTTACTACTCTCCATATTTCAGCACGTCTGTGGTGATATTGCCATGATAACCGTGTATTCGGGGCAACTATTAAAATTTTCGGACTCAGTTTTCCGGAAATTCTCAAATCCTCAACGTTTAAACCGTCAAAATAAACATTGGCAAACTGCTGTGCCTGTTCTTCATCGATCACAAAGAAACCACCCCATGGACGGGTTTCATCTCTGTTTACTACATTAAATCCTTCAATTTTAAGTCGCTGCGCAACACTGTCGAATATTTCTTTTTTCTGATCTGACATCCTTTATAATATTTTGATCCCCAAATATAGCGATCTCACCCAAAATACCTTGCAGAACAATTCATACAATTGCCCCTTAATATTCGTATTTTTGCAGCCGGACAGGCAAAACAGAAAAAACCTGCCCAAATTATACCATTTGGTATTAAATATTAACTTACTTTTGATCTTTAATCAGTTGCCGGAGAAGCGCTGATCAATCACTAATTTATATAAATGAATATGTTAAAAAGAGTTGTTATCACAGGGATAGGGGCATTAACCCCTTTAGGAAATGATGTAAATACTTTCTGGAGCAATACCATAGCTGGTAAAAGCGGTGCCGCAAAAATCACTCGTTTTGATGCTTCCCTTTTCCGCACGCAATTTGCCTGTGAACTCAAGGATTTTGATGTTACTAAATATTTAGATAGGTCTGATGTTAAAAGAACGGACCGTTTTACCCAATACGCACTGGTTGCTTCAGATGAAGCCATCAAGGATTCCGGCTTTGAGTTTGAAAAAATGGACCCGTTTGATGTAGGTGTGATCTGGGGATCAGGACAGGGAGGAATGGATACTTTCGAACAGCAGTCTTCAGAGTTTGCGTTAGGAAATGGTACCCCCCGCTACAGCCCTTTTTTCGTACCTAAGTTAATCGCCAATATGGCATCCGGAATGATCTCTATCCGTAACGGCTATATGGGTATCAATTATACCACGGTTTCTGCCTGCGCTACTTCTAACACGGCAATTATGGATGCGTTTACATACATCCGTATGGGCAAAGCGAAAATCATCGTAACTGGTGGATCGGAAGCGCCTATCTCAGCTTCTTCAGTTGGTGGTTTCTGCGCGATGAAAGCGATGTCGGCACAAAATGACACACCTGAAACCGCTTCAAAACCATTTGATGTTAACCGTGATGGTTTTGTCATGGGCGAAGGCGCAGGTGCTTTGGTACTGGAAGAATATGAACATGCGGTAAAACGCGGCGCGCACATTTACGGAGAAGTTGGTGGCGCATCAATGACTGCGGATGCTTACCACATGACGGCAACACATCCGGAAGGTCTGGGTGCATCCCACGCAATGAAACAAGCGTTGGAAGAAGCGGGTTTAACGATCTTCGATATCGATTACCTGAATACACACGCAACTTCTACTCCGGTAGGTGACCTTTCAGAAACTAAAGCGGTAACTAACCTGCTGGGTACAGAGAAAAATAATTTACTGATCAGCGCTACAAAATCTATGACAGGCCACTTGTTAGGTGCTGCCGGGGCGATTGAGGCCATCATCTGTTTATTATCTATGCGTGACAGCGTTGTTCCGCCAACAATTAACACTACAGAATTAGACCCTGCCATTCCCGGTCACCTGAATATCGTGATCAAAGAAGCGCTGCAAGCGAAAGTCAAAAATACGATGAGCAATACTTTCGGCTTCGGCGGACACAATGGTATTGTTGTATTTAAGTCGGTATAATTTTATTGATCATACGAAACCGGACCATGAGTGATCATGTCCGGTTTTTTTATGCCTGTACTTTTTAATGTTTTGCGGGTTGGGTCGACTTTCTAATGATTAATTCAGGCCTGATACTGACAATTCCCGGGGAGATCCTGCTCCCTCCTGTTTCCAGCTTATTAAAGAATAATTCTGCAATCGTTTTACCCATGTTTACGGAGTACTGATCGACAGTCGTGATAGAAGGACTGGTAATTTCTGTGAAAGGTTCATTTGAGTAACCACAAATACCCAGGTCGTCAGGAACCCGGATCCCTCTGGCGGAAGCTACTTCCAATACCCCCAAAGCAGAAAAATCTGATGTAGAGGCAAAAATCGCATCCGGAGGCTCCGGCAGGCCGAGCAACTTTGCTGTGGCCCCGGCACTCAATTCTTTAGTCCAGGCATTCTCCGACATCAATTCTTCCATGATCGGATAACCATGTGCGGCTAAAGCTTCCAGATATCCGTTTTTGCGTTGCCGGAAGATATCCAGGTGCTGCGGGCCTTCCAGTAAGGCTATCCTTTTATAACCTTGTTCAATCAAATGAGAAACTGCCTGGTAAGCGGCCATATGGTTGTCATTGATGACCTTCAGCGTATCCAGTTCATCCACCACCCGGTCAAACTGGATCAGTTGGATCTGGTGATCCAGTACCTGCTGTAAATGTTCATAATTCCCGGTTTCTGCAGCAATAGAGATCATAATACAGCTGACATGCTGGTTAATCAAAGCATTCACACAGTCCACCTCCCTCGCATGTAATTCATTAGACTGGCAGATCACCAGGTTATACCCCCTACTGTATGTCACCTCCTCAATTCCGGCGATAATATTGGAAAAAAAGTTCTGATTGATTCTCGGCACAACTACTCCTATAGTCGGGTTACTCCCTTTTCTCAGATTGGCCGCCATAGAATTATGCTGATAATTCATTTCAGCGGCAGTCTGTAACACCAGCGCTTTTGTCGTAGGGTTAATCTTGCTGCTATTGTTCAATGCACGCGACACAGAAGAAGCTGCCATATTCAGCCTTGCGGCGATATCATATATTGTCGTTCTTTTCTGACGGTTCATAGTAAATGTAAAAATGCGAAAAAATAATTAGGCAATCGATTGCACTATCAGAATTTTACGTTAAATTCGTTAATAAAACCAAATAGATGTTATTATTAGGAATTGATATCGGCACGTCTTCCATCAAAGTTTCTGTTGTAGACGCCGCAACGCAGCAAGTGGTGAGTCAAGCCCAGTACCCCGACGAAGAAAGCCTGATTACAGCGCTCAAACCCGGCTGGGCGGAGCAGTCGCCCGACATGTGGTGGGAACATGTACTGCAAGCTTTTAATAGGTGCAAGGCTGAAGGAAATTTTCGGCCTGCAGATATTTCATCAATAGGCATCGCCTACCAGATGCACGGACTGGTACTGGTGGACAAAAACCAGGAATTGCTAAGAGATAGTATTATATGGTGTGACAGTCGTGCTGTCGAACTTGGAAATACAGCTTTCGATACCCTTGGTCATGATTTCTGCCTTTCCCACCTGCTAAATTCTCCGGGCAATTTTACCGCTTCAAAACTGGCCTGGGTAAAACAGAATGAACCGGAACTGTTTGCAACGATCGACAAAATTATGCTTCCCGGAGATTTCATAGCAATGAAATTAACAGGAGAAATTACGACCAGTATCTCTGCATTATCAGAAGGGATTTTCTGGGACTTTGAGCGTAATGCTATCAGTGAAGAACTGATGAAATATTATGGGTTCAATGATTCAGTAATTCCGGAAATCAGGCCCGTATTTGCAGAGCATGGGAGGGTAACAGCGGTTACAGCTGCACTAACAGGCTTAAAAGCAGGCACTCCTGTTACTTATAAATCAGGCGATCAGCCAAATAACGCACTTTCATTAAACGTGCTCCAGCCGGGAGAAGTTGCTGCTACCGCAGGGACGTCTGGTGTCATTTACGGGGTAAGCGACCAGCTCGCCTATGATCCGCAATCCAGGGTCAACACCTTTGCGCATGTGAACTATACGGAAGAAGAAAAGCGGATGGGTGTACTGCTATGCATCAACGGAACGGGCAGTTTAAACCGTTGGGTAAAAAACCTGTTTGGTCCTTCCACGAATTATACGCAGATGAATGCTGAAGGCAGTACAATCAATATCGGTGCTGACGGCCTGCGTATACTGCCATTTGGCAATGGTGCCGAAAGGATGCTCGAAAACAGGCAGGTCGGTGTTCACTTTCATAATATAGATCTCAACCTGCATAGCAGGGCGCATATCTTTCGTGCAGAGCAGGAAGGAATTGCTTTCTCTTTCCGCTATGGGCTGGATATTATGCGTTCCAATGGCTTAAACCCGACGGTCATCCGTGCTGGAAAAGCAAATCTGTTTCTTAGCGGCCTCTTTTTAGAAGCCTTTGTAAACAGTACCGGTGTTCCTGTAGAATTATATGAAAATGATGGCAGCATTGGTGCGGCTCTCGGATCAGGGATTGGTTGTAAAACTTTTTCTTCTCCCGCCGAAGCGTTCAGTAATATCAGGTCGCTGCAACTGGTTGAACCCACTGTGACTGATGAATATGAACCTGCCTACCAGGACTGGCTCAGTCTTTTAAACAAACAATTAATCTAATAACCATAATATAAATCCGTATGACAAACGTAATTACAGGAGATAAAGAATTCTTTAAAGGAATCGGACAAGTAAAATTCGAAGGCGCAGCGTCTGATAACCCGCTGGCATTCCGCTGGTATGATGAAAACAGGATCATTGCAGGCAAACCGATGAAAGACCACCTCCGGTTTGCGGCGGCTTACTGGCATTCCTTTGTAGCGACAGGGGGCGATCCGTTCGGTGAGCCAACTATTATCCACCCCTGGGACCAAAAACCGGATGCCATTGAACGTGCAAAAGATAAAATGGACGCCGCATTTGAGTTCATTACAAAAATGAACCTACCCTATTACTGCTTTCACGATGTGGATGTAGTAGATTATACCAACGATGTAAAAGACAACGAGAAACGCCTGCAGGCACTGGTTGCTTACGCGAAACAAAAGCAGGAAGCAAGTGGTGTGAAACTGCTCTGGGGAACAGCCAATCTTTTTTCCCACCGCAGGTATATGAACGGCGCTTCAACAAATCCCGATTTCCACGTGCTTGCGCATGGCGCTGCGCAGGTGAAACTCGCTTTGGATGCAACTATCGCCCTGGGCGGGGAAAACTATGTATTCTGGGGCGGCCGGGAAGGCTACATGACCCTGCTGAATACAGATATGAAAAGAGAGCAGGAACACCTGGCTAAATTTTTACATGCATCAAAAGATTATGCCCGCAAACAAGGTTTTACCGGCACCTTCCTGGTAGAACCCAAACCTTGCGAACCTTCCAAACACCAGTACGATTATGATGCGGCTACAGTAATTAGTTTCCTGCGTCAATATGACCTGATGGATGACTTTAAACTGAACCTGGAAGTAAACCACGCTACCCTTGCGGGACATACTTTTCAGCATGAATTACAGGTAGCTGCAGATGCGGGATTGTTAGGCTCCATGGATGCCAACCGTGGTGATTACCAGAATGGATGGGATACCGATCAGTTTCCGAATAACATCAATGAGCTGACTGAAGCTATGCTGGTATTTCTTGAGGCAGGCGGACTAAAAGGCGGGGGAATTAATTTCGACGCAAAGATCAGGAGAAACTCTACTGATGCGGCAGACCTGTTTTACGCGCATATCGGTGGGATGGATACATTTGCCAGGGCACTGATCTCGGCAGATAATATCCTGCAAAAATCTGATTACAAAAAGATACGGTCAGCGCGCTACGCATCATTCGACAGCGGTGCTGGTAAAGACTTTGAAAACGGTAAAATGACGCTTGAAGAATTGAGCAGTTACGCTTCCGAAAACGGGGAACCACAAACCCTCAGCGGTAAACAGGAATTACTGGAAAACATCGTAAATAGGTTCATTTAACAAACGAAAGCCTCTCCATTATAAAACGGAGAGGCTTCTGTTATCATTTGTGTGTGAATTTTCTAAAACCCTATTACCCAACATGTCTTTAATAAGAATAGTAATTAAAACTGATCAGGTAACAAAACACACCTGACAATGTAACTACCTGTCTTATTCATGCAGCCGCATTGAACCCTAACTCTAATGCTTGCAACAGTATTGAGCCCTAACCTCAATACCACTAAAACGAGGGACATAGGATAAACGCTACAGCACAAACGAAATAATTCAATATTTTAAATATTTGCTTTTGTATATTCCCAGTTCATCTGTGCGATATTCAGCACAGAGATGCCCTGCGGGCATTCTACTTCACAAGCCTCAGTATTACTGCAACTGCCAAATCCTTCCGCATCCATTTGCGCTACCATGCTCAGCACTCTTTTTGAAGCTTCTTCACGTCCCTGCGGTAATTTGGCCAAATGTGAGATTTTCGCAGAGGTGAATAGTGCCGCACTCGCATTTTTACACGTAGCTACACATGCACCACAGCCTATGCAGGCAGCAGAATCGAATGCTGATTCGGCAATTTCGTGAGTAATCAGGACAGTATTAGCCTCCACAGGTTGTCCGGTACTAACGGATATAAATCCACCTGCCTGTATAATCCGGTCAAATGCTGAACGGTCTATCTTCAAGTCACGTTTAACAGGAAATGCCAGTGCCCTGAACGGTTCTACATAAATTGTTGCCCCGTCTTTAAACTCCCGCATGTGCAGCTGACAGACCGTTAATCCCGGAACTGGTCCGTGCGCCTGCCCGTCGATCATCATCCCGCAGGCCCCGCAAATCCCCTCCCTGCAATCATGGTCAAATTCAACCGGCATATCACCTTTTACAATCAGCTGCTCATTCAGTGTGTCCATCATTTCCAGGAAAGACATATGATCATCTACCTTATCCAGTTGATAATCTACCATTTTACCTTTGTCCTGCGCATTTTTCTGGCGCCATATTTTTAGCTGTATTTTCATGGTCTTAACTGTAACTTCTGACTGATAATTTAATAAACTCGAATACCAAAGGCTCCGGATGCAGGATAGGCGCAGCGTCTTTTCCGCCCCATTCCCAGGCAGATACATAACAGAACTTTTCGTCATTCCTTAACGCTTCTCCATCAGCAGTCTGGTATTCTTCCCTGAAATGCGCCCCGCAGGACTCTTCCCTGCTTAAAGCATCGTGGCACATCAGTTCGGCAATCTCAAGGTAATCGGCGACACGGCCCGCCTTTTCTACTTCCGCATTGATTTCCCCGGCACCTCCCGGAACAAGCAGCTCTTTATAAAACTCCGCCCTCAATGTTCGGATTCCTGCTATCGCTAAGGATAAGCCTTCGGCAGAGCGTGATAACCCGCATTTATCATATAATAACTTGCCCAGCTGTTTATGGAAGTAATCCGCGGTTTTAGTCCCGCCAATCGCAACCAGCTGCTCCAGCTGTGTTTGTACGGCCTGCTCCGCACGGTCAAACTCAGGATGCCCGGTCGTAGCCCGCTCTCCCTTTAGTTCGCCCGACAAATAATTGGCAAGTGTATAAGGCAATATAAAATACCCGTCCACACATGCCTGCAGCAATGAATTCGCACCCAGACGGTTCGCTCCATGATCTGCGAAATTTGCTTCTCCAATGGCAAACAGCCCCGGAATGGTAGTCATCAGTTCGTAGTCTACCCATAACCCGCCCATAGAAAAATGCGCCGCAGGAGAAATCTTCATCGGCGCCACATAAGCATCGTCCGCGGTTATCTTTTTATACATGGAAAACAGGTTCCCGTATTTTTCTTTCACTTTATCAATCCCCTGTTCTTTTATTGCTTTGGAGAAATCAAGGTAAACTGCATTCTTAAGGGCGCCGACACCAAAACCCGCATCGATCCTTTCTTTTGCAGCCCGGGAAGAAATATCCCTCGGGGCAAGGTTCCCGAAAGAAGGGTATCTTCGTTCCAGGTAATAATCCCTTTCCTCTTCAGGGATATCGTTGGCAGGCCTGCTTTCACCATCCAGTTTAGGTACCCAGATCCGTCCGTCGTTCCTTAAAGATTCCGACATCAGGGTGAGTTTAGACTGGTAATCTCCTGCCTGCGGTAAACAGGTAGGATGAATTTGTGTCCAGCTTGGCGCAGCCATCAGTGCGCCTCTTTTATGTGCACGCCAGATCGCCGATCCGTTACAGCCCATCGCAAGGGTGGAAAGGTAATAGATTTTGCCAAATCCACCTGTAGCGATAACTACAGCTTCCGCAGCAAAACGTTCTATGGCGCCACTATCCAGGTTTCGTACAATGATGCCTTTTGCTTTACCATCAATTACTACCACATCGAGCATTTCATGCCTGCTGTACAGGGTAACTTTTTTTAATGATACCTGGCGCATCAGTGCCTGGTAGGCGCCTAAAAGCAACTGCTGACCAGTCTGCCCTCTGGCGTAGAATGTACGGCTGACCTGTACCCCGCCAAATGAGCGGTTACTCAGGTAACCCCCGTATTCCCTCGCGAAAGGTACTCCCTGCGCCACCGCCTGATCGATCAATGCCAGTGAACATTCCGCAAGGCGGTAAACATTCGCTTCCCTCGACCTGAAATCTCCTCCTTTAAGTGTATCATAGAACATCCGGAAGACCGAATCTCCATCATTCTGGTAGTTCTTTGCTGCATTTACACCACCCTGCGCAGCAACAGAGTGTGCCCTGCGTGCAGAATCCTGAAAGCAGAAGGACGCTACAGGATAACCTTGTTCCGCCAGTGAGGCTGCCGCAGCGGCTCCAGACAAACCGGTACCAACTACGATAACGGGTAGTTTTTTACGGTTCGCAGGATTAACCAGCTTTGCGTGGTCTTTATAATTACTCCACTTATTTTCCAGCGGCCCTTCCGGGATCTTCGCATCTAATTCTCTCATATTGGTCAACTTAAATTCACTAATAAACACCTGTCACTTTCCACCATAAGCCCCCAAGTCCCATCCAGATTACAAGCAGCGCAATACCAATAGCCAATCCGATGGTCCACCAATGTTTTACGTCCACGTAACCGCTTCCGAAAAATACGGGGGCCGGTCCATGTGCATAATGTGTGATCGTACCATATAATGAGCCCGTAAAACCAAGCATAAACGCCAGTAATAAAGGTGGCACACCCATTGCGATCCCCACAGCAAGTAATGCAGCATACATCGCTGCAACGTGGGCAGTTGCACTGGCGAATAAATAATGGCTCAGAAAGTAAACCACCACAATAATCGGAAACGCTAAGGTCCATGAGATCCCTAAAAGCTGCGCCTGTATTAACTGTCCGAACCATGGGATAAAACCAAGGTCGTTTAACGAACCCGCCATCATAACCAGCGTGGCAAACCACACGATAGTGTCCCACGCACCTTTTTCAGCTTTTACATCTTCCCAGGTCAAAACCTGTGTAAGCAGCAGGATCGCAAGGCCGATAAACGCTGTAGTAGTCGCATCAATTTTAAAAATATCACCCGTTACCCATAACACAAGCAGGATCACAAAAGCTAACAGCATCAGCCATTCATTTTTAGTAATAGCCCCCATTTCCTTTAATTTCTCAGCAGCCATTCCAGGTGCTTCGGTAGTTTTCTTGAGCTCAGGCGGAAATATTTTATATAATAGATATGGAACAATAATGATAGAAGCCAGTCCCGGAACAATCGCTGCCCAGAACCAGGTCATCCAGCTAAAGTGGATACCCAAATCCGCAGCAAATTTCTGGCACATCGGATTACTCGCCGTTCCGGTCAGGAACATCGCCGATGCGATCAGGTTCATATAATAACTGTTCAACGTCAGGAATGCCCCCACTTTTCTGTGGGTCTCCGGTTTGTCGGGCATAGAACCCAGACTCATCGACATCGATTTCATGATCGGATAAATAATCCCCCCACCACGTGCCGTATTACTTGGGATCGCCGGCGCAAGGATCAGGTCCGCTGCACCCAGGCTGTAAGCCAGGCCCAATGAGCTTTTACCAAACAGCTTGATAAAAATATAAGCGATCCTGCTGCCCAGCCCGGTTTTGATAAACCCTCTGGCAATAAAAAAACTTATTCCGATCAACCAGATTACTTTATCACCAAAACTTCTCAGAGCCAGGGTAATGGATTTCGCCGGGTTCCCTGGCGCAAGAACTCCGGTAAGCGCAACCAGTGCGATCGCCATCATACACAGCGTACCCATGCTGGCAGCCTTCAGGATAATTCCGATAATGGTAGCCAGAAAAATGGCCAGTAAATGCCAGGCTTCAGGTTTTACACCTGCCGGGGGAGGAATAAACCAAATAGCTAATCCTATTACCACTGTGATCAGTAAAGGGATCAGCTGGATTTCTTTGGAGGGCAGAGGTACTGCCGCTGCAGTCGTGCTTTCTGTAAGTTTCATGAGTTCGTCTTAACTTATAATCTTGATTGTACCTGTACTATAAACATTTCATTGCTGTATTGGGTAGTCCCCGGCACGTTCTTCCTGTACCGGTCTATATTGACCCCTACCTGGATCCTGGCATTGTAAGCCTTTAAAAATTCCGCACTCAACATTGGTGTCCAGGTTTGTCTGGGGTTACTTGCATGCTTAAAATCCTTATCGAAGTTTTCATACCGACACGAAAACTCTACAGAACTCAGGCGGTGATAGTTTATCGCATAGCGCAGGTTTGGCAGAAAATACATACCCCGCATCTGGTATCCTGAAACCCCGCCTCTCCTTTTCGCAGAATCCAGACCGAAATACAGCGCATGGTTATTTCCCTGTTTAAACTCTGTTTCTATTTCCAGCGTCAGCTTTTTGCAGATCGGGATCACACCTGATAAATCCACTCCCGCAGCGTATACCCTGCTTTCTGCAACAGAGGCCATCCCACCGTTAATACCCAGTTTGATCTTTTTACTTTTTTCCAGTCCGAATTCAAGCCGGCCGGAAAAATGCTTACCATTATCACTATCCATCAATTGGTTCCTGTTATTACCATTTACAATCGAAAATTCATACTTTACAGGAAGGCTTGCGTCAAGAACACCATAAATACTGGCGCCGATTTGAAAACTCTGCCAGCCGTTGCTGCCGAATGCGGTATATTGATTGGAATAGTCGAGCGACTTGATCACGTCAACCGGGTACATATCTTCCAGACCGAAAGCAGGTCTGAACTGTCCCATTTTCAGATTGATATGTTTGTCGAGGCGGTAAGTGATATATGCATTTTCCAGGACCTTATTAGCCGGATCACTTTTAAAATCGGCTACATTCAGCAGTAATACCACATCCGTACGGTCAGATATTTTTGAAGCGAACTGCAGTCTCGCCCTTTTAATATCAAAATCATTATAAACCGCTTTCCCGTCCGGATGATGCAGACCGTTCAGGTCTATATTTTTGTGGGAGCTGAATAAATACCTGGCCTGGAACAGGCCTTTCATGGTAATTTTCACTTTGGTAGAATCTGTCTTCGAAATTTCCTGGCTCCTGCCATTTACAAAACCGAAAAACATGGGGATCAGTAAGATTAAAAATCTTTTCATAGATGAGCTTGTCCGTCAATTACTGACTATAAACCAGTCAGTTATTACTACTCAAATATAGATCTTAATGCAGGGCGCATAACATTTCAGATCACTTATAAAAGTGATCCTGGTCACTAATTACTAAGCAACTAAAATGAGCCAGAGAAAAAATGATTCATTGTAACACGTAATAATAGGTTATTTGTTCAATTTCAATTTAAAGATCAGCGGCCAGTTTTTACCGGTCACATACAGTAATTGTTTATCCTTGTCCCACGCAATCCCATTGAGAACGCTATCCACTGAATTAGGCGTATAATCCGGCGCGTACTGTGATAGTAAGCCGAAACAATCTATTGTTCCCACCACCTGTCCGTTTGCCGGATCAATCTTCAGGATTTTTGTTGTTTGCCATTTGTTTACATAAATAAAACCATCCGCAAATTCAAGCTCATTAAGGTTATCCACTGTACCCAGATCATCAGTGACCTGGATCTGCCCGATAATCGCAAAAGATTTTGGATCCACTTTATAGATGATCGAGCTGCCAACGCTGACATACAGGATTTTGCCATCATTTGTCATACCCCATCCTTCATAAGGCCATTTAAAAGTACCCACCACTTTATTGAGGTCTTTTAAATCGTACACATAGGCGACATGGTTTTGGTAAGTCAGCTGAAAAAGTTGATGATTTAAAATAGAAATGCCTTCGCCATAAATCGTTTTGTCTTTAACAGGAAATTTTTTCAGCACTTTGCCTGAACTGGTATCAGCGATGGATACGAACGAATTTTCGAAAGTTCCGGTACCTTCATAAAGCTTTCCGTTATTAATTTCAAAACCTTCAGTATAGGCTGCTGTGTCATGCGGTAACGTACCTGCTACCTGGTATGTAAGTACTGCCGGGGCAGCGGTTGTAACTGCAGGAGTGACAGAATTTGCGGGCTGCGTTTCTTTTTTGTCGCTGTTGCAAGACGCCAGTACAAACAGGGCAGTACAGACTAGTAAGCTATATTTCTTATGCATCAAATTGTAAATAAACAAAAAGCTGCATTGCACAGGTAATCAGATCCTGTGTAATACAGCTTTAAAATGGTAGTATTAATCTTTTTTAGGCGCGATTCCTTTATCAACATCCAATGTGAAAGAAGCTTCTGACGCTCTGTCGGCCTGGGTTAAATTATCTATTTCAGTCGCCTGTTCATCTTCTTCAGATACAGGTGTCGGTTCGATTCCATCCGAATGCACGTCTTGCTGACTTGTTTGTTCGTCTGTTTCTTCGTAATTGTTTTCTGGAGTAATATCTTCTGGTGTGATCATCGTTTTATATTTTTTTTTCTAAT
>Ga0247813_10001367_pt1 | contig 18748 bp, 24 predicted proteins | sample UWRJL169409C1_FD_180719 | JGI IMG/M metagenome (GOLD analysis project Ga0247813, IMG submission 180719) | Plant litter microbial communities from Arlington Agricultural Research Station in Wisconsin, United States - UWRJ-L169-409C-1 | ecosystem: Environmental > Terrestrial > Plant litter >... | reverse complement strand
CGCCCTACCCTGCTGCTGGATCAGACGATAGGCGGCGATGACACGACGAAAACGTTCGGCGTCGCCGCCGGGCATGTCGGGTCGCGCGGCCTTCACGGCCGCGCGGAAGGCGACGGCCATGACATCAGGGCTCGCCGGCCCGGTCAGCCCCAGGGTGGCGAAGGCGGCGGCGGTGCGGGACGCGTCTTGTCGCATCGGCCACTCTTGTCCACGGCATGGTCAAGAGGCGGTTAACTTAACTTTCGGCGGGCCCGGCCTCCGCATCCCACGTCAGGGGCATCACCAGCCGGACCCGCCACAGACCCTGCGAAGACCGGCTTTCGAACACGACCCGGTCACCGAACACGGCCGACAGGCGCCGACGAACATTCGACAGGCCGGTCCCGGTCCCGTCCACGGATCGCGCCTCTTCGGGAGCCTTGTTCTCGACGATGATTTCCAGCCGGCTCTCCAGGCGCCGCACCGTCAGCCGCACCGGCCGACCGGCCTCGGCCGCCCCGTGCTTGATCGCATTCTCGACGACGGGCTGAAGCAGCAACGAAGGCAGACGCGCGGTCATCAGCTCCGGCGGGCAGTCCACCTCGAGCTGAAGGCGGTCGCCCAACCGCACCTGCTCCAGTTCGACATAGGCGTCCAGGGCGTCCAGCTCAGCGTCCACCCGCGCCATCCGCACGCCCTCGGCGGTCAGGTTGTCGCGATAGAAGCGCGCCAGACTCAGGGTCATGGTCTCGGCATCGCGGTGACGGCCCTCCAGAATCAGGGCCGAGACGGAGTTCAGCGCGTTGAACAGGAAGTGCGGATTGACCTCCAGCCGCAGTGCATCCAGATCGGCCCTCTGGGCTTCCAGTCGCGCTTGATAGGCGACCCGCACCGCCTGCAGCAGCGCCAGGGTCACGGTGTAAAATCCGAACAGCCAGATGTAGTATTTGAACGTCAGCTTGAACCCGAGCTGGAACTCCAGATTGTTGACGTCCAGCGTCATCCCGGGCGGAGAGCTGAGACCCTGCAACAGGGTTTTCCCGATGGTCAGGGTCGTCGCCATGTCCACGGTCGTCTGCAGCAGGGTGAAGATCAGCGCCAGGGCGATGCAGGCGAACCATCGCACTCCCCAGGACGGCGAGGCCAGAACCCGTTTGAGCAGGAAACCCATGATCAGCATCAGGACCAGGCCATGCGCCGCCCAGATGAAAGCCATCGCCACGAAGGTCTTGGCGATGACCATTTCCAGCAGGGCCTGAAAGGCCCAGATGCAGCAGGCGAGGATCAGGTCCTCTCGTACCCGGACGCGTGTGTTCATGCCCATCGTCTATACCGGATTTGCAATCGAACGAAGGCGGCTGGCGCCCCCGTTCGGCACGGCGCTATATCCCGCCCCATGACCAGCGCCGCCATCCCGCCCAGCCCGAACCGTGAGGAATACGCCCGCGACTACGCCGCCGCCCTGGCGGCCAATGGCGACGAGACCGTCTTCGACCGGGCCGAGCCGATCGGCCTGTTCCTCGACTGGCTGGCGGACGCGCGCCGGCACGAGATCAACGACGCCAACGCCATGGCCCTGTCCACCGTCGATGCGTCGGGCGCGCCCGACAGCCGCATGGTCCTGCTGAAGGACATCGACACCCGGGGCTTCACCTTCTTCTCCAACCGCGAGAGCGACAAGGGCCTGCAACTGCAGGATCGCCCGGTCGCCGCCCTGCTGTTCCACTGGAAATCCCTGCGCCGTCAGGTGCGGGTGCGCGGCAGGGTCGAGCCCGTGACCGCCGCCGAGGCCGACGCCTATTTCGCCACCCGCGCGCGCGAAAGCCGCATCGGCGCCTGGGCGTCCGACCAGTCCCGGCCACTGGCCGATCGCGCCACGCTGGAGGCCGCGATCGAACGAGAGGAAGCCCGTTTCGACGGCGCCGACGTGCCTCGGCCCGAACGCTGGACCGGCTGGCGGGTCATTCCCGAGGCGGTGGAGTTCTGGCGCGACCGACCCTTCCGCCTGCACGATCGCCTGCGCTTCGAACGCGCGGGCGACCACTGGGCCCGAAGCCGTCTTTATCCCTGATCGACGCCGTATCGGGCCAGGAAGGTCTCGACCGCGTCGTCGACGATCTGCTGGATCGTCCGGGCGGCCGTGACCTCGTCGCCCGTGACCAGCGGCATGAAGAAGACAGGATGTTCGACCATCCCCATCAACTGCCCCGCGGCCCAGGACAGTTTGTCGATCTTCAGTTCGCCGCTGTCGTTCAGCGCCTTCAGCGCCATCATCAACGGGCCGCCGAAGTCCGACCGGCCGCGTTCGAAGAAGTCCATGGCCACGTCCCGGAACCGAGGCCGCTCGGCCATCACCAGCCGGAACACCGACCGCACGAACGGATCGCCCATGAACCGGGCATAGGCGACCATGAAGGTGGTCAGCCGCTCGCGCGCGCCGCCGCCCGTCGCGAACACCGTCTTCATATGACGTTCGAAATCATCGGCGGCGTCGAAGATCACCGCCTGGAACAGGTCCGCCTTGGACGGAAACCAGGTGTAGAGCGTCGCAGTCGACACCCCCGCCTCCCGGGCGATCGGCTCCATCCGGGTCGAGGCGTAGCCGGATGTCATGAAGGCCTTGCGGGCCTGTCTGACGATCGTCAGGGGACGGGGATCATCTGCCGGCAACGGCGTAGGCGAGGTCGGCATCTTGTTTTTGAAGATCTTTTTGATCGACTGCGGTTATGCTTAACCTGTCCCGGAAGCCTTGCCGCCGCAAGAGGCTTGCGGCGAAGCGATCAAATCGTTTTCAGCGATGATAATAACGGGTGCGCCAGAACCGGTGCGACCAGCCGCGTCACCGCCTGCGGATCGTCCAGCCGGACCGCCGCAGTGGCGTCCGCGATGACGAAGTCGGCATGGACCTTGGAGGGCTCCGTCAGCCGCTCGTGCCCCGGCCGGACCGTGGCCAGATACTGCTGAACCACCGAATCCGCCGTCCGTCCGCGCTCGGCCTGGTCGCGCAGCAGCCGGCGGATGAAGCGGATGTCGGCCGGGGTGTCGACGAAGATCCGGATGTCGAACAGGGCCGTCATTTCGGGCGTGCACAGCACATGGGTGCCTTCCACGATCACCACCTCGGCGGCCGGGATCGCCTCGCCCTCTGGTTCGCGTCCGTGGTGGATGAAGGAATAGACCGGCGCGGTCACCGGCTTACCCGCCTTCAGCCGTGTCAGGTCGGCCGCCATCAGCTCGTGATCGCGCGCCGTCACGTCGTCGAAATCGAAGGTCGCCGCGTCGAAATCCGGCAGGCTGGCCGCATCCCGGTAATAGGAGTCCTCACGGACCAGCACGGACGCGCCCTGCGGCAGGGCCGCTGCCAGCGCCTCGGCCAGGGTGCTCTTGCCCGAGCCGGAGCCCCCGGTGATGGCGATCAGAATGGTCATGCGACGGCCGGTCTCAGCGGAACATGCAGGTGACGCCGGCCCACAGGGTGGTGACGTGGGCCTCGGCCGTGGGCCCGTCAAGCAGGCCGCCGATCTCCCCGGCGGTGAACTCGGCGCCCAGGCTCGATTCCCGGACCTCGGGACTGATCTTGTCCAGGTCCGCGCGGGTGGTCCCGACGCCGATCCCCTGCGCCGTCGTCGCGCCGCTGTTGCCCAGGCTCCAGCCGGCGAAGTCGCCGTTGTCGAATGCGACGGTCAGCCCGTCGTCCCATGCGGCGAAGGTCAGCGGCCCCGCGCCGCATTCGCCGTTCGCGCTCTGCACGCCCGCCACCCCGTCATGGGCGGCCGTCAGGGCTTCCAGCGTCGCCAGCTTGGGCGTTCCGAACGTCAGGTCGCGCGTCGCGCCCGCGACATCCTTCACCCCCAGACCCTTCGGCTGCAGCACGATGCGCGAGGCAGAGGCATGGGAGGCCGCTTCGCCCGCGTCGGCCGGTCCCTGTACGGGCGTCCCGGCGTCACAGCTCGCCAGCCCGACCGCCAGCGCCAGCGCCAGCGCCGCTGCAAGACCTGTCCTGTTCATGTCGTGGCTCCCCGTCGTCCGTCGTCAGTCGTCCGTCCGCCGATCCTAATGCGCCCGGACCGCCGACGCCATGGCCGGCCCGCCCCGAACAGGCGCCGGAATCCGGCGCTGGACCTTGGTGGAAGTGACCTTGCGTCACGTTGCTTATCGCTGATCACCTCGGTAGCTTGCGGGCAAGCGTCGCGATCAGTCGGCGCAACCACGAGGAATGCGATGCTGGGTTTGATGCAGGACTGGCCGCTGACGGTCGACAAGATCATCGATCATGCCAAGAACTGGCATGGCCACCGCGAGGTCGTGACCCGGTCGGTCGAGGGGCCGATCGTCCGCACCACCTACGCCGAGATCCACGCCCGCGCCAAACGCGTTTCCAGCGCCCTGCTGGCCTGGGACGTTAAGCCTGGCGACCGCATCGCCACCCTGGCCTGGAACACCGGCAAGCACATCGAGGCCTGGTACGGCATCATGGGCGTCGGAGCGGTCTGCCACACGCTGAACCCCCGCCTGTTCCCCGAACAGCTGATCTACATCATCAATCACGCCGAAGACCGGATGATCTTCGTCGACCTGACCTTCGTGCCCCTGCTCGAGGCTATCCTGCCGCATTGTCCAAAGGTCGAGCGGGTCATCGTCATGACCGACGAATGGAACATGCCGGCGACCAAACTGCCCAGGGCGGAATGCTATGAGCAGGTCCTGTCCGAGGCGTCCGAGGACGTCGTCTGGGGCGACTTCGACGAAAAGACCGCCTGCGGCCTCTGCTATACCTCGGGCACCACGGGCAATCCGAAGGGGGTGCTTTACTCCCATCGCTCGAACTTCATCCACACCCTGCTGGGCCTGCAGTCCACCGTGCTCGGGGCCACGCCCTCGGAAGTGATCCTGCCGGTCGTTCCCATGTTCCACGCCAACGCCTGGGGCATCGCCTTCGGCGGCCCCGCCGCGGGCTCCAAACTGGTCATGCCGGGCGCGAAAATGGACGGAGCCTCGATCTATGAGCTGATCGTGTCGGAAGGCGTGACCTTCTCGGCCGCCGTCCCCACGGTCTGGCAGGGCCTGCTGACCCATCTTCGTGAAAACAAGTTGCAGATCCCGACGGTCAAGCGCGTGCTGATCGGCGGCTCCGCCGTCCCCGAAAGCCTGATCCGCGCCTTCCACGACGAGTTCGGCATCGAGGTGCTCCAGGGCTGGGGCATGACCGAGACCTCTCCCATCGGCACCCTGTCGAACATGACGCCGGAAATCCTCGCCCTGCCCTACGACGAGCAGATGAAGTGGCGCGTCAAACAGGGCACCCCGCCGCTCGGCGTCGAGCTCAAGCTCAAGAACTACGCCGGTCAGGAAATGCCCCACGACGGCCACACCTACGGCCGCCTGATGATCAAGGGCCCGACCATCGCCGGCGCCTATTTCCGCAGCGACGAGGCGATCCTCGACGCCGAAGGTTTCTTCGACACCGGCGACGTCTCGACGATCGACGAGCAGAATTTCATGCAGATCACCGACCGCGCCAAGGACGTGATCAAGTCCGGCGGCGAGTGGATCTCGTCCATCGACATCGAGAACATCGCCGTGGGTCACCCCCGCGTCGAACTGGCCGCCGTCATCGGCGCCGCCCACCCCAAATGGGACGAACGCCCGGTCCTGATCATCAAGCTCAAGCCCGGCGAGCCCGAGGACAAACAGGAACACCTCGACTTCCTGGTCGGCAAGATCGCCAAATGGTGGACGCCCGACGACGTCGTCTTCGTCGATGACATCCCGCTGGGTCCCACCGGCAAGATCGACAAGAAACTGGTCCGCGAACGCCTCAAGGATTACCGGCTGCCCGTCTAGCGCCCCTCTCCCGGCGGGAGAGGGCTTGAGCGTCCGGGAGCGAAGCGATCGGCAACGCGAAAGGGTGAGCGGTTACGGTGTCGGATCGTCAAGACCGTAACCCCTCATCCGACCCGGCTCCGCCCGGCCACCTTCTCCCGAAGGGAGAAGGACTTTCGCTCAGCCTCCGTTCACCATTCCCGGGTTAACCCTGCGTCTTCAGGAGACCCCGCCATGACCACCCTGCCCCGCGCCGCCGTCCTCGCCACCGTCCTGTGCGGCTCGCTTCTGCTTCAGGGCTGCCTCGTCGGGGCCGTCGCGGGCGCGGGCGTCGCCGTCGTCGGCGGCGCGGCCAAGGTCACCGGCTCGGCCGTCGGCGCCGGCTTCGACGCCGTCACCACCTCCGACGAGGAAACCCGCGCCCGTCGCGAACGCGAACAGCGCGACTATGACCGCGAACAACGCCGCTGCCAGCAACGTCAGGCCCAGGGCAAGCGCTGCTAGACGTCACCCTCGACAACGAACGGCTTCAGCGTCCGTGATGGTCGACGCTGGCAGACGCGGCTGTTCGAATGTCCACGGCTCGTCCCGCGATCGACGTTCGGACACCCACAACGGGCCAGACCGGATCATGGTCGGCGAACGGTCTTCTCCGACGCATTTTCGGCGACTCGTCCATCGCTTCGACGACCAGACCGCCACCCGGCGCGCGCCGACGGCTAGCCTGGCGACGATACAGGCCGGAGATCACCATGCGCACCGCAGCCCTCATTCTGATGGCGTCAGCCACCCTCGCCGCCGCGCCCGCGACGGCGCAGGACTTCCTGGGTCGCATCGCTCGCGGCGCCGCCGAATCCGCGGCTCAGGGTCTCGCCAACCGGGCCGTACGCAGCGTGACCACGCCACGTCCCTCCACCCCGGCCGCCGCCGCGCCCGTGGCGTCGCGTCAGGCCGCCCCCGCCCCCGCCCCCGCCCCCGCGTCTGCAGCCTCGACGCCGGCGTCACCGGCCGAACAACCCGCCGCGCCTGCCGCATCCAGCGGCGGCATGACCCTCGTCGATCATATGGACGTCATCACCTCGGACGGAACCCGGGTGGCGGAAACCCTGCACGTCATCAACGGCCGTCACACCTACGGCGCCGAGCAATCCTTTTTCACCGCCGACCGTTACTACGCCCTGCGCAGATTCTACCCCGATGAAGCCACCGTGCGCGGCAACGCGGTCCATTTGCGGATGACGGCGGCGCAGTTCCGCGCCCGGTCGCAGAACCCGCCCGCTCGCTGACCGCTGACCGCTGACCGCTGACCGCTGACCGCATCAGGACTTCCACCGCCATCGCGTCATCGCCCCTGACGTAATCTGACCCGATGCGCCCGCCGTCTTCGGCAGCCTGTGACCGCATGCTAGCGCTCGGGCATGAACCTCGCGTCAATCCTCTCGGGCCTCCTGATCGCCCTCGCGGCCGCCAGTGCGGCGTCGTCTCAAACGCCCGGCCAGAACCCGGCCCGGACACACGCCCTGCCGGACGGGCGGACCGTGTCCGTGGCCGACAAGACCCCGCCCTGCGATCCCGTGACCGACGGTCAGGATCCCATGTTCGCCATCGTCGTCCGATCCGACTGCCGCGACGCGGTGACCAGCATCAGCGGTGTCAGCGGCATCAGCGGCGGCGCCTCGATCGTCGTCGGCCGACAGCCGGGCGAGACCACGCCCCGGGAGTACCTTCAGTCGGTCGCGGCGGACTACTGGCCGCACCTGAGCCCGGCCGAGCGCGACGAGGAGATCCGGGCGGGCGAAATCAAATTCTCTGGCGAAACCCACACCATGATCTGCGCCGGCGCCCACGACCAGGAGGGCACGTTCGGCGAAGTCATGTGCGTTCTTGACCAGCCCCGCACCCAGGTCATCATCGGCGCCCGGTCCACCGGGCTGCAGGAGGCTTACGGCGTGATGCTGATGTTCCTGACCGGCATCTCCATCCGATAGGTCGGCGCAATGGTGATCACGAGCCTTTTGGTGGCGACGTGGGCCGGCAGCGCGATGTATCTGGAATGCCAGACGACGCCGCGCGGAACGCCGCTCCCGCCAGACGCACCCTACACCCTCGCCGTCACACTCTCGTCGCGTCCGGACCTCTACCACGTCGAGACGCGAGGGCCTGACTTCCGCACCTCGACGATGGGCGTCGGCGACAACGCCGACGCATGGTGGTGGGACGACTGGCGCGACAACGTCCTCGGAACCAGCCGCATTCGTCGCGACACCCTGGCCTACCGCAGCGACCGGCCGGGCCTCCATCTGGTCGGCCAATGCCGCAAGCGCACGACGCCATTGTGGTTCGATCCGTGAAGGGGAGCGGGCGTCACGATCACCGCTCCGTCTCCGGAACGAAGCGCTCGAGCCTCCGCGACATGGCGTAATTATGGATGGCGACTCCCGCGATCTCGAAGTCGCGTCGCCCGTCCACGACGAAGCCCCGCTTGAGGAAGAACCGTCGGGCCGCTTCGCTGGCCTCGACGTAGAGCCGCGCCATCTTCGCCCGGCTCGCGGCCTGCTCCGCCGCGTCGAGCAACAGACCGGCCGCCCCGCTCCCGACCGCCCCGGGGGCCGCGTACAGGAAGTCGATATGGCCGTCAGCCTCCAGATCGATGAAGGCCAGTACGGCGTCGTTCTCGCCCACGGCGACCCAGCACCGCCGCCCGTCCGCCATCTTCTGCCTCAGGCGCTCCGCGACCGCCGCCGCGGCCTCGGGCCCATCTCCCGCCCAGACCGCGACCTGGGCCGGCGAATAATCGAGGCGGCCCGTCTCCCGGACCGCAGCGACATAGATATCTCCCAGGGCGTGAGCATCGGAGGGCTGGTAGGAACGAATACGCATGGAGGCTGCACATCCTGTCGTGACGAGCGCTGTTCCTGTCACCCGGCGCGGCGCGAAAGGATACATTTTCAACTGCTTACAAAAATGGCGAGGCGTTCAACCATGCACCTCTCGCCACCGTGTTAGGCTTCTATCGGGTCTTTGAAATCGCCAGCCGCCGGTCGCGGCCGCCCCGTCGAAGTGGACGATGTGGACGATGTGGACGACGTGGACGGTGTTTTTCCGCGGCCGTCTAAAGGCTCAGCACGCAGTTCTCGTTGATCGTCGGACGCGCCACCTTTATGCGCGCCAGCCCCGGCCATTCCGGCTTCAGCCGGTTGGCGAACCACAGGCACAGATGTTCCAGACTGGGCAGTTCCAGTCCGGCGTGGTCGTTCAGCATCCCGTGGTCCAGTTGCTCCGCCGCCGCCTTCAGCGCCCGGTCCAACGCCCCCAGATCCGCGACCCAGCCATGCTGCGCGTCCAGCGCCTCGGATCGCACCGTCGCCTCGACCGTGAAGGAATGGCCATGCACCCGGCGATAGATGCTGCCCTCGGGCTCATTGGGGAAATGGTGGGCGGCGTCGAACGTCGCCTGTTTGGTGATTTCGAAAACGGGCATTCAACGCACGCCTATATACTTGTGGGTCTGGACGCTCAGCCGCCATTGCGGATGCGTCAGGCAATATTCCAGCGCCGCCTCGGTGTTGGCGACCTGATCGGGTCCGTCCATCGGCTGCAGCCAGAAGCGCTCGAAATCCAGCGCCTCGAACCGCTCGGGCATGGCCTTGGGCTGGGGAAAGACCAGCTTCAGCTCCTGCCCCCGCGTCTGGACCACCGGCGCATCGGCCTTGGGGCTGACGCAGATCCAGTCCAAGCCCTCGGGCGCCGTCACCGTGCCGTTGGTCTCGACCGCGATGTCGAAGCCCCTCGCTCGCAGGGCCGAGATCAGGGCCGGATCCAGCTGCAACAGAGGCTCGCCCCCGGTGCAGACGACCAGACGGGGATCGCCCTCGCGCCCACGCCACATCGATGCGACATGGTCCGCCAGAGCCTCCGCATCCGCGAACTTGCCCCCGCCGTCTCCGTCCACCCCGACGAAATCGGTGTCGCAGAACGAACAGACGGCCGCCGCGCGGTCCCGCTCCAGCCCGTTCCACAGATTGCAGCCGGCGAAGCGCAGGAAGACGGCCGGACGCCCCGCCTGTCCGCCCTCGCCCTGCACCGTCAGGAAGGTCTCCTTGACCGCATATGTCATCGGCCCGCACGGGTCCCGGGAGCCTCGCCGATCCATTCGGCGTACCCCGCCGCTCGCAGGTCGCAGGCCGGGCACTCGCCGCAGCCGTGACCCCAGTCATGCCGATGCTCGCGGTCGCCCAGATAACAGGTGTGGCTGTCTTCGATGATCAGATCGACCAGCCTCTGGCCGCCGATCCGCGCCGCCAGCGCCCATGTCTGGGCCTTGTTCAGCGCCATCAGCGGCGTCTCGATCGGCACGGGCTTGTCGAGCCCCAGGCTCAGCGCCGTCGACATGGCGTCGATGGTCACCCGGCGACAGTCGGGATAGCCCGAGAAGTCGGTCTCGCACATGCCGCCGACCAGAACCGCCAGCCCCCGCCGGTCGGCCAGGGCCGCCGCATAGGTCAGGAACACCAGATTGCGCCCGGGCACGAAGGTCGTCGGCAGGCCGCGCCCGTCGATCTCGATCGCCCGGCCCGTGGTCATGGCCGTCTCTCCGATGGCGCCGAAGCCGGTCATGTCGATGACGTGGTCAGGCCCCAGCCGGTCGGCCAGATCGGGCAGGACGCGTCCCATCCCGGCCCGAACCTTCAGCCGCGCCTGCATCTCGACCGCATGGCGCTGGCCATAGTCGAAGCCGACGGTCTCGACGACGTCGTACCGCTCCAGCGCCCATGCGAGGCAAGTGGCGCTGTCCTGCCCGCCCGAGAACAGGACGAGGGCGGAAGACGGGGTGCTGGACTGGAATTCGCTCATGACAAATCTGCGGTCGGCCGTTCGGCCGCGCGCATTCGGGTCGCCTTCAAGATGAAACAGAACCCGTCGGCCGGGCCCTGCGGCCTTCTACACCAACGTCTTGCGGTGCGCAAAAATGGCGGCGGGATGGCCGTCAGAAACTGCCGTTTCGCCTCTTAACCCTTCTGAAAACGATTATCGGCATTGTGCCAGTCCTAGAACGGAGTTCCGGCCAGTATGCCGACGATTGAAGTCCTGACCGAACGCGCGGAGCCGGTGTCCCCCACCGTATCGGCCAGCGCGGTTTTCGCCCGGTTCCAGCAGGAACCGGACACCCTGGTCATACCTGTCGTCGAGGACGGACGTCCGATCGGCCTGGTCGAACGAAACGCCTTCCTGCTCAAGATCGCCGGCCCCTTCGGACACGCCCTCTATTCCGGCCGCCCGGTCACCCACGTCATGGATCCCGAGCCCGCCGTGGTCGAGGCCGGCGTCCAGATCGACGCCTTCTGCGACATCATGCTGAAGGGCGGCGCCGGCGCCCTGATGCGCGGCTTCATCGTCACCAATGGCGGCCGCTACCGCGGCGTCGGCACGGCCGTGTCCCTGCTTCAGGCCGTCAACGACCAGCAGCGCCGCCAGAACGCCGAACTGGCCGACCAGCAGCGCGCCCTGACCGATTCCAAGACCCAGGCCCTCGCCGCGGCCCGCGCCAAGAGCCAGTTCCTCAGCATCATGAGCCACGAGCTGCGCACGCCGATGAACGGCGTCCTGGCCGTCGCCGAGCTGCTGCGCCGCCAGCCCCTCAATGATGCGGCCCAGGCCCACGTCCAGACCATCGTCGATTCCTCCGAGACCTTGATCGGCATCCTGTCCGACGCCCTCGACCTCGCCCGCGCCGAGGCCGGAGAGCTGGAACTGACCGCCGCCCCGACCCCCGTCCGCGCCCTGATGGACGACATCGACCAGATGTGGGCCCCGCGCGCCTCCCAGGACGGCGTGACCCTGATGGTCGGCTACGAGGGCGACACCGAACTGGCCGCCGAGATCGACGGCATGCGGCTGAAGCAGGTGTTCAACAACCTGATCGGCAACGCTCTGAAATTCGCCCGCAACGGCATGGTCGAGGCCCGCCTCAAGGCTTGGGTCGAGGGCAATGACGTCCGCATGGAAGCCCGTGTCCGCGACGACGGTCCCGGCGTGGATGAAGACCGCGTCGATGCCATCTTCGAACCCTTCGTCCACGGCTCCGGCCCCGACGGCGCCGGCCTCGGCCTGTCGATCTGCCGCCAGGTGGTCGACCGCATGGGCGGCCGCATCTGGGCCGAGAACAACGCCGGTCGCGGCGCCACTTTCGCCTTCGACATCACCGCCCCCCGAGCCGTCGCTGCGGTGGACGTCCAGTCCAACGTCCAGACGTTGGCGGAGATGGAGTTCCAGGCCAATCCGCACATCCTGATCGTCGACGACAACGCCACCAACCGCGTCGTCGCCCAGGCCCTGTGCGAAATGTTCGGCTGCAGTTCCGAGACCGCCGAAGATGGCGTCGAGGCGCTCGAAATCGTCCAGCTGCGCTCGTTCGACCTGATCCTGATGGACATCAAGATGCCCCGGATGGACGGCGTCCAGGCGACCCAGGCCATCCGCGCCCTGACCGGGCCGGAACGCCTGATCCCCATCGTCGCCCTGACGGCCAACGCCGACCCGGAAGACGCCAAGGGCTATCTGGCCATCGGCATGGCCGCCGTCGTCGAGAAGCCCATCAAGCCCGAACGCCTGCGCATGGCCATGAACGCCGCCCTCAGCGCCCCTGCCGTCGCCACGGAGGCCCCCGCCTCCGACAGCCATATCCGCGCCGCCTAGGTCGTCTCCGGCTCGGGCTCCGCGGCCTCCTCGTCCTCGTCGTCATAGCCGACCAGCCTCAGCGCCCGCGCCGTCTGCCCATTGATCTCGCACCACCTCAGCAGGCCCTCTTCCCGGCCGTGGGTGATCCAGATCTCCTCGGGCTTCAGCTCCAGGAAGGTGTCGGTCAGCTCGACCCAGTCCGCGTGATCCGAAATCACCAGCGGCAGCTCCACCCCCCTCTGCCGCGCCCGGGCCTTCACCCCCATCCATCCCGAGGCGAAGGCCGTCACCGGATCGGCGAACCGCCGCGCCCAGCGGTCCTGGATCGCCGACGGCGGCGCGATCGCCACCTCGCCGCCCAAGGCGTCCTTCTTCAATCCCGTCGCCGGCAGGATTGGTCCCAGTTCGACCCCCTCCCGCTCATACAGCCGGTTCAGCCGCTCCAGCGCGCCGTGGACATAGATCGGCCGTTCCCAGCCCGTCTCGCGCAACAGCCGGATCACCCGCTGCGCCTTGCCCAGAGCATAGGCTCCAACCAGATGCGCCCGATCGGGAAACTGGCCCAGCGACTGAACCAGCCGCGCGATCTCCTCGCTGTCCGGCGGATGGGTGAAGACCGGCAGGCCGAAGGTCGCTTCCGAGATAAAGACGTCGCATGGCGTGGGCTCGAACCCCGCACAGGTCGGATCCCGCCGCCGCTTGTAGTCGCCGGACACGACCATGGTCATGCCCCGCCAGCTCACAACCGCCTGCGCGGACCCCAGCACATGACCTGCCGGAACCAGCCGCACATCGATCCCCCCGATCGAATTCGTCTGACCATAGGGGGCCGCCTGCCTGCTACCCGTGAAATCCTCGCCATAGCGTTCGGCCATGATCGCCAGGGTCTGGGGCGTGGCCAGCACCGCTCCGTGTCCAGACCGCGCATGGTCCGAATGGCCGTGGGTGATCACCGCCCGATCCACCGGCCGCACCGGATCGACGTAGAAGTCGCCCGGCGGGCAATACAGCCCCGCGGGAGTGGGCCTCAGAAGATCTTCGAAACGCATCATGGGAGCTACAGGTCGCCATCCGGGGCTTGCGCGCAAGTCTGCGCCCGATAAGGACGGCTGGATGAGCGATCCGTTCCTGACCCAGATGCTGCCGCAACTCGCGGGCGGCGCCGCCCACACCCACGCCCTCGGCTTCGCCTATGAGGGTCTGGAGGGCGATCGTGTCCGCATCCGCGTGCCATGGCGGGCCGATCTGGTTGGCGATCCGGACACCGGCGTCCTCGCTGGCGGTCTGGTGACAACCCTGCTCGACCATGTCGGCGGACTGGCGGTCTGGGTCGCGCTGAAGGGCTTCCAGCCCATCGCCACCCTCGACCTGCGCGTCGACTACATGCGGGCCGCCGCTCCCGGCGCCGACCTGCTGGCCGAGGCCCGCTGCTATCGACTGACCCGGCACATCGCCTTCGTGCGCGCCTGGGCCTTCGAGGTCAGCCCCGACGATCCGGTCGCGGCGTCCCAGGCCGCCTATGTCGTCAATTCCGATGGCGGCCGAAAGGCCGGGGCCAACCTGCGCGGCAAGCCCGAGGCGACCGCATGACCGCCCCCCTGCTCGACCGCCTGCCTTATGCGCAGTTTCTGGGTCTCCAGTCGCGGATCGACGGCGCCGACCTGACCGTGGTCATGCCCTTCGCCGACAAACTGATCGGCAATCCCATGCTGCCGGCCCTGCATGGCGGATCGACCGCCGCCCTGCTGGAGATGACCGCCGTCGCCCAGGTCGCGCTCAGCTATCCACGACTGCGCCTGCCGAGGCCGATCAACGTCACCGTGTCCTACCTGCGCTCGGGGAAGCCGGTCGACGTCCTCGCCCGGGCGAGGATCTCCAAGGCCGGTCGGCGAGTCGCCCATGTCGTGGCCGAGGCCTGGCAGGACGATCCCGCCAACCCGATCGCCAGCCTGACCGCGCATTTCCTGCTGGATGAAGACAACGAATAGTTGCGTTGACGGTTAACGCGTGATTGCATCCCCAATGGTGACGTTCCGTCGCCGTGGGGATGCCAATGACGACCAGACACGTGGTGGGTGAAGCCTTGGCCGGCCGGCTGTTCGCCGCCGAGGCCGCGATCGATCTCGCTCTCGTCGAAACGGCGTCGCTGATGGCGATGCTGCCGACCGCGCGCGCTGACCTTTACCTGTCGGCCGTCACGGGTCAGCGCGTGTTCGATGGAGCGGCCGCCTCGGTCAGCGCCCTGACCCTGGCCCGCAGCCATATTGTCGATACCCACGGCAGCTTGGCGGCGGTCGCTCGCAAGTTGGGGCTGGACGCCCTGGCCGTGGGGCCCGTGGACAAACCTGAGGACCGACCCCCGCGCGGAGTCGAGCTGGCGCGCACTCGCCTTAATGGTGAATAAATCCCTACCATTCCACCGCAAAGCATGTTAACCACTCGTTCATTAGTTGCTTTTGGAGGGGTACATGAATCGTTCTCAAGTCGTCGCCGGCGTCGCTGGCGAGCTCAATGCCACTGAACAGGCCGTAGACGCGGCCATCGCCCACGCTGCAACCCTGGTTCAGGCCATGATCAGCGCACGGTCCGAGCTGTCGCTTTCTCCGGTCGCCGCAGCCGGCGCCCAGGCCAAGGCGATGGAAACCATCGCCGCCCTCGGTCAGGCCCGCGAAGCGATCGTGGCCTGCCACGATGAGATGGCCAAGGATCATCGTCGCCTCGGTTGGGGCACCTACGCGGTCGGCCCGCTCAACAAGCCCGACGATCCCACGGGTGGCCGTGGCACCGTGCCTCCGGGCGTGGCGAGCCACCTGCGCGTCGCCTGAATTCGGCGTAATGATCGCTTCCGGTCATTCCGGATTGGTCAGATTCGTTTAAGGATCGCCCCCATGTCAGCAGGCATGGGGGCGTTTTCATGTTCGATACTCTGGCGTCCCAACTCGGGGCGCTCCCGGTCGTCATCATCTGCGCCTTCGCCTTCTTAAAAGGCGACGAGCCCGAACGTATCGCCGCCGGCGCCTATGTGCTGGGCTGGTTCGCATCCCTGCTGGCCCAGACCGACAGCGATCTGTCCGGTGTCCAGTACGGCATCTTCGCCATAGACACCGTCATGCTGGCCGTCCTGGTAGGTCTGGCCTGGAAGTACCGCCGCGCCTGGCCGGTCTGGGCAAGCGCCTTTCAGCTTCTCTCGGTCATGAGCCACGTCCTTGCCATCTTCGACCTGAGACCGCCGATCTGGTCGGTCATCATGGTGATGAACATGGCCGGCTATGGCGTTCTGATCGCCATCGGCGTCGGCACCTTCTGGGCTTGGCAGGACCGCAGGGCTGCAGGCCTCGAAGACTAGGTGGATATTCCTATCGCGAACCGGTAGGCTGCATCGACTCAGCTGCGTCGGAACCGCCATGCCCCTGTCGCACGCCAAACTCTGGAAGGCCGTCGATGAATTGGCGCGGCGCGAAGGGTTATCCGCCTCTGGGCTGGCCAGGCGCGCCGGCCTGGATTCCACCAGCTTCAACCCGTCCAAACGCTTTGGCCCCGGCGACCCGCCTCGGCCGCGATGGCCCTCGACGGAGAGCCTCACGATGATCCTGGAGGCGACGCGCATCTCGCTCGGCGACTTCGCCGAATTGGCTGGGGATGCGACCGATGCCTCCGAAACCATCCCCCTGCTGGGCATGGCCCAGGCCGGTATCGAAGGCTTCTTCGACGACGCCGGTCTTCCCACCGGCGATGGCTGGGAGCAGACCACCCTGCCCCTGGCCCGCGACGGTTTGTTCAGCCTGCTGATCACAGGTGACTCCATGACGCCCCTCTATCGAGAGGGCGACCGTGTGATCGTCGATCCTGCGGCGAGCGATGTCCGCAAGGGCGACCGAATCGTGGTCCGCACCCTGGACGGCGAGACCATGGCCAAGGAGCTGACAGGGCTGACGACCCGCACCGCCACCCTGACCTCGATCAATCCCGCCTATCCTGTACGCGCTATCGCCCGTCGCGACATCGTCTGGATGGCGCGGATTCTGTGGGTGTCCCAGTAGAGGTCACGCAAAAAGGCCGCCCCTTGCGAGACGGCCCTTCGATGATTGTGATCCTGCAAATATCAAACGGCGAAAGCCGTCGAAAATGCGTGAGATCAATACTGGGTGACGTAGTGGGCATTCACCCAGCCGCCGCCAGCGATCTGAACCCATTCGCCTTGTGACCCGATGGCCGTGAAGGGCTGGCCGGCCGACAGGCTGCCGCGTTGGCTGTAGCTGGTGCCGGGACCTGAGCGGATGCGCAGGTTGGACGATGCGCGGTATTGGGCGCCGCTGGACGCCGAGGTGTTCACCCGGGCCCGTTGCTGGTTACAGCCGACATAGGAGCCGGCCGCCGCGCCCGCAGCGCCGCCGGCCACGGCGCCGAGGCCGCGTTCGTTGCGCGAAATCTGGCTGCCGGCGAGGGCGCCAAGCACGCCGCCGATCACGGCGCCGGCCTGCTGGCGCCCGCCTGGAGCGTCACAGCTGGTGATGCCGTTCGACTGGGCCGAGGCCGTCATGGGGGCGGCGGTGAGCAGGGCCGCCAAGGCGGCGGCTGTAGCGAGGGTGGTGTTGAATGTCTTCGACATGGCTCTCTCCGTTTCATCGAGGTTGGTCGATGGCCTCACAATGCCTGAACCGACATGAAGGCTCCCGGAGCTTGGCCGTTATTTTCGGTTCATCTTGCGTCGGGCCTGCTGGGTCTCGATCAGCCGTAGCGCCGCGTCATGACTCTGCACCACCAGATGTCGGCGTCCAGCGAACTGGAAGTCCATCACCCGGGCCCACAGATGCAGATTACGGTCCTGACTGACCAAGGCGCTGACCGCCAACGTCTGCGGCTGTGCCGCGTACATCCGGGCCAGTTGTGCGATCTGCTCGATTGAGGCCCCTTCCGGAACGATGGGCGCCTCGACGATCCAGTCCCAGCCCCACAATTCGGGCTGGGCGGTCAGCAAAACCACTGACTGATCAAGGGCGTGTTGAGCCGACGGCGCGCCCTTCAGATCAAGGTTAAGAACCAGCGCCTCTCGATCGATCCGATACCGCAACGCAAGCTCCACGAGGACAAGCTTGACTATAAGCGGTGCGGCTTAACAAGCTATCCCGCTGCGGCCGATACGCCTATTTCGCGGCCAACTCGCCATTCGCACCCGCCTCGATCAGCGCGATCGTCTGCGGCAAGCCGTAGATGGCGCCGAAAGATCCGAACCGCGGACCCTGCGACGCCCCCAGCAGCACTTCATATAGCGCCCCGAACCACGCCCGCAGCGGCTCGAAACCGTGCTCCTTGCCCACGGCATAGACCTCACCCTGGATCAGCTCGCCATCGGTCGTGTCCACCGGCAGCGCCTTGAGCCGTCTGGCCAGATCGAGCAGCGCCGCCTTTTCCTTGTCATCCGGCGCCCGGTACGACTTCGAGGGCTTCACGAAGTCCTCGTAGTAGTTCAGCGCATGGCCCATCAGCCGGTCCAGCAGCGGCTCGGACTCCGGTGTGGCGTCCGGTAGATATTTCGCGAAATAGGCCCACAGCTGGTCCTTGGTCGAGGCGTTGGCCACGCCCACCAGATTGAGCAACAGGCTGAACGACACCGGCGACGTATGTTCCGGCGGCGCGCCTGAATGGATCGACCAGACCGCATTGTCGATCCGCTTGGCAGGCTCCTGCGTCCTGTAGGCCTCGATGAAGGCCAGATAGTCGTCGATAGCGCGGGGAATGACGTTGAAGTGCAGGCTCTTGGCCGACTTCGGCGACTGGAACATGTACCAGCTCAGGCTCTCGGGCGTGCCGTACCGCAGCCACTGCTCCATCGTCAGGCCGTTGCCCTTGGACTTGGAGATTTTCTTGCCCTCGACATCCAGGAAGAGCTCGTAGTTGAAGCCCTCCGGCGGCGTCCCGCCCAAGGCGCGGCAGACCTTGGAGCTTTCGCGCACGCTCTCGATCAGGTCCTTGCCCGACATCTCGTAATCGACATCCAGCGCGGTCCAGCGCATGGCCCAGTCGGGCTTCCACTGCAGCTTCACATGACCGCCGGTGACCGGGACCTCGGTGCGGTTGCCGGGCTCGCCCTCCGGGTCCTCGAAGGTGATGGTCCCCTTCTCGACATCGCGCGCTAGGGTCGGGACCTGCAGCACATGACCGGTGATCGGGCTGACCGGCAGGAAGGGCGAATAGGTCTCGCGCCGCTCAGGCCCCAGGGTCGGCAGCATGATCGCCTGCACGGCCTCGAACCGCTCCAGCAGGGTCA
>Ga0247813_10001364_pt1 | contig 18775 bp, 10 predicted proteins | sample UWRJL169409C1_FD_180719 | JGI IMG/M metagenome (GOLD analysis project Ga0247813, IMG submission 180719) | Plant litter microbial communities from Arlington Agricultural Research Station in Wisconsin, United States - UWRJ-L169-409C-1 | ecosystem: Environmental > Terrestrial > Plant litter >... | reverse complement strand
CTATAATAAATAAAAACTTTATTGTTTTAAACTCTGTACTGGATGGGATTATCATTTGCGATTTTAATGGCAGAATAATTCAGCATCTAAACAGAAAAAAAGGATTGCAGAACAATACCGTCCTGACCTCTTTTATTGATAGCAAAAACAATTTATGGCTTGGATTAGACAACGGTATAGCCTTTTTAAACGAAAGTTCTCCATTTACTTATTTTGGATTTAGTTACGATATCAGTACCGTATACGCTTCGGTAATTTATCAGGGAAATCTATACGTTGCAACAAATCAGGGTGTTTTTTATCATGCCTGGAATAATAGCTTCAAAGAAGATGTTTTTAAACTTGTTGAAGGAACCACCGCCCAGTCATGGAACGTTCAGGTAATCGAAAATGAACTTATCTGCTCTAATAATAGAGGTGCACTCGCCATTCAGGGAGGAAAAGTAACTCATATTATAGATTCTAAAGGATATTTTGGTTTTAAAAGAATACCAAATCATCCGGGCTTTTTTATTGGTTCTAATTACGATGGATTTGCTGTTTTTCAAAAAACAGGAAAGGGCCTGATATTCAAAAATCAAATTTCAGGTTTTGACAAATCATCCAATAGTTTTGAGCTTGATGACTCTTATTTGTGGCTCAAAAAAGACGAATCAATTTATAAAATGCAGCTTAGCAATGATTTGACAAGATTTACCTCCATCAAAAAAATAAATCAATTATCTCCTCAACATAAAAATATTGGAAGTCTTCAAAAAATTGACGGTAAAATCTACTTTCAGACCAACAATCACTTTTACAAATTCTCAAAAGAGCAGGATTTGTTTTATGAAGACCAAAAACTGTCGGCATTATTCAAAAATATTCCAAATATAAATGCTTTAAGCGAAGATTCGCAATCGAATTTATGGTATGCATTTGATGAATCTTTAGGAGTATTAATGAAATATAATAATCAATACAAAAATGTCGTTGCCCCTTTCTCGAACTTAACCGGTAATCTGGTAAATAGTTATTTATCTGTAAATACAATCGATTCAAAAAATATTTTTATAGGCTTAACGGATGGATTAGCTCATTATGATTCTGACCTGCTCAACAATTTTGTAACCAAACCTAAAGCATTTATACGAAGTTTTTCATTTCCCGGCGACACTATCGTTTTGGGAAACAATCAGCAGAAAACAGAAAATATTCGTATTCCCTACTCTTCCAATCATGTACGCTTTACATTTTCATCTCCTATATATGAAAATCTTGAAAATGTCGAATTCTCCTATCAATTAGAACCTTTTGATGACAAATGGAGTGATTGGTCTACCATTTCTATTAAAGAATATACCAATTTGAGAGAAGGTGAATATACGATGAAATTAAAAGTCAGAAACAGTTACGGAATTCAATCTGAGCCATCAACAATTTCCTTTATGGTTTCTCCTCCCTGGTACAGGCATTTTTTAGCATATATGTTTTATTTTGTACTAATTATGATAGCGGTCTATTTAATTTCTGCCAGGGTAAAAATGAAAATCCGAAAAAACAAATATTACGAAACTATCGAACAGAGAAGATTATATCTTGAAAAAGAATCTAAAATAAGGCAGGAACAATTTGACCTGGAAAAAGAAATTGAAAAGCTTAAAAGTGACAAACTTCAGATAAAAATTTTAGCAAAAGATAAAGAACTAGTAAACAACTCCTTACAAGTAGTAAAGAAAAACAAAATCCTAAACGGAATTATTCATAAACTGAAAGAAATCGATGTTGAAGCGCTAGACGATTCGACCAAATTTCAAGTGAGCAAATTGAATAAAAGTATTGTAAAGGAAGTAAACACAGATAAAAGCTGGAAAGATTTAGAAAAACATATCAAAAACGTTCACTTTGAATTTTTGAAAAGATTAAAAGAAAAATATCCCACGATTTCGCCAAGAGAACTGGATCTGTCTACTTATTTATTGATGAATATGTCGACAAAAGAGATCGCCGAAATCATGAATATTTCAACAGGCGGCGTAGAATTAGCACGTTATAGGTTACGAAAAAAACTCGGTTTAAATAAAAAGGAAAATTTAATTGGTTTTTTAATGAGCATCTAAAAACAAAAAATCCATCAGTTGCAGCTGATGGATTTTTATTATTTAATATATTCCAGTGTTCGCTCTAAAGCCATTCCTCTGGATCCTTTTATGAGAATAGTATTGTCCTTGAAATGTATTGTTTTAAGATGCGCTACAAAAGCATCAAAAGTCTCAAAAAACTGAATATTTTCTTGAGCTACTTTATTTTCATAAAATGATTTACCAATCAAATAGCACTCTGATTTGTTTTGATTTAATAAAGAATCTACAATTAACTTATGCTCTTGTTTGCTCTCATCACCCAACTCAAACATATCTCCCAAAATCATCACTTTATTTTGATTTTCGAGTTGTAAAAAATTAGTTATTGCAACTGCCATACTGCTAGGATTAGCATTGTAAGCATCCAGAATAATCTGATTAGAATCAATTCGTAACAATTGCGATCTGTTATTTTCAGGTATATATGTTTCAATTGCTTGTTTCATATCCTCTTCCTCGACCTTAAAATAGTATCCAATTGCAATAGCCGCATTAATATTGTTAGCATTATAAAGCCCAATTAGATGCGATTCTACACTAAAATTATCGTAATCTATAACAACAAAAGGATTGGCTTTGATACTGTTAATTTTTAGATCAGCATTAGCATTATTGATTCCGAAAGTAAATGATTTTATTCCCGCAGATTTTTCGATCTGAATAGGATCTTCGAGATTTACAAAAACCAATTTATCATTTTTTGCGAGATATTCGTACATCTCACTTTTGCCCTGAATAACACCCTCTACACCACCAAAACCTTCAAGATGCGCTTTACCAAAATTCGTAATATAGCCAAAGTCAGGCTGAGCTATTTCACATAAAAATTCGATTTCTTTTTTATGATTTGCACCCATTTCAACAATACCAATTTCAGTATCTTTTGTAAAAGACAACAAAGTCAGAGGCACTCCAATATGATTGTTTAAATTTCCTACTGTAGCCTTGGTTTTATATTTCTTAGCAATAACGACATTAATAAGTTCTTTAGTCGTTGTCTTACCATTGCTTCCCGTTAAGGCAATTATAGGCAATTTAAGATAATCGCGATGAAACTTTGCCAACGCTTGTAAGCTTTCTAAACTGTTCTCAACAAGAATTGTTCTTTCATCAATAACATACGATGCATTATCAACAACGACAAATAAAGCACCTAATTCAAGTGCTTTGACAGCAAAGGTATTCGCATCAAAATTTTCACCTTTGATAGCAAAAAACATAGAATCCTTTTCAATTTTTCTGGTATCAATTGAAACCGATTTACATTGCAAAAATAAATTATGAATGTCCTGAATATTCATTTATAAAAAAATTTATATTTATAAAATAAGCAATAAAAAAATTCCAAATTCCAAAAGCTGAGTAATTCAGTTGGAATTTGGAATTTTTTATATTGAATTTTCTAGAATTTAGTTTCTAGGCGATTTTCTTTTTTCAGCTTTTGCACCTACTCTAGACATAGCACATCTAAATCCGATGTAATCTGTTGCCATATCCTGAGGGAAATATCTTCTTTGAGCCGGATCTAACCAATATGCTCTATCTCTCCAAGAACCACCTTTGTAAACTCTCACATTATCATCGATAAGTGTAGTACGTTTACTAGAGTTGTCATATTTTCTAACCATTTGACCTAAACTGTCTGTTGTTACATTATGCTTAGGAGAATTGTACATTGACTGATCAGCTTTTGTTCCTCCATCAGGATCACCAAAATCAAAGTATTTAGATGATTGTTTATCACCATCTCTATAGTTGATGTTATCACTTGTACTGAAATTTTGTCTCAAGTAAGTTTCATTTTCATCAACCGGAACCTGAGCAATTTCTCCTGGCAAGTTTGTTGCAACTTTTTTACCGTTACTTAAAGTCTTGTACTGAATATTATCTTTAGTGATAATTTCAATTTTACCATCTTTACCAATTTTGTTTTTAGCATATTGATTTCCTCTAAAGTAGTTAAAATCATTCGCTTCATTATCAATAATAGGTCTGTAAACATCGGCAACCCATTCGGCTACGTTTCCAGCCATATCGTATAATCCAAAATCGTTAGGTGCATAGCTTTTTACAGCATTTGTAATATCTGCTCCATCATCAGACCAACCTGCAATTCCACCGTAATCACCGTTTCCTTGTTTAAAGTTAGCCAATTGATCTCCTTTGTTTTTACGTTTGCTTGAACGTGTATAATCTCCGGACCAAGGGTATTTCTTTTGTCCTTTATATATATTGTATTCTCTTTGTCCAACATCAGCTGCAGCAGCATATTCCCATTCTGCCTCAGTAGGAAGTCTGTATTCTGGCAATATAATACCTGAAGAACGTTGTGCGTACACATTTTTTTCTTCCGGAACTACACCATCTTTTCCTGCTTTAGGTCTTCTTCCGTTTGGATTTTTCTTTAATACAATCTCTTCGCTACCACCACGTGCAGTACTAGGAGACATTAAGTAAGCCTCAGTATTAAATGAATTATCAGCAGTAACATCGTTTGTTTTAGCACCTTTTTGAAGGAAACCGTTTTTCTCTAAAACTGCTTCGTTTACACGGTCAGTTCTCCATTTACTAAATTCAACAGCCTGAATCCAGTTAACACCAACTACAGGGTAGTTTGCATAAGATGGATGTCTTAAATAGTTATTAGTCATCGTTTCGTTGTATCCTAAACGATTTCTCCACACTAAAGTATCAGGAGATGCTCCTTCGTAAATATTTTTGTAATTTTCTTCTGTTGGAGGGAAAACTTTCTTTAACCACTCCAGGTATTCTAAGTACATACCATTGGTAACCTCTGTTTCATCCATGTAGAATGACTGAACGTGTTGTTGGGTTGGTGTGTTATTCCAATCGTGCATAACATCATCCTGTACTTTACCCATAGTAAATGTACCTCCCTCAACAAAAACTAAACCAGGACCAGCCTGTTGTTTTTTTCCTGCGTTTCTGGCAGCAGTTCCATTCTGACTATCTACATCCCAACCAGTTGCTCTGGAAGCTTGACTGGAACTCGATTTTTTGCTACAACTAGCCGTGCCCAACATCAATATCATTGACATCATTAATTGCAAGACTACAATTTTGTTTACTTTCATACTCATTCTTAGGTGATAAATTTAGGTGCTGCAATATAATAATTAACATTTAATTAGCAACATCTGTTCTAATAATTTTATTTCACTGTTTTTTACCAGAAAATAACCTATAGTTACGAACGCAAAAATATACTTTTTATTATTTACTATAACATGAAATACTATATTTTTACTTACTAAAATATTTTTAATTTAAAACCGCTTTATCACATAATGAAACAAGCCTTATTCTTATATCTTTTTCTGGTTCCGTTCATCTCATTTTCTCAGGTAAATGGGAGCTTCACGCTAGATTGGCAAAGTAAAAAAGAGATGAGTTTTGGCGAATCAAAAATAAAAATCCCGTACTTTTCAGGAGGCGGTTTTAGGTACGATACGAGTAAAAAAAGCATAACGTTATTACTTAACCTAAGCGAATCTGGCTTCTCAAACAATAATTCTGTACAAATTACAAACGTTATTTACGAATCTGTTTCAATTGCTGAATTAGGAGACTTATCACTTGAAAACATCCCCGAAAAACCAAATGAAACGTTAAAAACCACTCTTTCAAGAAATCAAACGCAAACTTTCTTATCGTTATCACCTATAATAAAGGAAGGTAACACTTACAAGAGAATCAGATCATTTTCCTACACAGCAAGCAACCCAACGTTTATAAGTAATAATTCTTCAACTTTTCAAAAATCAAATGCTGTATACAATTCAGTTTTAGCATCCGGAGACTGGTACCGTTTTTATATTGAGAAATCCGGCGTTTATAAAATTTCGAAAACTTTTTTGCAAAGCCTTGGATTTGACCCTTCAAAAGTAGACCCAAGACGAATTAAGATCTACGGAAACGGAGGAAAAATGCTGCCTTTAGCTAATAACACTTACTATCCTGCGGACTTAACAGAAAATGCGATACAAATAATTGGAGAAAGCGATGGCACTTTTAACAACGAAGATTATATTCTATTTTATGCTGAAGGAGTTGAAAACTGGAGTACCGAAAGCCAGACCAATCTTAATTTGTATGCTACAAAATCCTATTATTATGTTACAGTGGCCGGCAACGATGGAAAACGTATCCCGAACTTCAATCAACCAAGCGGAAATAGTACCTTAGAGCTAAACACTTTTGACGACTATCAATTTCATGAAATCGACAAAACCAACATTGCTCATCTGGGTCGTCAATGGTTTGGAGAAGCATTTGATATTACTCAGGAACAGGAATTCGAATTCAATTTTCCAAATATTGAAACTTCAATACCGGTAAAAATTGAATTAAATGCAGCTTCTGCAGCTTTTACCCCAACCTCTTTTGCAGTTTCTGCTAACGGACAAAGTATAGGAAATATTACTTTTCAGGCGCTGGCATCCAATTCTGAATTAAAATTTTACACCCAAAAACTTCCTTCTAACAGCTCGTTTACCGGTGCCGAAAACATAAAAATAAAACTTACCTATAATAATAATGGTGTCCCGGGATCAAAAGGATATCTGGATTACATCAATTTAATAGCGAAAAGAAAATTATCCGGTACAGGCAAACAATTTAAATTTCAGTATGACTTAGCCGGATCAATACCGGGAATAGTAAATTATACGATAAGTAATGCTTCGAGAATTTCTCAAATTTGGGATGTTACAGACCTATATAATGTATCAAAAATTGAAAACCCAAATCAAACCTCTTTTAGCTTTAAAGCAAATTTGGGAGAAATTAGAAAATACATCGCTATTGATGCTGCTGATTACTTTACTCCCTTAAAAGAGAATCAATCAAAAATTGCCAATCAAAATCTAAAAGGAACATTATTTAAGAATACCCAAAATAACTTTCAGGATATCGACTATGTAATAGTTACGCCCAAATTTTTAATTTCCCAAGCCGAGAAACTAGCGAATTTTCACAGAACATATTCTAATTTAAATGTAAAAGTACTTGCTTTAGAAAACATCTATCAGGAATTTTCTTCAGGAAAACAAGATATCGCAGCCATTAGAAATTGCATCAGATACATTTACGACAATGCATCATCTTCAGATAAAAAAATAAAATACCTGAATTTATTCGGAGATGCTTCTTTTGACTACAAGGACAGAATTGCAAACAATAATAATATTGTACCTATATATCAATCTGTAATTAGCAACTCGACCGGAGAAGCCTCATTTGCATCTGATGACTTTTACGGTTTAATGGATTCAAACGAAGGAATTGTCGTTTCGCCTTTTGGCGGAATTGATATTGCGGTTGGCAGAATGCTGTTATCAGACAATGCACAGGCAGCCGAAATGGTCAATAAAGTTTTAGAATACCATGATGTTAAATCCTATGGAAATTGGAGAAACAACATTGTTATGGCAAGTGATGACTCTGACCAGACTTCAGATGCGACATTACAATTCCATCAAAACAATTTGGCAGACAATATAACTACCCAAAAACCTTTTTTAAATATCGACAAAATCATTTTGGATGCTTATACACAGGAAGCTTCTGCCGGCGGATCAAGATACCCTAAAGCAAGAACGGATTTATTTAATGCTTTTGAAAAAGGCGCTTTAATTTTTAATTATTTAGGCCACGGTGGCGAAGACGGACTGGCAAGCGAACGTATTTGGGAAAAATCAGACGGACAAAATCTAAACAATCAATACAAGTATCCTTTATTTATAACCATTACTTGTGAGTTTTCAAGATTCGACGACCCGACAAGACCAACAGCAGGAGAATATACTTTTTGGAATCCAAAAGGCGGCGCAATTTCCATGCTTACAACCATTCGAGCCATAGGACAATTTAATGCAGAAGATTTTAATGACAGTCTTAGTAAAAACCTGCTTTCGTACGGATCTAATCAATACACCAGCATTGCCGAGGCGCTCCGAATTTCTAAAAACGAAAATCCAAGTTCGGCCAGTAATGTTATTTTTTATATTGGCGATCCTGCTTTAATGTTAGCCATTCCAAAACCTAGAATTAATTTAACAAAAGTTAATGATGTTGTGATTTCACAATCAATTCCAGACTTTAAATCTTTGGCAAAAATTAAAATTTCAGGCGAAATTACCGATGAAAACAATACTCTTCTTAGCAATTATAACGGAGAGTTAGCTACCGCAATTTTCGATAAATTAATTACAACCACAACTTTAAATAATGATGGTTATAGCCCTGCAATGTCATTTAAAATATTAGGAGAAACAATCTTTAGAGGAAATGCATCCGTAACCAACGGCCAGTTCGAATTTAGCTTTGTTGTACCGCGGGATATTCGTGTTCCTGTTGATTATGGCCGAATTAGTTTTTATTCGAAAAAAAATCAGGCTTTAGAAAACCAAACTGGTTACAGTACAGCCATTAAAATAGGAGGAATAAATGAAAATGCACCTCAGGACAATATAAGTCCAAAAGTTAAGTTATATATGAACGATGAAACTTTTGTATCTGGCGGAATTACAAATGAATCGCCATTTTTACTGGCTTTTCTGGAAGATGAAAATGGAATAAATACAGCAAGCGGAATCGGGCATGACATTGTAGCAATTCTGGACGGAGACGTTAGTAATCCTTACATTCTAAATGATTACTATCAAACAAAATTAGACGATTATACTAATGGAAATTTACGTTTCCCCTTAAGAAATTTAGCTCCGGGAATGCACACTATAAGCTTTACAGCATGGGATGTTTACAACAATCCGGTTACAAGCGAAATACAATTTGTAGTTGTTGGAGATGAATCACTAACATTAACACACGTTCTTAATTATCCTAATCCTTTTTCTACCTACACTCAGTTTTGGTTTTCTCACAATAGACCATACGAACCTCTGGATGTCCAGGTTCAGGTAATGACTATTACGGGAAAAGTAGTCTGGACAAAAAACCAGATCATTACAACAGAAGGTTTTTTATCAAGAGAAATAACCTGGGATGGAAAAGATGATTTTGGTGACCGAATAGGAAAAGGTGTTTATATTTACAAACTAACAGTCAGATCTAATTTGACAAATAAAAAGGCAGAAAAATATGAAAAGCTTGTCATCTTATAATTATATATATATTTGTATCATAAATACATTAAGTCCCTAAATGAAAAAAATTTCACTACTTTTAATTTGTTCTTTTATTCTTTTTAAAGTACAGGCACAGGACAACCGCCCTATTACAACGGGAGTTCCCTTTTTATTAGTTGCAGCAGATGCCAGAGCAGCAGGTTTAGCTGATCAGGGTGTAGCAACATCAGCAGACGCATTCTCCCAGCAATGGAATCCTGCAAAATATGCTTTTTCAGTAGATAAGCAAGGTTTCTCGATTAGTTACACTCCGTACCTAACAGACTTAGCCAATGACATTTCATTAGGTCAGGTAACGTACTACAATAAAATTAATGAACGAAGTGCCTTTGCAGGAAGTCTTCGCTATTTTGGTTTTGGAGATATTGAGCTAAGAACAACAGGAGATCCAAGTGAAGCTGCCAGAATAGTATCGCCAAACGAATTTGCTTTGGACGGATCTTATTCTTTGAAATTAAGCGAAACATTCTCTATGGCAGTTGCCGCGAGATTTATCAATTCAAATCTAAAAATTGCTTCAGAAGACATAGACGCTTCTGCAGCCAGTACTTTTGCAGTTGATATTGCCGGATTTTACCAATCTGAAGAAATTGCTTATTCAGACTTCAACGGACGATGGAGAGCAGGTTTCAACATGCAAAACCTTGGCCAGAAAATAAGCTACGACAATGATGACTTAAGCTCAAACTTTATACCGGCAAATTTAAGATTAGGTGGTGGTTTTGATTTTATTCTAGACGACTACAATAAAGTTGGACTAAGCGTAGAATTTACCAAACTTTTAGTTCCTACTCCTCCGGGACCAGGAACTCCGATAGATTTAAACGGAGATGGCGATTATAATGATCCTGGAGAAACTTCTCAGGAACAGGCTAATGCCACAAATTACAAAAACTACAATGATATAGGTTGGGTTTCCGGTATTTTTAAATCATTTGGAGATGCTCCGGGTGGTTTTAGCGAAGAATTAAAAGAAATCACTTATAGTGTTGCCGGAGAATATACTTATCAGGATGCTTTTTCGATGAGAGCAGGATATTACCACCAAAGTCCTCAAAAAGGAGGCGTTCAGTTTTTCTCTTTAGGAGCAGGTTTTAAATATAATGTAGTAAAACTTGATGTTTCTTACCTATTTTCAGCATCAAAAATTAAAAATCCTTTAGAAAATACACTTCGCTTTTCTTTAACCTTTAACTTTGGCGACAAATACGAAGTTTATTAAACGAATAAAACAATAAAAATAATAACAATCCAAATTTCTATTTCTTAGAGATTTGGATTTTTTTTCCCATAAAAAGAAATGAAAGAAATAAGCATAACATCATCTTTTACCGTTTACAATTCTCTGGAAGAACTTTCAAAAGACATACAAGATTTAATGAGCGAGGCTGTTGAAGTTCGAAAAAAAGCATACGCCCCTTATTCTCAATTTAGAGTTGGCGCCGCATTATTATTAGATAACGGAAAAATAGTTTTGGGATCAAATCAGGAAAATGCAGCTTATCCATCAGGATTATGCGCAGAACGCGTTGCCATTTTTCATGCGGGAAGTGTTTATCCTGATGCAAAAATTCTAAAGATAGCTATTACAGCAGCTTCAGACACGAATCAAACTACCGCTCCAATTCCACCATGTGGTTCTTGCCGCCAATCGATTGCCGAATACGAAATCAGGCAAGATACCCCTATAGAAATCTATTTTATGGGCGAAATTGGCGAAGTTTACAAATCAGCATCCCTTAAAAATTTGCTTCCTTTTATGTTTGATAAAAAGTTCTTATAAAAAAAAGCCAAAAAGTCACGTTTAAATTTTACTTCTTAATAGGAATGTCTTATTTTTGCATCCCGACCTTTCGGGCGCAAATTTGTGGGAGGAAACTATTTTGCGTTATAGGCAACAATTGATAACACAAACAAACTTTAGCAAAAGAAAGAATTCAGATGAAAGAAGTTACAAAAGAAGTATATTTAAAGTGGTACGAAGACATGCTACTTTGGAGAAAGTTTGAAGACAAACTTGCAGCATTATACATTCAACAAAAAGTTAGAGGTTTTTTACACCTATATAATGGTCAGGAAGCTGTACTAGCAGGTGCCTTGCACGCTATGGACCTGACTAAAGATAAAATGATTACTGCTTACAGAAACCACGTACAGCCAATTGGTATGGGAGTTGATCCCAGACGAGTAATGGCTGAACTTTTAGGAAAAGCAACAGGAACTTCTAAAGGTATGGGAGGCTCTATGCACATTTTCTCTAAAGAACACCGTTTTTACGGAGGACACGGAATCGTAGGTGGACAAATCCCGGTAGGAGCTGGTTTAGCTTTTGCTGATAAATATTTTGAAACTGGCGGAGTAACTATGACCTATTTTGGTGATGGTGCTGCAAGACAAGGTTCATTACACGAAGCTTTCAACATGGCTATGCTATGGAAATTGCCAGTTGTATTTATTGTTGAAAACAACGGTTATGCAATGGGAACTTCTGTTGAAAGAACTGCAAACCACACTGATATCTGGAAACTTGGTTTAGGATACGAAATGCCTTGCGGACCAGTTGACGGAATGAATCCTGTAAAAGTTGCTGAAGCAATGACAGAAGCTATCGACAGAGCTCGTCGTGGTGACGGACCAACTTTCCTTGAAATGAAAACATACCGTTACAGAGGACACTCTATGTCTGATGCACAATTGTACCGTTCCAAAGAAGAGGTTGAAGAATACAAAAAAATTGACCCAATTACTCAGGTTTTAGATGTAATTATGGATCAAAAGTATGCTACAGAAGAAGAAATTGAAGTAATTGACCAAAGAGTTAAAGATTTGGTTGAAGAATGTGTGAAATTCGCTGAAGAATCTCCATATCCTGAATTACAACAATTATACGATGTAGTATACGCACAAGAAGACTATCCATTCACACCTCATAAACTATAATATATTATGGCCATAAAAGTAACAATGCCTCGTTTGAGCGATACTATGACGGAAGGAACGGTAGCGACTTGGTTAAAAAAAGTAGGCGACAAAATTAGCGAAGGAGATATCCTTGCTGAAATTGAAACAGATAAAGCAACAATGGAATTTGAGTCTTTCAACGAAGGAACTCTTTTACATATCGGAATTCAAGAAGGAGAAACTGCTCCTGTTGATTCATTATTAGCAATCATTGGTAACGAAGGAGAAGATATTTCTGCTCTTTTAGCTGGTGGCGATGCTCCTGCTGCTGCAGAAGCACCAAAAGCGGAAACAAAAGAAGCTGAAGCAAAAGACGCTCCTGCTGAAACAAAAACTGAGACTGCTGCTCCTGCAAAAGCTGCAGCTGCATTACCAAAAGGCGTTATAGTTGTAACTATGCCTCGTTTGAGTGATACAATGACAGAAGGAACAGTAGCGACCTGGTTGAAAAAAGTAGGTGATGCTGTTGCTGAAGGTGATATTCTTGCTGAAATTGAAACAGACAAAGCGACTATGGAGTTTGAGTCTTTCAATGAAGGAACATTATTATACATTGGAATTCAGGAAGGAAATACTGCACCTGTTGATAGCTTATTAGCTATTATAGGACCTGCAGGAACTGACATTTCCGGAATTGCTGACAATTATACTGCCGGAGGTGCTGCACCTGCAAGCGCTCCTGCAACTGAAGAAAAAGCTGCTCCTGCTGCTGAAAAAGCAACTGAAGCTGTGGCAGAAACTTCAAACGGAGGAAGAATTTTAGCTTCGCCATTAGCGAAAAAAATTGCTTCTGACAAAGGAATTCAATTAACTCAGGTGAAAGGTTCAGGAGAAAACGGACGTATCGTAAAAAGCGATATTGAAAACTTTACTCCATCTACACAAGCACAACCAGCTGCAACAGCAACTGCTGCTGCTCCAAAAGCTGATGCTGCTCCTGCTGCTCCAAAAGTATTTGTTCCTGCCGGAGAAGTTTTCACCGAAGAGATCAAAAATTCTCAAATGCGTAAAATTATCGCAAAACGTTTGGCTGAATCATTATTTACTGCACCGCACTACAACTTAGTGATCGAAGTAAGCATGGACGAAGCTATGGGCGCAAGAGCGACAATAAATACTGTTCCGGATACAAAAGTATCTTTCAACGATATGGTAATAAAAGCTTGTGCTTTAGCATTGAAAAAACATCCAAAAATTAACTCTCAGTGGAAAGAAGACGTCATCGTCATCAACCACCACGTTAACATTGGTGTTGCTGTAGCAGTTGAAGACGGATTAGTAGTTCCTGTATTGAAATTTACTGACGCTATGAGTTTATCTCAAATTGGTGCTTCAGTAAGAGATCTTGCGGGAAGAGCTAAAAACAAAAAATTAGGGCCACAAGAAATGGAAGGAAGTACTTTTACAGTATCTAACCTTGGAATGTTTGGTATTACTGAATTCAATTCAATTATCAATCAACCAAACTCTGCTATCCTTTCTGTAGGTGCAATTGTTGAAAAACCAGTAGTTAAAAACGGTCAAATTGTAGTAGGGAACACAATGATGTTATCATTAGCATGTGACCACAGAACAATTGACGGTGCAACTGGTGCTCAATTTTTACAAACATTAAAACAATACATCGAAAGCCCGGTTACAATGTTGGCATAATTTCAATGTTTATCCTGAGCGAAGCCGAAGCGTTAGCCTGAGCAAAATCGAAGGCAGACTGATCGAAATCGATGGTTATTTATAATTAAATCCCGTTTTGTTTATTCAAAACGGGATTTTTTGTTTAATTTCCCTCCACTAATTCAATTCTTCATAAAATGAAAAAACTAATCCTTGCCACTTTATTCCTGACCATAATTGCCTGTCAGAAAAAGGAACAAACAGAAAAAGCAACTACCGTTACAGATGAACACAGTTATGCTAAGCCAGAACTTGCTGTTGTAAAACATCTGGATCTGGACATAAAAGTCGATTTTGACACTCAGACTATTTCAGGAAAAGCTTCCTGGTTAATTGACAATATTAGTAAAGGAAAAGAAATTATCTTTGACGAAAACACACTAAACATTACAAAAGTAACTTTAGGTGATGACGAAAAAGAAACCAAATTCGAACTTGGAAAAGACACAGAATTTCACGGAAAACCGCTTCACATCACTATCGAACCTACTACAACTAAAGTAAATATTTACTATAGCACGACTAAGGAAGCTGTTGCTTTACAATGGCTTAAGCCAGAACAAACAGCAGACAAAAAGAAACCTTTCGTTTTTTCTCAGGGAGAAAGCGTATGGTCAAGAACCTGGATTCCCTGCCAGGATTCACCCGGAATTCGTTTTACTTATGATGCAAAAGTTACCGTTCCTAAAGATTTATTAGCCGTAATGAGTGCCGTAAATCCGCAAAAGAAAAATGATACGGGAGTTTATACTTTCAAACAAGATAAAGCAATTCCTTCTTATTTAATGGCAATTGCCGTTGGAGATATCGAATTTCAATCTATTGACAACAGAACCGGAGTTTACGCAGAACCATCCGTGTTAAAAAAATCAGCCTGGGAATTTGCTGAACTTGGAAAAATGGTTAATGCTGCCGAAAAACTTTACGGGCCTTACCGTTGGGGACGCTATGATGTTTTGGTTTTACCTCCGAGTTTCCCTTATGGAGGAATGGAAAATCCTAATTTAACTTTCTTAACGCCGGGAGTAATTGCAGGCGATCGTTCTCTAACAAGTTTATTAGCCCACGAATTAGGACACAGCTGGAGCGGAAATTTAGTTACAAATGCTACCTGGGATGATATTTGGTTAAATGAAGGTTTCACCACTTACGTAGAGCACCGTATTGGCGAAGCCATTTTTGGGGAGAAAGAATTTGAAATGCAAAACGTTATCACTCGCAAAGAGTTAGTTGATAATGTAGCTGAATATGGAGAAATAAGTCCTGACACAAGATTAAAAGTAAGCCTAACAGGAAGAAATCCTGACGACGGAATTAGCATGATTCCTTACGTAAAAGGATATGCTTTTTTGAGAGTGATCGAAAACGCTGTTGGACGCGAAAAATTTGATGTTTTCATCAAAAATTATTTCGACGCGCATGCTTTTAAATCGATTACTACAGAAGATTTCATTAAATATTACAATGAAAATCTTATAAAAGGAGACAAAGCACTGGCAGATAAAATAAAAGCAGAAGACTGGATCTACAAACCTGGAATTCCATCAAATATCACTTCTGTAAGTTCCGTAGATTTTGACGCTATTGATAAAATCCAGAAAAGCTGGAGAACAACCGGCGTGAAAGGATTAAGCAAAAAAATTACAACTACAACAGAAAAACAACATTTTATCGACCATCTTCCAACGGATATTACACCAAAAGAAATGGAAGCAATTGACACTGAATTCAACTTTACGAAAGGCGGAAACTTTATTATAAAACGCCAATGGTTTGTTCAGGCAATAATGCATCAATACAAAGCAGCAAATCCTGCAATTGAACAATTTTTAATTGGAATTAGCAGAACTGGATCTGTAATGATGTTGTACAAAGAAATGGTTAAAACTCCTGAAGGGAAAGTTTGGGCAAAACAAGTTTTTGATAAAGCAAAATCTGGTTATCACGCTACAACTATTCAGGCTGTTGAAGGTATTTTGAAATAGTTTTCAGATTTCAGTCGCAGTTTTTCAGTCACAGTTGACAGTTGCAGTGAACAGTTTGTAATTTCACAGTTACCATCCCCGATTATCAAATAGATAATTCGGGGATTTTTTTATCCCGTTGGGATTACAATCGGGATACTCTTCTATTCAAAAAAATAACCTCGGGAAAATTGTCCATCACATAGCGTAAATCCTCCATGTTCTACAATCTGTAATCGTCGCACCTTTGTAATGTCAAAAGACAACAACTAATAATTAACATAAAAAATTAAATAAAATGACACGATTAACAGCATTAAACCCAGAAGAAGTAACAGGAAAAACCAAAGATTTATTCAACGCTGTACAAGCTAAATTAGGAGTTGTTCCTAACATGATGAGAACAATGGGAAATTCTCCGGCGGTTCTTGAAGGATATTTGAATTTAAGCGGCGCATTGAGCCACGGAAAACTAAGCTCAAAAACCGGAGAACTAATTGCTCTAACAGTTTCAGAAAGCAATTCATGTGAGTATTGTGTAGCTGCACACACTTTTATTGGTGGAAAATTATTAAAAACTGACGCACAAGTTCTACATGACGCAAGAACAGGAAATTCTGCTGATGCAAAAACGGAAGCGATCCTTCAATTTGCTAAAACATTAATTAGCAAAAATGGTTTAGTAAACGATCAGGATGTAAATGCAATTAAAAATGCAGGGGCTTCAGACGCTGAACTTGCAGAAACTGTAGCACATGTTGCACTGAATGTGTTAACCAACTATTTTAACAATACTGCAAATACAGAAATTGATTTTCCCGCAGTTCCGGACTTAGCATTACAAAACTAATTTTTCAAACAAAAAACAATTTATAAAGATAGTTGTGAATTTATTTCATGACTATCTTTATATTTTCAAAAACATAGAATTATGAGCAATCAAAGTGTTTTTACTTTAATTAATCCGCAAACCGGGAACCTTGCTTTTAAGCTGCTTCCGTTTGATAACAATAGCCATTTTGATCATTTGCAGCGCAATAATTATTTCTCGTTAATTTGGGTTACAAAAGGAAAAGGTAAAGTAAAAGCGGATTTTGCTGAACATGAATTTCAAGAAAATTCGCTCCTCGCCTTTTCGCCATACCAACCTTTTATGTTATGCGTAAGCGAACCTATTGAAGGAATTGCAATTCATTTTCATCCTGATTTTTACTGCATTCATTACCACCAGAAAGAAGTTTCGTGCAATGGTGTTTTGTTCAACAATGTGTACCAACCACCCTTTACCTTAATTACAGAAGAAGCGGCTTCGACTTTTAAAATGGTTTTGGATCAGATGAAAATTGAAATGCAAAATTCAGAACTGGCACAATATGAACTTCTTATTTCGTATTTAAAAATATTTTTAATCACGGCTTCGAGACTCAAAAACATACAACTTGAGGAAATGAAATCGGTTCCGGATTCTAAAGAACCTTTTATTCTCCAAAATTTGAAAGATGCAATTGAACTGAATTTTAAAATAAAACATTCTGCCGGACATTATGCAGAAATGCTGAACATTTCGGCGAAAGCCTTAGCCAAATTATCCAAGAATTATTTCAACAAAACTTTAACTGATTTAATTGCCGAAAGAATTATAATCGAAGCTAAAAGAGAATTATACATGACCAATAAAACGATTAAGGAAATCGCTTATGAATTGGGTTATGACGACGAGCATTATTTTAGCCGATTTTTTAAAACCAATGCCGATGTTTCGCCACAGTTGTATCGTGAAACTGTAGGATTTGGAAAAATGGATAACTAATTCTTGTTCTTAGCTTCAATCCATTTTGCCATGTATTTCGTGCTTTTAAGCGTATGATGCTGCAACAAACTTCCCATAAAATTTTGCAAACGATGACTTTCAGAGTCATTCAATAATGAATTAATTGCAGCTATTAATGCAGTAGAATATTTACTCAATTGATAACATTCGTTGACGATAGCAACTCCATTTTTTTGAGCCTGTATCCAAAGATTTTCATCGTGATACAATTCAACCGCCTTTTTTGCAAACAACTCAGTATCATCTGTAACAAAGCCATTCCAGGATAAATTGGCGTGCATCGCTTCAGAACCTATTGTTGTAGTTATACTTGGCGTTCCGCATTGCATGGCTTCTAATAATTTCCCTTTTAAACCTGCTCCAAAACGAATTGGTGCCAATACAACCCGTGCTTTTTTAACTATTTCATTAGCATCTGCAGCTCTTCCCATAATAAAAAAACCATTTTTAGGCTGATGCAGCTGCAACACTTTTTGCGAAGGATACGCTCCATAAACTTCTAAAACGGCTTCTGGAAACTGTTTTTTAATTAAAGGCCAAATGGTTTCTTTTAAATATTGAACAGTATTCCAATTGGGTTCATGCAGAAAATTTCCGATGAAAACAAAATTTTCACGTTCTTCAAACAAAGGTAATTTCAATAAATCCAACTCAGACATTTCGTAAACTAAAAACGGCAAATAATACAACAAATCCGAATCTATTTTAAAAACATCTTTTAAGACTTTCATTTCAAATTCAGAAATAATAAAAGATAAATCGCATCTCAAAATACTTGCAATTTCGCGCTTTGCCACTTCTTCAGACAATAAATCATGAAGTTCAAAAACTCTATTTTCCTTAAATGCTTTTTGTCTTGCAGTTCTCAAACAATGTAAATCTTCGGTGTCTAATAAACGAATCGCTTTTGGGCAATTTTCAGATACCCGCCATCCAAATTGTTCTTCGATCATAAAACGATCAAACAAAACCACATCAGGATTCAATTCTATTATAAAATCATCAAAACTGGAATTATTAAGTTCAATTGACACTTTTTTCACTCCAGATTCA
>Ga0247813_10001363_pt1 | contig 18778 bp, 14 predicted proteins | sample UWRJL169409C1_FD_180719 | JGI IMG/M metagenome (GOLD analysis project Ga0247813, IMG submission 180719) | Plant litter microbial communities from Arlington Agricultural Research Station in Wisconsin, United States - UWRJ-L169-409C-1 | ecosystem: Environmental > Terrestrial > Plant litter >... | reverse complement strand
CGCGTGCAGGCTGTTTGCTCATGATGGTCATCCTGATCTTTTATCTTTATTATAAGTGCTTAAATTCCAATGTTAAGGCCGAAAGAAACCGCTTTCATCAACGGATAATTGTATCCATCACCGTTTGTACTACCCTTGTTCAGGTCCTGATCTGAAGGAACCGCATTTTCTACATCGATCGAGTTTTTCACGATCTTATACATTGGTGAGTAGGTGAACAAATTCTCTCCCGACAAAAACACTTTTGCGGAGCGGACACCAATCTGGTTAATCCATTTACTTGGGATCGTATAACCGATCTGAATATTCTTCATACGCAGGTAAGCTACATTTTGCAGATAACGTGTTTGCGCAACACCCAGTGTACGGTTCGTATTACTTGATGCGGCTCTAGACATCGTTCTCGGGAAATACGCATCCGTGTTATCCGGTGTCCACATATTACCTAGGTGGAACGTCGGGATATTGTTATACGGCCTGTTGTACTGGCCCCAGAACATTTCGGTTTCTGTACTTGGGTACCATTGCTGCTTCCCTACTCCCTGGAAGAAAACAGAGAAAGAGAAATTATGATAGTCCGCCCCAAGGTTAATACCATACATATATCTTGGCGCAGAGTTTCCGATAATCTTTCTGTCACCGGAGTTCCCCACTTTATTTTCTCCCACATTGATTAAACCATCACCATTCAGGTCTTTTAACTTGATATCACCCGGAAACCATTTTCCTGTAGGTGACGCCCGCATTTGCGGATCCTGTTTTGCGTGTGAAGCGATATCAGCCTCATCAATAAAAAAGCCTTCAGTTTCATATCCCCAGATTTCACCCAGCGTTTGTCCCTCGTAATAGTCGCTAAGCAATTTATCAGGGTTGTTATATTTAGTGATCTTAGTTTTATTATCAGATAAAGTTACCCTTACATTGTAACTGAAAGGTTTGTCGCCATTACCGATTCTATCATTCCAGCTGAGTGACATTTCCCAGCCTTTTGTAGTCAGGTTTGCATAATTTCCTTTAGGAACGTCTGCTCCGAATACAGCCGGAGGGGTTAAGCCAACCGTAAACATGTCCTTCGTTTTACGTGTGTATACATCTCCTGTAAACGTTAAACGTCCGGCAAGCATCGCCAGATCCAGTCCGAAGTTGCTTGTTGTTGAAGTTTCCCAGGTTAAGCCGTTCGGAACAACTCCTGGTGCCTGCGTGGTTTGTGGTCTTGTTCCATTCAGGATCATATCAGATTGTCTGATATTGAAGATTTCCTGGAATGCGTAAGACGCGATATTTCCGTTTCCAAGCGATCCGTAGGAAGCCCTTAATTTTAAATCAGAGATTAATTTATCAGATACATTCCAGAACGCTTCTTTATTTACTCTCCAGCCGCCTGATACGGAAGGAAAAAATCCGTAACGCTGGTCTGACGGAAATTTAGAAGACCCGTCATAACGGGCGTTTACTTCTAACAGGTAACGGTCTTTGAAGGAATAGTTTAACCTCGAGAAGCCTCCCAAGATAGCCCATTGTTCATATCCGCCACCGGTTGTGGTTGACTGGCCCAGTGCCAGGTTAAGATCTGTTGCGTCATCAAAAATAATCCCGTTACGTTGTACAGCGATACGGTTATATGTAGATTCTTCATAGTTATAACCTGCCATCGCTTTTAAATAATGGTTGGCACCGAACCTGTTTTCATACTCTGCATAGATATTCGTAGCCAGGTATTTAGTTTCCTGCAGATCGAAACTCAGATCATTTGTAGCTGTACCTACATAAGAAGTTACGCCACGGGTACTGCTATATGGAACCTGAACCCTTCTCTGCTCTTTGTCGTTATTTGTATTGCGGAATGTAAAGTCAGCATTAACACGGAATTTGTTATCGAAGAACTTACTTCTTAAACCAGTGATATTTCTAAACACCTCTCTTTTTGTATCGATACCGTTTTTACCATAAATAAAATCCCCGATGGTATAAGCTGACGCAAATGTCGCGGAGCCATCCGGGTTAAATAATGGTACTGTAGGCTTGCCTTCATCCGCAATGTTTCTCCAGATTCCTCCGCCTTCACCAACATTGATGGGATTGTGGTACTTCATAATGGAATAATCGGCGTTGTTTTCAAAGCTTAACCACGGAAACACCTGCACAGAACCGCGTGCACGGATATTTTTCATATCATAATCATCGCTGTTATACTTGAACAGACCATCCTGTTTTAACAGGCGACCCGAAACCAGATAAGAAGCTTTATCGCTGCCGCCGCTTACCGACAGGTTATTTTCAAGCGCAGCTGTATTTTTCTTGTACAGTTCCCCATAATAATCCTGACTGCCATAATAGATATATTCTCCCGTAATGGGATCTACTTCAATCTGGTTATAAGGTTGTCCCGATTCTACTCTCCTTTTAAATTCATCCAGGTAAGCCTGTGAGAATTTCTGCGTTTTATTGGCATTTTGCGGAAATGCGCCGTCTCCGTTTACAAAAGCTTCCGAGAACATTTTGGCCCAGGTATAACCATCAGTTACATAATCCGGTACTTGCAGCGGGCTCTTGATAGCGTAGTTAGATGAGTAAGAGATATTGGTACGGCCGTTCACAGGTTTTTTGGTAGTGATTAAAACTACACCAAACACCCCTCTTGCACCATAGATAGCAGCCGAAGCAGCATCTTTAAGGATAGATACACTTTCCACATCATTTGGATTGATCAGACTTGGATCTCCTTCGAAACCGTCGATCAGTACCAAAGCACTTCCTCCCTGTCCGATCGAAGTAGTACCACGGATATTGTAACTTGGGGATTGTGTTGGTTTACCATCCATCATCTTCAGGTTTAGATTGGGAAGTAAACCCTGCAGTCCCTGAGTCAGGTTAGTGATCGGCCTGTTTTCAATGTTTTTTGCGGTGATCTGATCTACTGCACCAGTTGCGTTTTCCCTTTTCTGGGTTCCGTAACCAACAACCAGCACTTCATTTAATGAACCGGCCTCTCCTTTTAACGTAACATTTAAAGGCGTTGTCTCACCGTCTTTTACAATAGTCCTGTTTATAGTTACTGTCGTGTAAGAGATAAAGCTGATCACGATATCGTATGTGCCAGCAGGAACACTGATTTTATAGGTACCATCCGGGCTGCTTTGTACAGCCTTGTTGAGCTGTTTAATCAGGATACTTGCTCCGGGTAGTGCTTCGCCTTTTTCATCCACTACCTTACCGCTGATTATCCCAGGACTTTGTTTTTTAAATACATAGGGATCGCGGCGCAGGTTTTCGAAAGCCCGGGCCGGCGATGCCATCGAGCTGGTCAGCAGGCACACGGCAGAAGCACACACTACCAATCTCTGCGAAAAGAGTAAGTTTTTTTTCATTTGTCAGGGTTTTTGAAATTATACTAAACTGATTTAGCACAATCGTAAACATTAATAATGGCACAAAACTACCTTGTGCAGATAAACCCTATGTTAACCAATCATAACCTCTGAATTATAAATTCAAGCTGGAAAACAAGTTGAGTTAACATTGCGGGAAGATGTGCCTAAAAAAATTGTAATGAAATTGGCATAGGCAATAGCTGAAAAACTAAAGAGTCAATAAACTTCTATCGCCTTGATCATATATAGATTGCCTCTCCATTGATGAAGCAAGATTCAGGTCTTTTAGAATTCCATTTAGGTACCGCTTTCTGATTTCGTAAGATTTACTGTCAAACGAAATCCTTTGTCGCCAAAGCGCGGAGAATCCGGTTTTGTGGATTTGATCCTCTTTCATTGCGCTATTATCGATTTGAAGAATCCTTGTTGCGGATTCGATATCACCAACATATGTTTGTACTCCCGGTTCTATTACGATATTATCAGAATAGTACCGGTGGTTTTCAATTCGCAAAGTATATCCCGTTTTTATTCTAGAGATAGAAATTAAAAAACATTACAATCCCTATCAGTCTGTATTATAAATGTTAAGAATGGCTATTACCTGTAAGGAATTGTTTCATGGCAGCGAACGTCAGTGGAAAGAATTTGAATTATCAGGAAGATATCTTAGTTTAGGATAGAATTATTATATAAATCACTATGGGATTATTTGACCTTTTTCGTAAAAAAGAACAAACAGCTGAAACCGCACAGCCGGAGCCGGACACAAACAAGTATTTCGGGGACCTGGAAAAAACATCTGTGATTTACAGCCTGATCATGGTCCCCCCAGAAGAGCGTGACGAGCAGTGGCAGCAATCTTTTTTAGAAAACATAGTGCAGGCCAGTTTTCGCTGTGGCAATCCGCAGGTGATTACAGGTCCTGATGGATTTCCTTATGTGCAATTGCTGATGCCACTACCAAACGAAAGTTTTCAATGTTATGTGATTGAAAATATGAAAGATGACTTTTTATTGGAATCCGGCTACGGTGTAGTCATTAATCCTGAAAGCGGACAACCGGATTGGGTATTAACCTATGGGGATATCATGAACCTGGATCTCAGCGGATCATTTTATACCACCGGAGAAACTCCGTTTTCAACTTTAAAAGAAGATGAAATTATCGAAGGCGAAGAGGATGTATTGGTGGGCCAACCCTCTGAACTGATCTTATCTAACAGGAACCGGGCAGTATTGCGTGAATTCCTGCAGAGTGTCGGCGTGAAGACCCCAAAGGTAGTGCTGATCTCCCGGTCTTCCAAAAATGGTTCACAGGAATTGGTATTCAATCTTACTCCTGAAGATTTCGAGAGCGAGGAAGCCTTCAGACAGGTAATGCAAAGTGTAGGATGGTTTTTGCCTCGCCATTATTCGTTTGTCGGAATGAAAGAGGATAGCTTTAAAGCTAGTTTTATGCCCCTTTAATCCCTAATTGCTCATCCAGCTATCGAATACAGTAATATATCGCTGGTTTGCAGTGAATAGCCTAATGAATTTTCCGGAAATATGTCCTATCATAAATTAATATTTATTTTGATACTATACAGACGACAATAATAGTAGTGCTCTACTTAAGTCGCCGGGGGAGTGACGATTAATAAATCAATTCCACGCTAATTAAAAGCAGGTCTGATGACAATGATCTGGTCAGTAACTACCTTTTAAAACTCCCCCGCTTCCTTTGCGGCTAGTTGAATAGCCTCACGAATCCGCAGGTACGTACCACATCTGCAGATATTACCCGCCATGGCATCGTCAATATCCTGGTTAGACGGATTTTTCTTTTCTCTGAGCAGAACTGCGGCCGACATAATCTGACCAGCCTGGCAATAACCGCATTGTGAAACATCCAGTTCCAGCCAGGCCTTTTGCAGCGGGTGGTTATTTGATTCCGACAAACCTTCGATGGTTACCACTTTTTTTCCCTGCGCACGACTGATTTTGGTCACGCAGGAACGAACGGCCTCCCCGTCCAGGTGCACAACACAGGCCCCGCACTGTGCTATGCCACAACCATATTTCGTACCAACAAGACCAAAATGATCACGAAGTACCCATAACAGCGGGGTATTAGGATCAGCTTCAATCCTGTAGTTCTTTTTATTAATATTTAAAGTAATCATATATCAGGTGTATTGATGTGAGAAATTTACAGATCAGACGTTGCGTGTACCAGGTTGCGGTGATGTAAACGGCTGCTGATAAAAACGATGTCCTTTCGCTTTATAAAGCGCGTTAGCTACAGCACCGAAGACCGGTGGAAAAGGAGGTTCACCCAAGCCAGTAGGATCGATGTCGTTGTGTACAAAGGAAACTTCTATTTTCGCAGGTGCTTCATGCATGCGTATTATCCTGTATTTATGGAAGTTACTCTCTTCCACTACACCATCTTTATGCGTTAGCCCCCCGTATAAACTATTGCCGATTCCATCTACAACCGCACCCTGAACCATATTGGTCGCCGCATCAGGGTTGACTACAATTCCACAATCAATGGCGCTGAATACTCTTTCCACATAAGGTTCACCTTCCCTAAGGGTCAAATCCACAACATGCGCAGCATAAGAATTGTGGCAGAAATAAGCGGCGACACCCCTGCTGTATTTATCATGCTCCGGCCCTTTCCAGTCAGATTTTTCTTTAACCAACTTCAGCACACCCGCATAACGGTCGGCATCATATTCATTGTTTTTACCAACGGGATTTTCTTTCGCTCGTTTTAATAACTCCAGCCGGAAGTCGATCGGATCTTTGTCCATCGCTTCGGCAAGCTCATCCAGAAAAGATTGTTCAGCAGCGGCGTTAAAATTAGACCGTGGAGCTCTGAAAGCGCCGATAGTGATATTCGAAGGGATCTCCCAGCCTTCGGCAAGATAGTTATCAACCGCACCTGCGGGAAACCTGTTCGCATGGATTGCATGTTCCGGAATACCTCCGCCTTTCACATGAAAAGCGATGAGGTTCTTATTCGCATCCAGCGCCGCCCGGTAAGTAGCGGTATACATCGGGCGATAAATACCATAAGTGGTATCGTCTTCACGACTGTATATCAGCTTGATTGGTGCTTTCACTTTTCTGGAAATCAGTGCCGCTTCCGTCAGGTAATGTCCGTATGCCCTGCGGCCAAACCCTCCGCCCATGCGGGTCATTTGTATTTCCACCTTCTCCGGAGGCAGATTTAATACTTTACAAAGTGTGGGCTCTGTCCAGCCCGGAGCTTGTAAAGGACCAACAAGCAACGCCTTGTCGTCAGTTACATGTGCGAAGAAATTCATCGGTTCCATGCAATTATGTGCGAGAAACGGGGCATTATATGTACGTTCGATAACCTGGGCCGCATGCTTAAAAGCAGTTTCCGGGTCACCATCCTTTCTTAATTGCCGGGCTGGCTTTTTAGCATATTCCTGCATCTTTTGCAGCTGGACAGACGTGTTTTCGAGTTCTCCGGGAACTATAACCTCCCTTTTTCCTCCCCTGCCGGCCATTGTATCTTTTACATCACCTGCAGGCATCCATTCCACAATTAGTTTTTTACGCGCGTTCATTACTTCCCAAGTCGATTTCCCTACCACAACAAGCAGTTCATTAAAAGTCCGTACATCGAAACCGGCCTGTTCAAAATCGTCTTCATATAACTTCAGGCTAAACACATTTTTTATACCCGGCATTTTTAATGCTGCTGATCCATCAAACGATTTAAGTTTCATTCCAAATGCGGGCGGATGCTGGATCATTGCGATCAACATCCCTTCATGCATATAATCGAGTCCGAACAGCGGTTTACCACTAACGATCTTTGCTCCTTCTACATTTTTTTGCGAATTTCTGACAACCTTAAAATTCTTTACCTCTTTTAATTTCACTCCTTTAGGCACAGGTAAAACTGAAGCTTTTGAAGCAAACTGGCCGTACGTACCTTGTTTACCACTTTTCTCATGAAAAAGCATTCCGGCCCTGGTGGTCAGTTCTTCCAGCGGCACATTCCATTCCTGTGCCGCGGCCTGCATCAATAGATTACGGGCCGTTGCTCCCGCCTCCCTGAGCGGGCGCCAGTACATTCTCATGGAATTGCTTCCACCCGTGAACTGCGGACCTAACTTTAGATTGTCGTGCGGCCCCATTTCAACCGTTACTTTGTTCCAGTCTACCTCCAGTTCCTCAGCTACCATCATCGGAAGCGATGTCATCACGTTTTGTCCGAATTCAGGATTGGGACAGATGATCGTTACGTTATTTTGGGGAGTGATTTTTATATAACCAGTTATTTCAATCCACTGCACAGCAGGCGTGATACCCTCATCGGTGACGGGAACTACCATTTTTGCCAGGCCGCTGAAATGGAGCATCAGTCCTCCGCCAGCAAGTAAGGAAGTTTTAAGAAAGGCGCGCCTGCCTTGATTAGCGTTAATCTTTTCCATGTAGGATAAATTTAAGATTTACAAGTAGATAGCTACTGAGGGGCGTATGCTCCTGTTGTCAGCCATTTGATCCAGGCCTTTTTAAACTCAGCATGTGTCAGAGGTGGCAGTTTTCGGCCTTCCCCCGGGTTCCAGCCAGCGAGTACGAGACCGTCATCAGCATGCTCAATTAATTTTTTCATGTCTTTATGCCCATTCTGTTTTGGATCGATCAGCTGTTTGGCTAATTGCCGCGGCGATTTTCCCTCAAAAACCATTTTCATATCTGCCGGTGGTAAATGCCAGTTTGGATTACCGGGAGGAGTATGTAAACCAGGTGTGTTTTCCGGCTGATGGCAATTTGCGCATTTCATGGCAAGCACCCCTTTACCTTCAACCCCCCTTTTTGGTAACATGGTATGCAGATGGCTATCATCACCCTGAAGGGGAATATCACCAGCCGGGTGACAATTCATACAACGCGGGCTCATCAATACTTTATATACTGCGGTAAATGCTTTGACGGAAGCAATGCTATCATTTTTAACAACAAAAGGAGCCGCTTTTTCCGCGCTGCGATCATCGGTACGGTGAACCGCAAAAGCCATTATCGCTACAAAGCTGAAGATGAACGCCATTACAACAAGTGATTTCATATACTCCCTCCTACATTTTTTAACACATACACCTTATGGTCTAACCTCGAAACCGATCATATGAGTCTGATTTTTTTATAAACTAAAATACATAATCCTATTCTAAAATAAAATACATAACACCCGATCAGTAATATTGGTAGGAGAATCGGTGATATATATACGTCGCACGTGTCCAGCAAGCGGGTTCCTTTTCAACTGTCCCTTCACTCGCTTGATGTTATAACTCCATCTTATATACCTGTTGTGATAATTATGTAAATTCAGCTCCTTTCAATTGAATGACTGCCTGAAATCAAGTGGGGAAAGATTAGTCTTCTTTTTAAATGTCCGATTAAACGACTGCGGATGTTCAAATCCCAGTTTGTAGGAGATTTCACTGATTGTCAGGTTGCTGGCTGACAAAAGTTCTTTAGATTTTTCAATCAATTTTTGATGGATATGCTGTTGTGTATTCTGGCCGGTGATTGTTCTCAGCATATCACTAAGATAATGCGGAGATACATTTAAAGGTTCAGCCAGCTGCGCCACTGTTGGCAGGCCTGTTAACGAAGGTTGGTCACTTTCAAAATACGCAGCTAACAATACCTCAAAACGAACCAGCAGATCATTGCCTGCGGTTTTACGCGTAATAAATTGTCTGCTGTAAAAGCGTTTACTATAATTTAAAAGTAATTCAATTTGTGAAATCAGCACTTCCTGGCTGATCTGATCAATTGCGCTTTCCAGTTCAGCCTGCATGTTATCAAACAGACCTATGATCACTTTCTTCTCTTTTTCGGAAAGGTATAATGCCTCCGTGACAGCGTATGCAAAAAAACCATAGTTTTTAATCTTCTGCCCCAGTGGGAAACCTGTGATAAAATCAGGGTGGATCAGCAGCGTATAACCACTATAATCAGCCTCTCCATCCAATGCGGTGATCACCTGGTTCGGTGAAAAAAATGATAATCCGCCTTCATCAAAATCATAATAATTCTGTCCATATCTGACTTGTCCCGTAAAGGATTTTTTATATGAAATTTTATAAAAATTAAATACCATGCCTTTCTCAAGTTGTTCCGTATCAGCTTTAACCTCGCTGTAGTCTACCAGACTAATTAAAGGGTGCAGTGGCTTGGGTAATCCGAGAGCCCTGTGTAACGCTGATATGGAATTAAATACGACCGGTTGTTTTGATTCTGATTTCATAATAATATGTTTAATGGCCTGAAGAATATACTAAATAATCTCCAGGCCATGAAATAGGTTTAAACTGTAACAGAACTATACGGACTTTCCAGGTTCAGGTAGGCAGTCAGGTCTTTACGGTAAGCCTCCGGCCCCTGAGCAAGGCGTTTGGCATATAATCTTACCGCGTCGTTTCCTGCCGGGTAGGTCAATTGATCTTCTCCATCTGTTGCCGCTTTCAATACAACTTCTGCTATTTCGCCTGGTTCTGTAAATTCCATCAGGGTTCCATCCTGAAATCCTTCCATCATCTTTGCCATTGTAGCTGCATAAGCTTTATCCTCTGTCACCTGCATACCTTTCGTAAATTCAGTTTTGATCCCTCCTGGTGCTACATTTTTAATTCCGATACCGAACTGCGCCAGATCATAGGACATACTTTCCGCAAGTCCCTGCATTGCCCACTTAGAAGCATTATAGATGGCTGATTGCGGGTTGGAAGTTAAACCACAAAGTGATGTGGTATTGATAAAGAGACCAGCTTTTTTCTTCTTAAAGTAAGGAATAAATTCCTGAATAACCCAGACCGTCCCAAAAAAGTTAGTTTCAAATTGAGATCTGATCTGTTGCTCGGAATTGGATTCTGCCGGACCGATAAGCCCGTAGCCCGCATTGTTAAATACTACGTCTATGTCTCCCAGGTTAATTGCTGTTTGTACGGTGTTACGTACCTGATCGATATTCGTGACGTCTAAAGGCAATAAAATTACGTTCTCCAGTAAACTTAGTTCTGTTTCGTTTTCGGGTTTTCGCATGGTTGCGATTACTTTCCATCCCTTAGCTTGAAATAGTATTGCGGTGGCTTTGCCTAATCCGGTTGATGCACCGGTAATAAAAATCGTTTTCATAATTTCCTTTATTATTTACACTTCAAAGGTGCGCTGAAACGTATTAAGCATATTAACCAAAACGGATTTGGTTGTAACCAAAATGAAGGATCTACTTTTCACAGCGCTTGCTGAATGGAAACCGCTCACCCAAACATGATTACAAGCCGGATAGTAAACTTGTTAAATGAAAAAAGCGGCAAATGCCGCTTTCTCTTACAAAGTGTCTGAAAATAACAGAGAGATCTATTTTAATGCGTAGTTCAGGTAACCACCATCTGCAACGATCTCAGTTCCGGTAATAAAACTTGCTGCATCAGAAGCTAAAAACAGAACTGTTTTTGCGATTTCATCAGGATGACCCAGCCTTTGCAAAGCCGTAATACCAGCTAAAAATTCTTTTGCTTCCGCAGGAACAGCATTTTCCAAACCAGGGGTAGCAACAGGGCCGGGACTAATCAGATTTACACGGATTTTTCTTCCTGCCAGTTCGTTCGCCGCAATTTGGGCGATTTTATTTAATGCTCCTTTAGTTGCTGAATATACGCTGGCTCCTAAATTTGCCGCTGTTGCGACCGTCGATGAAGTGAACACTACTGCCGATCCGTCTGCAAGGTGTGGAAGTAACTTTTGCAATGTGAAAAAATGTCCTTTTACATTGGTATTAAATTGAGCGTCAAAATTTGCCTCCGTTACTGCTTCTATCGGCTCAAACGTAGCGATCCCCGCATTTAGGAAAAGAACATCCAGTTTCTGTCCACTTTCCGCAATTGCTTTTTCCAGGATAGCGATATCGGCAATTTTTGAAGTGTCCGATACCACAGTGTTCAATTTTACATCATTTATTTCTGCGGCTGCTTTTTGGAGATTGTCAGCATTTCTACCAGTAATCCAGACATTTGCTCCTGCATTGATAAATGCTTTCGCTGTAGCCAATCCTATTCCGGTAGTTCCTCCTGTAATAACGACGTTTTTATTTGTAAATTCCATAATGATTATGATTTGTTGAAGCCGTAAAGGTAAAATGAATCAATTTATTTCAGTTACTTTGTAACGGAAAGTAACAGTAACTTTCGGGTAACCAAGTAACTTATGACTGAAGATCAATGCCAGTTAGGGCACAAAAAAGAGATCATGGCCGTTCACGATGCGATGGACGTGCTGAATGGAAAATGGAAGATATCTATCATTTCATCTATATGTTATTATAACAAAAGGAGGTTTTCTGACATTTTGAATGATGTACCGGGAATATCGAACAAAATGTTAAGTAAAGAATTAAAGGAACTGGAGATCAACAAATTGGTCAATCGAACAGTTTTAGAAACCCAGCCTATATCCGTTCAATATCAGTTGACAGAATACGGCATGACATTGAAAACCATTATCAGCGACCTTACTAACTGGGGATTAAAGCATCGTAAAGTTATTATCGGCAAATAAATGCGCTCGCTTCTGTTTTGAACCAAATCTCCTGCTTAGACTAATTTTAGCCGGGTGCCTGCGGTATTCCGACTACATTTTTTGCAATGCAGGCTAATTTTTGACTACTATTTATGCCTTCCTTTGTCCTGCAATCAAGAGATAGCTGCTAAATAACGGATCCCCGGATCGCACATAGCATACAAGAAAAATCAGTGATTTCTGATTGTGACAAAGATAATTAAGTCAAAAAAAATGGAACAATTAAAAGATAAGGCACCCAATATTCAAACCGCATCAGTAATGAAAGCTATCGTACAACATGAATTCGGCGGTCCGGAAGTACTAAGTTATGAAGATGTACCAATGCCAGCGCTTAATCCCGGAGAGGTACGTGTTCGGGTTCACGCTGTTGGTGTCAATCCTCCGGACTGGTACCTGCGGAACGGCTATAAAGATCTTCCGCCGGAATGGCAACCCCAGTTAGATTTCCCCTTGATTCTTGGAACAGATATTTCCGGGGTTATTGACGCTGTAGCTGATGATATTTCAAACTTCGTTGCCGGTGATGAAGTATATTCGATGGTTCTTTTTCCCACGGGAATGATGGGGCGCAGCAAAGCCTATGCGCAGTACGTTACTGTACCTGCATCGGAAATAGCGCTTAAGCCTGAGGGTATCGATCATGTACATGCCGCAGCGGCTCCGATGTCTTTGCTTACCGCATGGCAGTATTTGATCGAACCGGGCCACAATGAACCAAATGTTCTTCAACCAAATAAACATGAGCCTGTGCAATTAAAAGGTAAAAAAGTGCTGATCAATGGTGCTGGCGGCGGAGTCGGACACTTTGCCGTGCAACTGGCGAAATGGAAAGGCGCATATGTTACCGCAGTAGCCTCGGGCAGACATGAAGCCTTTTTGCGTGAACTTGGAGCGGATGAATTTATCGACTATACCAAGACCGTGGTTGAGGATGTGGCGCATGACTTTGATTTGGTAATGGATGCGGTGGGTGGTGCAGCCAGCGCTCGTTTTCTACGCGTCATTAAACGGGGAGGCGCTTTGTTCCCGGTATTTCCCCTCGGATTCTCCGGTGCGGAAGAGGCATTAAATCTCGGTATCACCGTTTCCGCTACCCAGGTCCGGTCGAGCGGTGCGCAACTTACCGAAATAGCACCATTATTAAATGACGGGACTATCAAGGTAAATATCGACAGTACTTTTCCTCTTGCTGCTGCCCGTCTGGCTCATGAACGAGCTGCGAAAGGCAACATTCAGGGGAAGATCGTACTTACTGCAGAGGGCTTATAAATTACAGCTAAATATAAATTTCGGTTGGTAAGAAAACTGTAAAAGCAATCAGTAAATGACCCGTTTTCCTGTTAAAGATTAATCTTAACTTTACCTATTCATGAAAGATAAACCGCAACCTACCGTTTATAACAATATATCAGCGTATATGCGGGATATGGGTATGCCCAAACCGCTGCATCCATTGGTTGCGGTGGTGAAATATGACAGCAATAAAATCAGCCGTGAAAATGCGGGAAGAACTTTTCTTGTCGACTTTTATAAAGTTTCATTTAAAGAGGATTTCACAGGACATGTAAAATACGGGCAAGGGTTTTATGATTTCGAGGAAGGAGGATTAGCATTTCTGGCACCAAATCAACTGCTGACCATGTCGACAGAAGAAAGCTGCTATGAAGATGGATACAACTTATATTTTCATGCGGACTTCATACGAAATTACCAGCTTGGAAAAAATATCAATCAATATGGTTTTTTTGCCTACACAGTTAACGAAGCCTTATTCGTTTCAGATAAAGAAAAAAAAATATTAGTCGGCCTCTTTGACAACATTGCTTCCGAACTCGATAACCATATTGATAATTTTAGTCAGGACGTGCTGGTTTCACAAATTGAATTGCTGCTTAATTATAGTAATCGTTTTTACAACCGCCAGTTTCTCACCCGTAAAGCCGTTCATCATGATTTGATCAGTCAGATGGATAGCTACCTGGAAGATCGTTTCACAACACAGAACGAAGGTATACCTACCGTTCTGGAGGTATCCAGGCATCTTCATGTATCACCAAGATACCTGTCGGATATGCTCAGAACATTAACAGGACAGAGCGCTCAACAACATATTCATGATAGATTAATTGAAAAGGCTAAAAACGTTTTGAGTTCCACAAGACTAACCATCGCCGAAGTTGCCTATCAGCTGGGATTTGAGCATCCGCAGTCTTTTAATAAACTATTTAAGCGTCAGACCGATCTGTCACCCAGCGCTTTCAGAAAAACTTTTAACTAGTACATTATCCATTAGCGCCGGTCAATTTGAATTATCTTTTCGGAATTACCGTAGGAACAATGATCTTCCCTAAATCTTTATTAATCTTGTTTGGCGAAGACGGGTATGTATGGTATAATCTACCTTAAAATGATCATAAAGATTCATATATTTAAATGAATTGATAATGAGGTGATGATTTATATAAGTCAAATAACAAATACAGTCAGCAAAGATTTAAGAAAGTCTTATCCCTATAATGTACCTTCGATAAATAACTTAGAGCAGCTGGAGCTGAGACAGCCTGTTACTTTTATTATTGGCGAAAATGGTACCGGCAAATCCACTCTGGTAGAATCTATCGCTATTAATGCCGGCTTCAACCCCGAGGGGGGCAGTCGTGATTTTAATTTTAACACCCAAAATTCGCATTCTGACTTATTTAAAGATATACGTTTAACCAGAACCTCCCACCGAAACAGAGATGGCTACTTCTTAAGAGCAGAAAGCTTTTATAATGTAGCCTCTGAAGTCGACAGGTTATATGAAGATGAACCATCAGATAATCTTATCAAGAACTATGGTGGCTCCCTTCATGAGCGATCACATGGAGAAAGTTTTCTTTCATTACTACAAAATAGGTTTGGTGGTAACGGACTTTACATTCTGGATGAACCAGAATCCGCATTATCTGTAACAAGTCAGTTCGCAGCATTAAAAAGGATCAAAGATTTGGTTAATCGAAGATCGCAATTTATAATTTCCACGCATTCACCAATATTAATGTCGTATCCAGGTGCGGAAATTTATTGTATTACTCCTAATGGTTTGCAATTAACGGATTATGAAAATACAGAGCAGTTTAAAATAACAAAATACTTTATGAATAATTATAAAGGAATCCTGTCTGAACTGGAATTATATGATGAATGATCAGGCTATCTAATTACATTCGTTGATATAACCCCAGCGTCAGGCAAAGCGACAATTCGATAACTATTTCTTTTTTAAACAAGTACCGATAACCTTTCCGTTCTGCAGCATTTCAAGTTTGATATCCCCGTTTTCTATCTCCGTAAATTTTAACACGCCATCTGCCCCACCCCGCCTTATGCTTTGGAATTGATTTTTTGCAATTGGAAAAAACCGCATGTCCCACTGGATACGTTCTGTATTGTAGATCAGGTAACCATTCAAAAACGTGATTTTCTGATGATCGGTCTTGTCTTCGACATCAGTATAGTTACCTGCAAATTTTTCTATTTCTGCCTGCGGCAATGAGATTTTTTTTGCGTATTCGATTTCTGGCGCTTTATTGTCCAGTATCTGGTTAATAGTTTTATAGGGGTACGCTCCCATTTTGAAATTTTGCAACGTAATGATTGTACGATCTTTGCGCATATTATGATGCATGAATGTTGCATAACCATCCCAGCTGCCGGTATGGCCAAAGGATAAATTACTATCGCTTCCAGATAGATCCAGCCCAAAACCATATGGTATAGATCTGCCTGTCGATGTTTTAGTCATTGCAGTCATCAGCTTAAATTCCTCCGGAGTAAAAAAGGAATTACTTTTAAGTGCAACTATCCATTTATAGACATCATTTACCGTTGAATTTACTTTTGCGTTTCCTACAACACCATCCAGATAAAAAACAAAGCTATCGCCGTAATCAGGATTATCAGATGTGATTTTATCAAAAGAATTTTTCTTCCAAACATAACCCGTTGCCCGGTCTTTGATCTTTTGTGGATGCTGCCGGCTATTATAGATGAAAGTATTCTTCATCTTTAACGGCAAAAAGACAATCTCTTTTAGTAATTCCGCAAGGCTTTTACGAGATACCTGTTCAGCAATTGTGGCTAACAGCGCATAATTTGTATTAGTGTAGCTGTGCCTGCTACCGGGTGTAAATAAAAGCGTGTCCTTTCTTGCAGAGTAAAAATTGATCAAATCATTATTTGTAGCAATTTTTTTATGATCCCAGTTCGCAGGCATATCAACAATATATTCCGGTATTCCGCTGGTGTGCCTTAGCAGATCATAAACCGTAACATTTTTCCATAAGGATAATTCAGGAAGAAATTTGGTCAGTTTATCTTCGTACCGTAGCAATCCTTTTCTATGCAATAATACTATAGCCGCTGCTGTAAATTGCTTCGAACATGATGCCAGCTCATAAATGGTTTCCTCTGTATTTTTAAATCTGGACAAAGTGTCCCGATATCCATAACCTTTAGAAAAAACCACTTTGCCGTTTTCCGCGATTAACACTGTACCGTTGAATTGGTTTTGCGCATGCATCATACTGAACACACTATCTAATTTTTGCTGTGGTGTATATTGAGAGAAACCCTCAAGGCTGACAAACAGACATAGTACTATAGTTCTTATCCTGATCATAAATATTTATTATTTATAAGAAAGTCGCAGGATCGACTGTAATGTTGCATACATTCTTATCATTAAACTGAATGTATCAACACGATTACAGATTAAACTTTCGGCAGGTGCTTACCACTTATTTTCGAGCTATAACCACAATCGCTATTTTAACTATTCCGGTTGTGCTTAAGTAACTTGCTGACGTGACTTTCATCAGTCAACCCGAATTCCGCCGCAATCTGCTTTAAACCAAATCTACCACTGTGTATTCTTTCCCTGATCAAATTACCCCTGTAATCACTGATGTAGTCCCTGATCGTCATACCTGTATTTTTTTTAAAATACTGGCCTATGTAATCTTTTGTTAAGTTAAAATGATCAGCCATGATCTTAGCCTTCAACTTTTCAGGATAATATATATTTTTATGGAGATAACAGAATACCGCCTGCATATCCTTTGTTCTGTGATCGTTTGATCTGATTTCGGGCATATTACGCTGTAAGATCTGAGCCAGCATGAGCACTTGCATCCATATCAGTGTTTCGTTCCGCAATACATCCATTTTCAGTGCTATAATAACATCAAAAATCCGGTCTGTAATGCCCTGATCTTCATCAGTAAATGCAAAACCAGCTAAATGTGTTTCCCTGCTTTTGATTAAATACTCCAAGTGACGAAGACCGGAATTAAGTATACCCTGCTCTTGATGAATATATAAATCAGTAAATTTCAAGTATACAAAGTGTGTTGAGCTTTCTATTTCAAAATAATGATCATCTTCCGGCCCCAGTAAAAAAACAGAACCAGCATTGTATCTAACTGATTTAGAATTTATAATGTGGTAACCTATCCCCTGTTTGATATAAATTAATTCATAATGATTGTGGTTGTGCAAAGGATGAATCCAGTCTGACGCTTCAAAATCAGAAATTAAAACGGGTGCAAATTGCTTATATCTTTTCATAGCTTATTACAAATTTAACATAGTTTATTACAAAGAAGCCAACCTGTCTTCTGCTCATCTTTGATCAGATCATTCAAAAGCTAATACCGGAGCTAATTGTTCCGGCCTATGTTGATGATGTACTTATTATAAAACTGAAAAATGAAAAACAACAGAACAGCACTTGTAGTTGGTGCCAATGGAGTTATTGGTAGTAATCTGATTACTCATCTTGAAGAATTAGGTGATTGGAACATTGTGGGTCTCTCTCGCAGGGGTGGACAAAATACGGGCAAAACGAATTATATCTCTGTTGATTTGCTTGATGAAGAAGATTGCAAAAATAAATTAGTGTCCCTCAAGGAGATTACACATATTTTTTATGCGGCTTATCAGGATAAACCAACCTGGGCAGAATTGGTTGAACCCAATTTGACCATGCTTGTTAATGTTGTAAATCTGATTGAAAGTGTTGCTTTGAATCTGGCACATATCAGCCTGATGCAGGGCTATAAATTATATGGTGCGCATTATGGACCGTTTAAAACACCCGCTAAGGAAAGCGATGGTGGACACATGCCGCCGGAGTTTAACGTTGACCAGCAACAATACTTAGAAAAGCAACAGGCCGGAAAGAATTGGACATGGTCTGCATTAAGACCATCGGTAGTAGGCGGTTCCGCCTTAGGGAATCCTATGAACCTGGTCTTGGCTATCGCTGTTTATGCATCCATATCGAAGGAGCTTGGACTGCCTCTTCGTTTTCCAGGAAAGCCCGGGGCGTATGACAAATTAATGGATTTCACTGATTCCGGATTACTTGCCAAAGCAACACTTTGGGCGGCAACAAATAATCAGTGTGCTAATCAGGCTTTTAATATTACCAATGGCGATTTAATTCGCTGGAACGAGTTATGGCCCAAAATCGCAACCTACTTTGAAATGGATGTGGCGCCGCCGTTGCACATGCCTTTACAAACTATAATGAGCGATAAGGGTGCTGCCTGGGAAAGCATTCAGCATAAATACAAATTAGAAAAACACAGCTACGAAAGTGTATCGTCATGGGTATTTGGTGATTTTGTATTTTCATGGGATTATGATTTTTTCTCTGATGGCGGTAAAGCCAGAAGATCAGGTTTTCATGAGTATGTAGAAACTGAAAAAATGTTTTTTGATCTGTTTGATGAACTGAA
>Ga0247813_10001362_pt1 | contig 18780 bp, 15 predicted proteins | sample UWRJL169409C1_FD_180719 | JGI IMG/M metagenome (GOLD analysis project Ga0247813, IMG submission 180719) | Plant litter microbial communities from Arlington Agricultural Research Station in Wisconsin, United States - UWRJ-L169-409C-1 | ecosystem: Environmental > Terrestrial > Plant litter >... | reverse complement strand
CGGGCCAGGTGGCCGGTGACGATCGCCGCGATGCTGCCGATGAAGGGCAGGGCGGTCCAGCCGAGGATGCCCATGATCAGGCTGACCACGGCCATGGCACTGGTTTGTCGGGGCGGAAGGCTCATGCAGGTCCTGGTCGCGGTGGGGTGGTTCGATGATAGGGCCAGCGGCGGGTTTATCCCATCAGGACCTGGCCACCATCCACATTCAAGGTGTGCCCGGTGATCCAGGCCGCCAGCGGCGAGCACAGGAACAGCGCGGCGTTGGCGATGGCGGCCGGCTCGCCGAAGCGGCCGAACGGGATCTTCGCCAGGGTGTTTCGATACAGCTCCGGGTCCTGTTCGCGCCGGCGCGCCCACAAGCCATCCTCGAACTCGATCGAGCCCGGGGCGATGGCATTGACGCGGATCCGCTGCGGCGCCAGGGCCAGCGCCTGCGAGGTGGTGTAGTGCATCAGCGCGGCCTTGGCTGCCGCGTACGGCGCGCCACCCGGGCGCGGCTGTTGGGCCGCGATCGAGGCCAGATTGAGAATGCAGGCATCACTGGACTGCTGCAGCCAAGGCAGGGCCAGCCGCGAAGCCCGCACCGCGGCCATCAGGTCGACGTTCAAGCTGGCTTCCCAGCCCGCCTCATCGTCGGCCATGCCGTAGCCGGTCGCGTTGTTGACCAGCACATCGATGCCGCCCAGCTTCTGCGCGGCATCGGCCAGCCAGCGGCCGATGTCGTCCAGCTGGGCGAGGTCGGCCGTGGCCGTGTGCATGGCCAAGCCGAGCGCCCCGGCATCCGCACGCAGCGCGGCCAGACCGGCCTCACCGCGTGCGCAGACCGAGACGCGGGCGCCTGCCGAAGCAAACGCCAGCGCCATCGCGCGCCCGATGCCCTTGCTGCCACCGGCAATCAGCACCCTGCGCCCGGTGAAATCGAGGCGCGGGCCGGCCGGCAGGTAGGGCGCGGGATCCATCACAGGTCGAACTTGATGCCCTGGGCCAGCGGCAGCGAATCGGAATAGTTGATGGTGTTGGTCTGGCGGCGCATGTAGACCTTCCAGGCATCCGAGCCGGACTCACGGCCACCGCCGGTGTCCTTCTCGCCACCGAACGCACCACCGATCTCCGCACCCGAGGTGCCGATGTTGATGTTGGCGATGCCACAGTCCGAACCCGCGGCCGACAGGAAACGCTCGGCGGTCTTCAGGTTGGTGGTGAAGATCGAGGACGACAGGCCCTGCGGCACGCCGTTCTGCATGTCGATCGCTTCGTCCAGCGTGCTGTACTTCATCACGTACAGGATTGGGGCGAAGGTCTCGTGCTGGACGACCTCGTCGCTGTTCTTCAGGCCGGTCACGATGGCCGGCAGCACGAAGTTGCCGGCGCGGTCGATGCGGGTGCCACCGGTCTGCACGGTGCCGCCGCTGGCCTTGGCCTTCTCGATCGAGGCCAGGAACTGCTGCACTGCGCCGTCGCTGTTGAGCGGGCCCATCAGGTTGGCCGGGTCGGTCGGATCGCCGATCTTGCCTTCCACCTGCTTGTACGCCTTGATCAGCGTGGCCAGCACGTCGTCATGGATGGATTCGTGCACGATCAGGCGGCGCGTGGTGGTGCAGCGCTGGCCGGCGGTACCGACGGCGCCGAACACGATGCCCGGGATCGCCAGCTTCAGATCAGCGGTTTCATCCAGGATGATGGCGTTGTTGCCGCCCAGTTCCAGCAGGCAGCGGCCCAGACGGTGCGCGACCTTCTCGGCGACCTGGCGGCCGACCTGGGTCGAACCGGTGAAGCTGATCAGCGGCACGCGCTTGTCGGCCACCATCTTCTGCGACAGCTCGGTGCCGGCATCGTTGATCAGGAAGAACAGGTCCGGGAACCCGCCCTCGCGGAGCGCTTCATTGCAGATGCGCATGGAGGCGATCGCGGTCAGCGGGGTCTTGTTGGACGGCTTCCACAGGCAGATATCGCCGCAGATCGTGGCCAGGAACGAGTTCCATGCCCACACCGCGACCGGGAAGTTGAACGCACTGATGATGCCGACCAGGCCCAGCGGCTGGTACTGCTCATACATGCGGTGGCCCGGGCGCTCGGAATGCATCGTGTAGCCATAGAGCATGCGGCTCTGGCCCACGGCGAAATCGGCGATGTCGATCATCTCCTGCACTTCGCCATCGCCCTCGGGCTTGCTCTTGCCCATTTCCAGCGCGACCAGGGAGCCCAGGGCATCCTTGTTGGCGCGCAGGGCTTCGCCACACAGGCGCACGGCTTCGCCACGGCGCGGGGCCGGGGTGGTGCGCCAGACCTTGAAGGCCTCCTGGGCACGGGCCACGATGGTTTCGTAGTCGGCGTCGGTGGTCGCGTAGACCTTGGCGATGGCTTCGCCGGTGGTCGGGTTCACCGGGGTGATCACCCCGGCATCGGTGGCCGAGGACCACTCGCCGTTGCCAAGGTAGGTGCCAGCGTTGGTCGCGTCGAGGCCGAGGGCCTTGAGCAGGTCAGAGGACATGCAAACTCCTGTTGCGTTGCGTTTGTAAGGCGCTGGCCGCTGGCAGGGTGGGGGGCGGCAAGCTGAACCCGGAATGGTAACAGAGGGCACGATCGGGCCTGTCGGGTCTTTGACGCGCGAGAGGCAGGGGCGACATGCAGATCTATGTGCTTGATTTGAATGATCAAGTGAACAGGTTCAGTTTGTCGCACGGTCATCTTTGTGAGATTTCTGTAAGATTGCCGACGGTTTAGTGACCATACATTTGCTCAGAAGTCTTGTGGAACGACGGGGAGGTCGGTTGCGCAGGCGGGAACGGGAGACCGTTCCAGCGGGCATCCCTGATGGAGACGTTGCTTTTGCTACATGGATCCGTAGAACAGTTACCCGCGCGGCGTGGACGCCAGCGTGTGACTGCCGAGGCGCGCGCTGCACTGGACGTGTGGCTGCGGGTGGGAGACCTCCTGTTGGTGCCGAGCGCCGCAGCGTTGACCCATATCGCCACGTACGGCTGGCTTGCGCCGACGCACCCGCAGCGGGTGGTGTTCGGGGCCGTGTTGCTGTGCACGCTGGTCTGCTTCAGCCTCGCGCCGGTCTATCGCGAGTGGCGTAACCGCGGTCTTCTCTCCGATCTGTGGACGCTGTTCCTGGGCTGGACGGGTGTGTTCGCCCTGTTCTCCATGTACTCGGTCCTGATTGATGTGGCCGATACGGTGCCCGCTGCCTGGCTGGTCGGCTGGTACTCGTCGGGCCTGGTTGCCATGAGTGCCACCCGTATCGCCATCCGTTTTCGTCTGCATCGCCTGCGCGAGCGCGGCCTGGATCGCCAGCGCGTGCTGCTTGTTGGTCTTCGTGCGCCAGCGTTGAAGGTGTTCCGGCTGTTGCGGAGCCGCCCGGAGATTGGCAAAGAGGTGATCGGCTACTTTGCCGGCCCGGATGACATCGCAATTCGTCGCGAAGGTGCGGACGCTCCGAAGCGCCTGGGTGACCTTGACGCACTTCCGGCGTATCTCGACGCCCATCGCGGTCAAGTCGAGCACATCTGGGTATCGCTTCCGCTGGGAGGGCGTGCCCGACTGAAAAGCGTCCTCCGGCTGCTGGAGCGTTATCCCGTGCAGGTGCGGCTTGTGCCGGACATCACCGGCATGGGGGCGCTGAATCCTGGCGTCCATCAGGTGGGCAGCGTGCCGATGATCGGCGTGCGGCAGGGCGTGGTCGAGCCGCGCTTTCTCATGATCAAGCGCGTGGAGGACTTGCTGGTCGCCGGCGCCGCAGTCGTGCTGCTTTCCCCGCTGCTCGTCGCGCTTGCACTCGGAGTCAAGCTCAGCTCGCCTGGGCCGATACTGTTCCGGCAACGCCGACATGGGTTGGATGGCAAAGAATTTTCAATGCTCAAGTTCCGGTCGATGCGTGTGCATGCCGAATCACCTGACAAGATCACCCAAGCAACCCGCAACGATCCACGCGTAACTCGTTTTGGCGCGTTCCTTCGGCGCACCAGCCTTGATGAGCTTCCGCAGTTCTTGAACGTGCTGGGTGGAAGCATGTCGGTGGTTGGCCCGCGGCCGCATGCCGTTCAGCACAACAACCAATACGAAAGGCTGATCGAGCGATACATGCATCGTCACTACGTCAAGCCGGGCATCACGGGCTGGGCGCAGGTCCACGGGTTGCGGGGGGAGACGCCTCGGTTGCGACAGATGAAAAAGCGCGTGCAGTACGACATCGATTACATCCGGCGGTGGAGTCCGTTGCTGGATGTGCGGATCATTGCGCTGACGGTGATGAAGGTGTTGGGGCAGCGGACGGCGTATTGAGGCGCCGGCAGGTCGTTGAGTTGAAATTTTGACGATGAGCGACCTGCGTCTCAGTTTTTTGCTTTGTTATTGTTTTTAGAGGGCTTTTTCCTGGTCGCGAAAGCAATCGGTAAGGCCGATCGGTTATTCTGTCAGATTGGATGCGAGGCCCCGAACGTGATTCGGCTGAGCCCGCAACGTCGGATGCAACAGGGTTGACTCGTAGTGTTCAAGAATATTTTGTTCGTCTGTATCGGCAACATCTGTCGCAGTCCTTCTGCGGAAGTGATGATGCGCGAGGCGCTTGAGGGCAGGGGAATCCAAGTCTCTTCCGCAGGCTTGGGAGCGTTGGTAGACCACGGCATTGACGCTACGGCACAGGAATTGCTTGAGGAACATTCACTGGATGGCAGCGCGCATCGCGCGCGCCAAGTGACTTCGCCGATCCTTGCCGCCGCGGATCTCGTGCTGGTGATGGAGAAAAAGCACCTGCGGCGAATCAGTGAGGTCGCCCCGGAGGCTTCAGGGAAATCATTCCTGCTCGGCAAGTGGAACAACGAGTTCGAGATTCCTGATCCCTACCGGCAGCAGCGCCCGGCATTTGAGCACGTGTATCGGCTCATGGCAGAGGGCGTGGATAGCTGGAAGCGCTACATCTAATCTTTTGTTGGCACGCCGCGCCGAATTGGCAGTGCCGGTACAACTTTCAAGTCCTTTTAAGAATTCGATATGACCAGCCCAGAGATTCGTAGCGCCGCCGCAGACGACACACCGGATATTGATCTTCGCCAGCTGTTGGGTACGTTGGTAGATCACAAGTGGTGGATTTTTGGCATCACCGGTGTGTTCTTGGCGGGGTCTGCTGCCTATGCGCTGCTGGCTAAACCAATCTACCGCGCCGATGCGATCATCCAAGTTGAATCGAAGGTTCCATCGTTGCCTGGCCTTGCCGATATCAGTCAATCATTGGGTGTCAGTGGGGGCTCGGCTGAGGCTACTACTGAAATTGCGCTCATCACTTCGCGTGCAGTAGTCGGTTCGGCTGTCAATGAGCTCAAGTTGGATATTGAGATCGAGCCCAAGCGTTTTCCGCTCATCGGAAATTATCTCGCTCGTAAGGCAGAGGCAACATCGCCAACGACCTTGGCGCCCGCTAAGCTTGGCCTGAGCCGTTATGGCTGGGGGGGGGAGCTGCTTGGAATTTATCAGCTGGATGTTCCGCCAGCGTTGGTCGACAACGAACTAACGTTGGTAGTTGAAGATGCGAGGGGGGCATACTCACTTCATGACCAAGGGGGATCCCTGCTATTGAAGGGGCGCGTGGGTGAGACTGCCAGCGGTAATGGCGTCGTGATGCAGGTTGATCGACTTCGCGGCTACCCTGGAATGCGCTTCAGGGTAGAGAAAGTGCGACTGCTGAAGATCATCAGTGACCTTCAGCGTGAGGTGTCGGTGTCGGAGTCCGGTAAGGACTCCGGGATCTTGACGATTGCCTACGAAAATGCAAATCCGGAACTTGCCCGGACGTTCCTTCAGCAGGTTGCGCAAGCTTATGTCCGTCAGAATGTCGACCGTAACTCAGCGGAAGCATCTGCACAGCTAGTCTTCGTCAAAGAACAGCTACCGAATATCCGCAACCAGGTGGACGCAGCACAGAAATCCCTGGCCGCCTACCAAACTCGGGCGAATTCGGTAGACCTCACCCTGCAGACCAAGGGCCTGCTGGACCAGGAAGTGGCGGTTGAGACAAGTATTCAGCAGTTGCGGCTCCAGCAGGCAGAAATGGATCGTAAGTTCACTAGGGACCATCCTGCTTACCAAGCGCTGATGCGCCAGATTGGTGAGTTGCAGGGCCGCAAGTCAGGCTTCCAAGGACAGGTGCGGCAGCTGCCCGAAGCCCAGCAAGAACTGCTGAAGCTGACCCGCGAGTTAAAGGTCAGCAATGAAATGTACACGGGCATGTTGAATCAAGCGCAGCAGCTTGATGTCGCTCGTGCAGGCACGGTAGGAAACGTGCGCATCGTGGACGCGGCGGCGGTCGATGAAGCAACGCCGGTCAAGCCGCGCAATGCTCTCGTGGTCTTGATCGGCACGCTACTTGGGGGGGTCCTTTCGATTGCATTGGTTCTGCTCAAGCAGATGCTGAATCGCGGCGTGGAAGACCCGTCTCAAATTGAAGAGCTTGGCCTGCCCGTCTACGCCTCCATTCCAGTCAGTCCAAAGCAGCAAGGCGACTCCGTCCGAGGCAACTTCCGTGCCGATGGCAAACTCCATCTGCTCGCAATCAAGGATCCAGCGGATTTGGCGATTGAGGCCGTAAGAAGTCTTCGTACAAGCCTGCACTTCGCGCGCTTGGAGGCCAAGAACAACCTGATCTTGATTTCGGGGTCAAGCCCCAATGCGGGTAAGACGTTTGTGTCGGCAAACCTAGCTGCGGTGATTGCACAGGCCGGTCAGCGCGTGCTCATCATTGATGCCGACATGCGAAAGGGTACTTTGCACAAGGCGCTGGGGGCTCAACAGAGTCCAGGGCTATCGGACGTACTGGTCGGCAAGGCGGCCGCCGGACAGGCAATCCGGGTGCTGGAAGGATTGGAGAACCTTCACTACATCACCCGTGGTGATGTGCCGCCAAATCCGTCCGAGCTGCTCATGCATCAGAATTTCTCGGCGCTGTTGGAGAGCGTTGGTAAGGACTATGACATTGTCATCATCGATACGCCGCCCATTCTGGCCGTCACTGATGCGGCGATCATCGCACACCACGTCGGCACCTGCCTGCTGGTCGCGCGTTTTGGCCTGAATCAGCCAAAGGAATTGGCACTTGCAAAGCGTCGTTTTGAGCAGAACAGTGTCAAGTTGAAGGGGGCAATCTTCAACGCTATCGAGCGACGTGCTACCGGCTATTACAGCTATGGGTACTACGAGTACAAATCCTCGAACTAGCAAACGTTCTAAGCAATGGTGCGACGTCTTCAGTGCGCGCAGCCCACGTCGCATGTGGGTGAATCCGAACATGGTCGGTGAAGCGCTCCGGCTTTTGGGAAAGTGGTCGCCCGCTGCAGCCGCGATAGAGTGCGACAGAAATTGGCGCCCACGAGCAAATCAATGAAGATCGCTATTATCAATACCCTGTACGCTCCTTACCAGGTGGGCGGGGCGGAGCGCTCAGTGGAGGTGCTTGCAAGCGGCCTCACTGCAGCAGGTGTGCGTGTGTCGATCTTGACCCTCCATGAGGGGCAATCCGTCGAGCGAGAGCAGCGAGACGGGGTAGACATCTGGCGTCTCCCGTTGCGTAATCGTTACTGGCCATTTGATCTCATCAAACGGTCCGCCTTAGAACGGCTTGGCTGGCACCTGCGCGATGTTTACAATTTTTCCGCGCGCCGTGATCTCCGTCATGCGCTCGAAGTCATTTCCCCGGATCTGGTACATACTAACAATCTTGCGGGGTTCTCGGTCTCGGCTTGGGATGCCGCAGCGGAGCTCGATCTGCCGATTGTTCATACGGCGCGCGATTACTATTTACTGCATCCCAATTCAACGCTTTTTTCCAACGGGGTGACGCAGAATGAGGCGGCGCTAGTGCCCAGGCTTTGGTCTGTCGTAAAAAGGACTGCGGGTCGAAAGGTAGCCGACTTTGTTTCCATCAGTGCCTATGTGAGGGACATCCACCGGCGGAACGGACACTTCCCAGCGTCGCGGACGCATGTGGTTCACAACTCGGTGATGCTGCCGGAGAAGGGCATCGCTAGGGTAGGTCGTCCGCGAGGCAAAAGAGTTTTTGGCTTCATTGGACGGCTTGATGCGTCCAAGGGTGTTGAGTGCCTACTGGAGGCCGCGCGGCGGTCACCCGCTTCGCAATGGCTGATTGCAGGTAATGGAAGCCCGCAGTACGTCACCTCGCTAAAGGAAGCTGCGTCTGTGAACGTCACATTCCTTGGTTATCAGGACCCGGCTGATTTCTTCTCAATGGTTGACGTCTTGGTCGTGCCTTCACTATGGGCGGAGCCTTTGGGGAGGGTGGTGCTTGAGGCATATGCGTACGGAGTTCCGGTGCTTTCATCTGGGCTTGGTGGGCTCGCCGGCATTGTCGAGGAGGACAGAACCGGCTGGTACTTCAACGCGAACGATATTGAGTCACTGTTGATCGGCATGGGGAAGGCACAGGCGTGCGACATTGATCGAATCTCTGTCACATGCCTGGGGCGGGCCAGTGATTTCAGTTCTGAATCCATTGCTGCGCGCTATGTGTCCGTCTACGAAGGAGTGCTTTCCAATGTCTAATGTTGCATGGGATTCTGATGCCTCGTGCGTGAAGCGGCGCAGCGATCGTTGTTGCACATCGTCCGATTGCCTTTGCGTCAGGCGCGGAGCGATTGCTGAATATTCAGATGGTTCAAGCTTTGGAGCGATTCCTTGATCTACTTTGATCGGCGCTGGGATGGTGATACGGGGATTGGTCGATTCTCGCGTGAAGTCAGGAGTAGGCTGTCTGGATTTCGTGACCTACCGTTGACGGGGAATCCTGCGTCGCCCTTTGATGTCCTTAGGTTGACGTGGTTTATGATTCTCAACCCGCGGGCGCTGGTTTTTTCGCCTGGCTACTCTGCGCCTTTGTTCGGCTTGAATAGATTCTTTTTCACCGTTCATGACCTTAATCATGTCGACACGCCAGGTAACTCTGGATTTTTTAAGAGACTTTACTATAAGCTGGTGCTGAAGAGGGCGTGTCGTGGTGCCGGCAGGATATTTACCGTCTCTGGATTCTCGAAGAAGCGTATCGTTGATTGGGCTGGAATTTCCTCTTCGCGCGTAGTTTGCACGGGAAATGGGGTGTCCGACATCTTCAGCAGTTCTGCAAAGAATGACGTGGGTCGTGACAGTCTCCGAGGTTTTCTTTTCTCTGTAGGAAATAGAAAGCTTCACAAGAATGAAGTTGCATCGGTGAAGGCCTTGGCCGCTGCTAAAGGCCTTGCTGGCGTGCGATTGGTCTTCACGGGAGAGCCCAGCCGAGAGCTGTTGGCTGAGGCGATGGCGCTTGGCATAGAGGATCGCGTCCAATTTCTGGGTGCCCTCACCGAAGAGCAGCTTTGTGGTCTCTACCAAGGTGCTCTGGCATTGATCTTCCCTTCCTTGTACGAAGGATTCGGACTACCTGCTATTGAGGCGATGGCGATCGGCTGTCCTGTGATCGCCTCGGCAACAACGGCCCTCGGTGAGGTTGTTGGCGACGCCGCTCTAGTGGTTGATCCCTCTGACACCGCTCAGATCACGCGTGCAATTGAACAGCTGGCGGGCGATGTGGGGCTTAGGCAGATGCTGCATGCCAAGGGTATTGAACGCGCCGCCATGTTTTCTTGGCCCCGTGTAGCCGCGGCTGTGGGGCGTGAATTGCCGGGCCTCACATCGTCTGAACGGCTTCAATAATGAACATCCGCACCTTGTCTCTAGTTATTTCTGGAGAAAAAGCGTTAATTGACTGTGGATCCATTTTCCTCGACACCGCTGAGAGTGAAGTGAGTATCGTCTTCTCGTCGTTTAGGTCTTATCGATGAAGTATCTGGTCGGGTTGCTTCTAGTTATCACATTTGCGTTTCCAAAGGCTGGGCTGAAGCTTGGTGGGTTTCCGCTGTACCTTTCACTGTTGTCGATGTTTGCGTTTCAATTATGGGGCGCTGCTTGTGTGCTGAAAAGTAGGGCTAACTTGCTCGTTTGCGGCGCCATCATTGGATCAATTCTGCTGTTCTTTGCAATGAGCGCCAGTTCCTTCGCCCATGCTTCATTACCGTCTGCGCAAATATCAGCCTACTTGGCGGCTCTAAGCACCTTCATCGTATACTTTGGCGCAGTAAGGATGGAGTCTGTGTTGATGATCGGTCGGCAGGTAATCGGGGTTTGCTTCTGGTTCCTGGTGCTTTACGCGTTCTTGCAGAAGACTTTCGGTGATTATGCCGTCGTGGTTCCCGGGCTTACTGCTAATTACCAAGAGGCCGTAACTCCTGGCTTTCTCGCTGATAAGAACAATATGATCTGGGGGCTTGGCTACCTGAAGGCCACTTCGACGTATCAGAATGGCAATTTATTTGGTGTAAATCTGCTTCTGATTGGCTTTGCATACATAGCCATATTGCGTGAGCGTGGCGCCAGATTTATCCTGCCACTAGGTGTGATGGGACTCGCTTGTTTGTTGACCGCATCGGCATCTGTTTTCATTGGCTTCGCCGTAGGATGTATGCATCTGCTTGTCTCCTTCAAGGCGGGCGCCAGGTCTGCCGTTTTTGTATCAATTGCCGCGCTTGCGATCGGCGTTCCGCTTTTCGCATACATTGCATTTGGAGACAACCTATTGGCTACCATCCTTCAGGAGCGGTTGCTCAATCGTGATTTGACGGAGGGCGGTGGGCGCGTAGTGAAAGTTGTTGCGTACCTTGAGGCACTAGGCCGAGATCCAGGACTGCTGTTCACCGGAATGCTCTTCTATTCGCGCCCGTTCTCGGAAATATACGAGATAACGTATCTGTCAATGTTGCAGATGTTCGGCATAGTCGTCACGACGGTGTATCTGGCCTTTGTCGGATTCAGGACGTTCGCTCTTAGGCGTACGATCTATTTGACGCCTGTACTGGCCTATCTCGGCGCCGGCTTATCGGACGGAGCTTCGTGGCTACCTCCGACGATGACGAACTTCTTCCTCGTACTCGGCATCTGCACAGCTTGGATGATGAAGTCCCGTGCATTGGCGATTCATCGGCATGGCAGGATCGTCGGCTGCGCGTTGCCTAGAGTCGGAGCTCGCTCGCTTAGTTCCCCGGTGGTGAACTAAGGTTCTCCGTGAATTGCGCCTAAGCTTGGGCAGAGCTCCCTTCATCCTCAGGCAAGATATGGCCAATAGGGTTGAACAGGGCTCGCCCGCTGCTTTAATGTCCTCGTGGGCATCATGTGTCCACGAACTCACTCATCGGCGATTAGTTTCTGCTCAACAATTGCCTCGCTCGTCGAAGCGTTGCGCGTGCCTCTCGTCCAATTTTTCGCCGGACGCGCACAAGAAACAGCTCTGAAGAGACTTTCAGCGCGCCCAGGGTCGCGCCTGGGAGGTACATCTGGCTATCCTCCGTGCAGAAGACGGCCTTGTTGGCCACGCGCGCGATCTCGATTGCCTGCCGTCTCTCGCTCTCAACGAACAACGTGGCTGCGGGGTCACCCGCGTAGACGCGTGCCTTGAACTTAAAGTGCATGTTCAATCTGCGCCGCTCTTCGGCCGTCGGTAGATCCAACATATGCAGTTGCTCATACCGGATCCCATGGCGCCGCAGCCAAGCCTCCGTCTGCGGGCGATACTTCTCCAGGCGGCTGGTCACGATGTGCTTCACCTTGATGGTGGGAAGTACCAGCGGCGCGGCCGTGCTGACGAAATCGAGATATCGCGGGCCATCGTCGTTCTGCTCCATCGTGGGGTCTACGCAGAGCACGCCGTCGATGTCCAAGCAGGCTTCGGCGAGGCGCGGATGGTGCATGAGGTTCCACTCGAACATGCGCGGCTGGGCGAGCGTTTCGAAATGCACATCGACGCGCTGCCGCGTCTTGGCCTCGGCGTAGGCGACCAGCGTGGTCACGTGCCCGCCACTGGCCACATAGGCGTCCAGCTGCTGGCGTGCCTCTTCCATTGCCGCGCCCGAGGAGATGCTGTCATCGACCAGCAGGACCCGGCGCGCATCCTGGGCATGCAGGAGGTGGTTCATCTTGTAGCTGCGGCTGCTGCCCTTCTTCAGCGGCTGGTTTCCAAGAAACGAAGCCAGGTCGGTGAGTGGGAGGTTCCACTTGAGCGCGATGATGCTTGCCACCAGCATGCCACTTCGGGGGATGCCAACCACCAGCTCCACGTCATGGGGAACCTTGTGCAGGTTCTTGCTGATCAACAGCGAGAGGTCGCCAATGCTTCGGTAGTTCATCGAGTCAAGTTCCAGAAAGGGTTTACGGGGCAGTCCATTGCCTGCGTCAGGCTTGGCGATCGGGCGACGCAGGTGCTGCAGGGGGCGCGCTTGTGGGGCGCAGACGCCGAGGCAGTACGGGCTGCGCCAGCTCCAGCATGGCCAGCAGCCATGGTCGGTTGAAGAGGAAGCTCGCGACGAGATACGCGGCAACACCGGCCACCGCACCCACGGCGGCGCGCAGCCAGGCGGTGCCGTCCAGCGGCATCATGACCAGCAGCGCGGCGACCACCGCAATACCCGTGGAGGCCAATGCGGGGGCCAATGCACCCAGGTAATCGACGAAGCTTGCCCCGCACGCCGGCCTCACCAGGAAGCGGTAGTGCGGATAGACGGTGAGCAGCTGCACCGCCAGCATGGCTGTGGCGAGGCCGTAGAGGCCACCCACTCGGAAGCCGAGGTAGAGCACGCCCGGGATGATCAGCAGCAACGTCAGGTCCCAGACGAACGCACGGCGGACCTTGCCCGTGGCGTTGAGCAGGCTTCCAACGGGATTGGCCGTGGACCGGATCAATCCCCAGAGCGCGAACATCTGCATGTACTTGCCGGCGTCATGCCACTGGGAACCCAGCAGGATGGCCACTACCTCGTCAGCCCAGAGCGCTAGCGCGGCGTAGATGGGGAAATTGACAGACGAGGTCATTCTCATCGTCTGCAGATAGATCGACTTGAGGGCTGTGCGGTCGGCCTGGACCTTGGCCATGATCGGCAGGCCAACCCGGGTGACGACGGGATTGACCACTGTATTGGCGAGCCGCAGGGTGAGGTCGCGGGGCAGGGTGTAGATGCCCATGGCAGCCGAGCCGGTTACCGCTCCGCCTATGAGCACGTCAGCTTGCATCTGCGCGCTGATCAGCAGCGTATCGGCAAGACGATAGGAGCCGAAGCTGAGATGGGGCTTAACTTCCTGCAGGTTGAAGTGCAGGCCGGGCCGGATGCCTTTGGACAGGAACGCCCAGGCAAGCGCGCTGCTGATGGCGCTGGTGACAAGGATGGCGACGATGAAGGCGTAGACACCGCCCTCCAGCATGGCCACGAGCAGTGCCGCAATAAACCCGCCTACGGCAGCGGAGACTTCAATCCAGGCCAATCGCGAGAATTTCAGGTCCTTCTCGGCCATGACGCGGAACTGTTGGCCCGAGGCACTGATCGGCATGGCCAAGCTTAGAAGCAACATAGCAGGCAGTAGTTCACTCTGCCCGTACAGGCGCGCGAGCGGCCACGCGGCAAGCATCAGTGCCGCCATCATCAACACCGCGCCGCCCAGGTTTAGCCAGTACAGCGACGACAGCAGCGGTCGGGAGCGGTCGGGGAAGTGGATGAGCGCGTTGGACAGGCCCAGATCGATGAGCAGGGCAACGACCCCGTACACCGCCATGATGATCGCCATGAGGCCGAAATCGGCAGGCGTGAGAATACGCGCAAGTATCATCGTCTGGGCAAACTGCAGCGCCGCACGCAGCAGTAGCGAGGCAGTGGTCCACCGACCGGCAGAAAACGCTGCAGAACGCAGGCTCATCGCGTCTGGCCTGTCTCGTCCGGCGTGAAGGAAGCATTTGCGGCGCGCGCGACAATTGCCGCGTCGATTTGCGCGGCCAAGCGCGTGCGGAAGGCTTCCGGACGAAACTCGAGAGCGTGTTGGGCGATCTGCGCGCTGTCCCAGGGGGATGTGCGCCTCTCGAATGCACCGATGGCCGCGGTGATGGCCTCGATCGTCTGAGTGGAGAAGAAGCTGCCCGTCTGACCGTCGACGACGCTGTCCAGAATGCCGCCTTTGCCATAGGCGATCACGGGGGTTCCGTAAGCTTGTGCTTCCACGGGGGCGATGCCGAAGTCTTCTTCTGCCGCGAACACAAAGGCCTTGGCCTCGGCAAGGTGCTGTTCCAGCACTTCCTGCGGCTGATAGCCCAGAACGCGGATGTTGTTGCCAGCCAGTTGCTTCATCTCTGCCAACATCGGCCCGCTGCCGATGACGACCAGTGTCTTGTCGGGCATAGCATTGAACGCCTTGATGATCAGGTCGATGCGCTTGTAGGGCACCAGCCGCGACGCGGTGACGTAGTAATCCTTCCTGGGTGATAGCGATGGCAGCTGCGGTATGTCGACAGGCGGCGGGACCACGGCCGATGCCCTGCCATACACCTTGTGGATACGGCGGGCAATGAAGCTCGAGTTGGCGATGAAGTGGTCCACCCCGTTGGCAGTGCGTACGTCCCAGATGCGGATGTAGGACAGGATGAGCCGGGCCACCCAGCTCTTGATCCCGCGCTGCAGGCCGGACTCCCGCAGGTACTGACCCTGCAGGTCCCAGGCATAGCGGATCGGCGAATGGCAGTAACAGATATGGAGCTGGTCAGGGCCGGTGAGCACGCCCTTGGCAACGGCATGGCTGCTGGAAAGCACCAGGTCGAACGCGCCGAGATCGAACTGTTCGATGGCGAGCGGCATCAACGGCAAGTAGCTTCGGTAGCTTGATCTTGCTCTGGGCAGGCGCTGAATGAAGCTGGTATGCACTTTGTGCGAGGCAAGGAACCCGCGGTCTGCGGCAGGCAGGAAGTCCACCAGCGTGAAAACCTCTGCCTGCGGATACAGCAGAAGCATCTGGCTCAAGACCTTCTCGGCGCCCGCGTAAACGGTAAGCCAGTCGTGGATGATTGCGACGCGCATGCTGTGGTTCCTCTTTGATCGTTCTACAGGGCTAGCCCGGTCGCTGGAAACGCGACGCGACATCCGCTTCCTTGTGGAGATCGTGGGCAGGTGTTACCTGTCGATACGATCAAGGTTGTCGAAGAAGAATTCGGGATCCCGCTCCGACGTCATCTGGTATAGCCCGTAGCTACGTGCAAGGCGAGCGCCGCCGTCACGATAGAGTGGATTCCACGCGAAGTTTGCACGGGCGCGGGTGGAGCGTGGCAGCAGGAAGTCAAAGGGCACCGATACGTAGATGCCCTTGTCGAAACTTCCCTCACCGAAGTCTTCGGACGACACGTTGGTCTTGGTTGCGTAGGCACCCATGGTGACGCCGTTATCAAACGCGCGCGCGACTGAGAGGGTAGCGCCCCAGTCCTTGGCAAGGTAGCGCCCTGCGCTAAAGGCGGTTACCACACGACGTTCCTCGCCCCACATGTAGTAGAAGCTGGCATGGCCGGTGGCCACGCTATAGTCCCGAAAGCTGAAGCGCTGATCGAAATCGCGCTGCTTGACCCAGTTGGCTTCCACGCCCACCGCCCAGCGCTCGTTGAGTGGGCGATACAGCACTTCGCCGCCGGCACCGGCGTACATCGACTCAAGCAGTCCGGCGTAGACCATCCCGTATGTGTCCTGCCCGAGCTTGTGGGTGCTGGTCAGCTGCAGGTTGGGGAGCGTCAGATCCTCGGTCGTCATGTACCGGCGGATGTTGGTGCGCACCCGCGGCAAGCGACTGGGGGCGTCGTAGCGGAACTTTTCGTAGTTGTTATATGCGTTGTAGCTGACGGTGCCGCTGAGCCACACGTTGCGGGCCAGATAAGCGCTGGCGCTATACGTGCCAGCTACCTGGAACAGCACGAAGCCGTCTGGACCGCCGAGCGATTGCTGGTAGCCGATGTTGAACCCGCCGTCGAAACGGCGCAACGGTGCTTGGTAAAGCGTTTCCCTGCGCTGCGTCGCGGGTGGCGCCATTTCGATGTGCCCGGCGAGGGTGCTCAGATCGCTCCTGTGCTCGACGTAGTCGACGAAGGTCTTTCGCTCGATGCTGGTCTCGACAATCGGAACACCCAAGCGGGTGTTCTGCACGGTGAACCAATCGACGTCATTGGGGAGCTTGCCGTCCAGAATCCGGGCGGTGCGGCCAATTCCCTGTGCTGGGTAGTAGAAGCGTCGCTGTTCGCCGGAAACAATTACTTCCGCGCCGCGTTGGCTGATGCTCTGCACGCGCAACCCTGCATTCTGCTCCAGTTGGCGAGCCAGGGCGGCCCAGTCGAGCGGCTCGGCTACGTGCTCGGCACCGTCGGTGCGCTCATTTCCAGATGGGGAAGTGCGCTGCTCCAAGGGGACGGGCAACGGGTCCAGCAACTTCGGCATGGAACTGGCCTGAGCGAGGTTCGTACGCAACGTGACGCCGAACATCGCCAGGTCGCCGCGTTCCCAGCCCAGGTGCAGATGCACATTCTTGTTCACCGCATACGATGCGCCGAAGTTGAAGGGGCTGTTCTGGCGCTGGTTGTTGTTCTGCGGCTCGCGCTTGTAGTCGTTGCCGTCATACTCCAGTTTCAGCTGCAATGGCTCCCATGGCGTCTGGTAGGCAACGCCGCCGAATACGCCGACTGGGCCTCGGAACATTCCGTCACTGTTCAATGAACCGGTGCCCTGGGCGCGCGGGCGGGTCTCGAAGCGATCGTCGATGGCAGTCAGTGGATTCTTGAAGTCGCCTCGGTTGCCGATGTAGCCGGTAGCCAGGCCCAGGCTCGCGTCAAAGGCGCCCATCCGCTTGCTGGCGACCAGGTATTCACTGGAGAACAAGCCGGTGCCGCCCAGATCACGGAAGCCCGCGGCTACTTCGGGAACCCATCGGCTTTCCTCAAGCAGGCGGATCTTCAAGTCGATCGACTTGTCCTTGTAGTTCTGGCCACCGCTCAGCCATTCTGGGCCGTAGCGGCGGTTGGCCACCGAGACATAGCGGAATGCACCCTCCAGCCAGGGCAGAGGCTGCAACACCACGTTGTAGCGGCTGTAAGGCGAAGTGTGGCTGGCGGTGAAGGCGAGTTCGCCCTCTTCCGCCATGCGCGCCGTTGGCGTTTGCAGCAATCCGATGCCGCCCCAATCACTGGCAGTGGGAGCCGGTGCGCTCTGGGCGTACAGGGCGGAGCTGATGCTCAAGCTGAGGAGGGCAAGGCCCAAGCGAGCAGTCGGCGTGCTGGCAAAGCGGGTCACTTCGGCGCTCCGGGCGCGTCCAGCACCTGGGTGGCGAGGAAGCGCGCAGCCTCCTCGTTGAAAGCGGGATTCACGTCGCGAAGGAGGTGAGCGTTGAGCGGCACAAAGACGATGGCGCCTGGGGCGAGCGTCGATTCGGCGCTGCGGTTCCAAAGGGCAATGCCAAGTTTCTCGACTTCGCCGTCCGGCTGAATGACAAACAGATCATCCTTGCTGGCAGAGGCAAGGGCTGGGCACTGCTGCGCATACTCGAGCGGTTGCTGAAGAGGACGATGCTCGATGGAGCAGGGCTGCTCGACAGCACCAATCACGCTGACCGGACCGGGTCTGGTCGGGTAATACAGCTTGTCGCCATCTTCCAAGGGGCGATTGCGCTTGAGATCCACCTCAAGGGAGCGCGGCGCCAACATCTGGCGAACTCGCCCCGTCACCGGCATGGCCGAAAGCTCTCTCGCAATGCGTGTTGCGGCGGCCGCGCCCAATGGGTCGGTGGGCTCGCGGCTCTCGATCATCTCCAGATCGAACAGAAGCCCCGTCTTCAGGCGGGTCTGGGCGATGATTTCGCCGTGCCTGAGCAAGGCGGCTCCCAGCATGTAGCTCCGCTCGTCGGGCGCGCTTGCAAGCGCAGCATCGGACAGGAGGGCGCCGCTGGCGAGCGTGAGTGTGCCGGGATTACGAACACTGCCACTTACCTCGACAGTGACTGGCGGGGCGGCGTGCAGGGAAGCAGAGGCAGCCAGGCCAAAGGCGAGGGTGGCCAGGCGGAAGATGATCAACGCTTCAGATCCAGTGAGTAAGGTTTGAGCTGGATAATCTCCAAGCTGGCATCGGGCGCAATGGCTTGCACACTTTTCCAGATGAACCCGTTTGCAGGGTCGACCCAGTAATGATTGTCGCGTTTCCAGCCTTGGCCCCTCAGCCGCTCGCGAACATGTACCAGCGCACGCGTGGTGCCGAGAATCTCGATGTTCTCGGTGCCAAGGCGCTCCAGTGTTCCACTCACTTTCATGCCAAAGCGATAGCCGGGCATGACGTCGTACTGACGGTGGGTGGTGACGGGTGCTTCGATCAGATGGAGGGCATGGAAGGGGTTCTCACCCTCGATGCGCATGTCCTGCAGCTCGGGTGTGCCGCCGTGCGTGCCCACAAGCACGCCATCGACGAGGAACACGATGCCGCGATCGTTGCTGTACCAAGCTTGGCGACCGCCATCGATGTTGCCCAGGACCAGGACGGCGCCGCCCCGGGAGGTGGTGACCTTGATCTGCGGATAGCGGTTGGCCGCGACATCCGCCGGCGATGGCTGCACGTCCGGCTTGCCCTGCATCGACATCTGCACGGCCTTGACGCTGGTTCGCCCGACTACGCCGCAGCCTGACAGGGCGATCGCCATCAACATGAGCGCGGCCACACCGCGCATACCCGAGATCCGTTGCGACGCAACGAGAGCGGTCCTGCTCATCACTGGCCCGCCGTCAATTGTCGAGATCGTTGCGCGCGCTTGCGGCGTTGCTGATGATCGAGGTGAACGGCAGCAGCTGATTCACGAAGCGACTCCAGCGGGTCACGCCGGCTGCGCCAACGAAGACCACGTCGCCGGGCAGGAGCTC
>Ga0247813_10001361_pt1 | contig 18782 bp, 17 predicted proteins | sample UWRJL169409C1_FD_180719 | JGI IMG/M metagenome (GOLD analysis project Ga0247813, IMG submission 180719) | Plant litter microbial communities from Arlington Agricultural Research Station in Wisconsin, United States - UWRJ-L169-409C-1 | ecosystem: Environmental > Terrestrial > Plant litter >... | reverse complement strand
CCCTCGTCGATGTTTGTGCCCACGATCACAGGGGTCCGCACGAAGTCGCCGGTGGCGAAGGCGGTGGCCGGACTGACCGGAACCATGGCGTCGCCGAACACCGGCCCCCATGATCCCGGCCCGTTGATCCCCGACCGCGTCGAGGCCGCCCGCGCGATCCGCCGCGCCGGCGCGGCGCGCAGACAGGCGACGTCGTCACAATCGACGGAGGCGGCGAACGCCGGCCCCGCCTTCGCAGCATCCGCCGCGGCGTTCAGGGACGACGGCTCCAGACACGGTCCGCTCTGCAGGATGACGCGGCTGTACAGCCCCTGCGATGCCGGCGACGCCATCAGATAGCAGGCGCTCCAAGCGCCCGAACTCTCGGCGAACAGGGTGACGTCGTCCGGATCGCCCCCGAAGCCGGAGATATTGGCCCGCACCCAGCGCAGGGCGGCCTGCTGGTCCATCAGCCCCCAGTTGCCGCCAACCCCTTCGCCGTCGGTCGCGAACCCGGGGTGGGCCAGCCAGCCCAGGGCGCCCAGCCGGAAGTTCACCGTGACCACGACCCGGTCCTGTTCGGCCGCCAGCCGCGAGGGGTCGTAATTGGCGCCCGAACCGATGGTGAAGGCCCCGCCGTGCAGATAGACCATGACCGGTCGCGCGGCGTCCGCCTGACCGGCGGGCGCATAGACGTTCAGATACAGACAGTCCTCGGATCCGACGACCAGACCGCCGCCTCCGCCCAGGATCGCCTTGCGGCCCAGCGCCTGGGTGCAGTCCGATCCCGTCCGCGTGGCGTCGCGAAACCCGCTCCAGCCCCGCACCGGCTGCGGCGCCCGCCAACGCAGGTCGCCGGTCGGTGGCGTGGCGAACGGCACGCCCAGAAACGCCCGAACGCCCGCTCCCTCGACGCCGCGCACCACGCCGTCGGTCGTGGTCGCCAGCACCCGTTCAGCATCGGATGCGAAGCGGACGGACTGGACCTTGCCGGGATGGGTGGCGCAGGCGGACAGCAGCAGGGCGAGGGCGAGAAGGATGGGGCGCATGACAACCTTGGCTGTGGCCGCCCTCAACGTCCGACCCGAAAGCGTGTTCCGCCCATCCGCCGGGGCAGGCCCCGCGCCCAGCGAAGGGCCCGTCCCGGGAGAGCGAGACAGGCCCCGTCGCTGGTGATGAGACCCCGGCTCCCCGGCCGTATCGACGACGCCCCCCGACATCCCGACCGGCCTTGCATCACGCCGCGGCGGCGGCCCTCTTCCGGGCCAGCAGCGTTAGCGAACCGTTAAGTTCCATCACGGGCATGTGGCCCTGACATCTCGCCGGTGTCGATCCCCCCGAAACACGCGGAGGGAACAGCGTGTCCGGCGCGTCACAGGCGCTCGTGACGCGTCCGGGCTCAGCGAGGGCCGAACGGGACCACCTTGTTGTCGCCATCGTGGCCGATATCGGCGGCGCCCAGGTACGGAATGCCCGACCGGGCGCACCAGTATCGGGCGATCTCGTCCGCCGTCAGGCCGAAGTCCGGGTCGTTCTCGACGATGGCGGAGACCCGCCCCATGCGCAGGCCCGCGACCTTGCGGATCGAGGCCTGCCCGGTCAGGTGGAACATCATCCGGTCGATCCGGTAGAGCGGCTCGGACACGTCCTCCAGCATCAGGACGTGGCCCGTCAGGTCCGGCTCCAGCGCTGTGCCGACAAGGGCGTCCAGGATCGACAGGTTGAAGGCGACGGCGGGCCTCGGATCACCGGCCAGCGACGGCTCCAGCGAGGCGGGGTCGCCCTTGATCAGCCAGTTCAGCGCCCGGTGCGCCGTCTCGTCATGGCGCACCGCATCCGAGGCCATCGGCCCGTGGGCGACGTGCGGGAAGCCCGCCTTGTAGAGCAGGGCCAAGATGCTGCCCGCGTCCGAATAGCCCAGGTACCGTTTGGCCCGCGCGACGTCGGTCAGTTGCGGCAGCACCGCCTCGGCGATGCGGCAGGACCCGTATCCTCCTCGCGCGAACCAGACCGCGTCCAGCCGGGGATCGTTGGCGTATTCCACGAACGCATTGGCCCGCGACGCGTCGTCGCCCGAGAAATGCCCATGCTTGGCGAAGCTGGACGGATGAAACACCACCGACACCGAACGGTCCGGATAGTTGCGCTCCATCCAGTCATTGACCGCGTCGGCGCGCTCCCTGGCGAAGCGCGAACTGGCGGCGACGATTCCGATCTTCATACGGCTGGTCTCAGGCCCCGCCCGTGGTAGTCAGGCCGATCCAGCCTTCCCGGTTTCGCCCACATGAATCAAGACGCCTCCTACTTCTTCTGCGGCATCGGCGGCTCCGGCATGCTGCCTCTGGCCATGATCGTCCAGGCGCAGGGCAACGCGATCGAGGGATCGGACCGCGCCCTGGATCAGGGTCGTACCCCGGCCAAGTTCGACTGGCTGCGCGCCCACGGCGTGACCCTGCATCCACAGGACGGCTCGGGCGTCACCCGGGCGGTCCAGATCGTCGTGGCCACCGGCGCGGTCGAGGACACGGTCCCGGACATCGGCGCGGCCCGCAAGGCCGGCGCGACCATCGTCACCCGGCCCCAGTTGCTCAGCCAGTTGTTCAACGCCGCCCCCACCTCGGTCGGCGTCGCCGGCACCAGCGGCAAGTCCACCATCACCGGCATGGTCGCCTGGATCCTCCAGTCCGCCGGCCGCGCTCCCACGGTGATGAACGGCGCGGTGATGAAGAATTTCGCCGACGCCGACCACCCCTTCGCCAGCGCCCTGATCGGCGGGCCCGACCTGTTCGTGGCCGAGGTGGATGAGTCGGACGGCTCCATCGCCCGCTACGACCCGACGGTCGCCGTGGTCTCCAACATCTCGCTGGATCACAAGTCGATGGAGGAGCTGCGCGACCTGTTCGGCGGCTTCACAGGCCGGGCCCGGACGGCGGTGCTTAACCTCGACAATGTCGAGACCGCCGCCCTCGCCCAGTCGATGGTCGACGACGGACGGGCCGAAGCGGTGGTCACCTTCGCCCTCGGCAATGACGCGGCCGACCTGGCCGCCCACGACCTGCAGCCCCTGCCGACGGGCATGACCTTCGACCTCGCCGAGCGCTCCAGCGGCGATCGGGTCCCAGCCGTTCTGAACGTCCCCGGCGCCCACAATGTCGCCAACGCCCTCGCGGCCCTCGGCGCCGTCCGGGCCCTCGGCGTTCCGCTGGTCGAGGCCGTCGCGGCGCTGGAGACCTTCGCCGGCATCCGTCGCCGGATGGAGGTCGTCGGGACCCGCAACGGCGTCACCGTCATCGACGACTTCGCCCACAACCCCGACAAGATCGCCGCCACCCTGAAGACCCTGCACGCCTTCGACGGCCGGCTGCTGATCCTGTTCCAGCCCCATGGCTTCGGCCCCCTGAAGCTGATGAAGTCCGAATTCATCGACGGCTTCGCCGGCCTGATGCGCCCCGACGACATCCTGCTGATGCCCGAGCCCGTCTATTACGGAGGGACGACCGACCGCAGCGTGGGTTCCGAAGACATCGCCGCCGGCGTTCGCGCCGCCGGTCGCCAGGCCGAAGCCCTGCACGATCGCCCGGCCTGCGGCGACCGCCTGGTTTCCCTCGCCCGCCCCGGCGACCGCATCATCGTCATGGGCGCCCGCGACGACACCCTGTCCGAGTTCGCGGCCGAACTGCTGACGCGCTTGCCGGGGTGACCCGGCGATGCGTCCAACGGACGATGTGCACGGGGAAAAACACCGTCCACATCGTCCACATCGTCCACTTCAGCGTCCGCCCCCACGCCCCGGTTCAGATCGTCTGACAATCATCTGCCCCCGTGGTCAGCGGGGGATAGCGACAGGCGCGGGCCGATTTCAAAAGGCGCCCTGATCATAGGCCAGGGCTGAACCGAGGCGCGTAAAGTCATTCGGAAATCCGGCGAACCCCACGTATCCAGGGACTTGCCTGGCCGGGAGACGCGGGCTCGCGTTCCGAAGCGACAGATAAATCGTCGCGGGGAGTGAACCGGGACCGAAGAGCGGTATTGTAACGCTCGATGTTCCAGACTCCACCTCCCACCGACCTGCCCGATATCGTCGTGACCGCCGCGCGGCTGCCTCCGGCCGCGGGGGACGCCGCCTTCTCGGTGATCCGGCTGGATGACGAGGTGCTGGGGCGTTCGACCCGGCTGGACGAGGCCCTGGCCACCGTCCCGGCGGTCTCCCTGTTCCGCCGCACCTCCAGTCTCGCCGCCAACCCGACGACCCAAGGCATCTCGCTGCGCGCCATCGCTCCGTCGGGCGCGGGCCGGACACTGGTCACGTTGGACGGCGTTCCCCTGAACGATCCCTTCGGCGGTTGGGTCCTGTGGTCCCAGATCGCGCTGGAAAGCCTCGAGAGCCTCGACATCATCCGCGGCGCCGGGGCCGGTCCCTATGGAGCGGGCGCCCTGACCGGCGTCATCGCCCTGCGCGAACGCGACCGCGAGGGCGGCGCACTGGATGCCTCGTTCGGCGAGGACGGCGGCCGTCGACTCGCCGCCGCCGCGACCGTGACCCATGGCCGCGTCTCGATCACCGGCTCGGCCCTCTACGACCAGTCCGACGGCTACACCCCCGTGCGCGGCCCCGCCGCCGGCGCCGCCGCCGGCGCCGCCGACACCCCGCTGGACCTGCTGACGAAGAGCGCCGCCCTTCGCGCCGACGTGGCCATCGACGCGGCCACCGCCCTGTCCCTGCGCGCCTCGGCCTATGATGAGGAACGCGGGTCTGGCCTGCTGAACACCCGGTCCTCGTCCAGCGGCGAAAGCTATTCCGCGACCCTGGCCCGTACGCCATCCGCCCAACGCCTCGGCTGGCGCGCCCAAGTCTGGCGGCGCGAGAGCGACTTCGCCAACACCTCGGCCGCCGTCGCCACCGACCGCTCGACCACCACCCCGGCCAATAATCAGTACGCCACCCCCGCCACCGGCTGGGGCGTCAACGGCGCCGTCCGTGGCCGCACCGGCGGCCTCTGGGGCGGCCAAGGCGAATGGGAAGTCGGCGCCGACGCCCGCTTCAACGAGGGCGAGACGCAGGAGCGGTTCCGCTACATGGTCGGAGAATTCACCCGCGACCGGTTCGCGGGCGGCGAGACCTCCGTCGTCGGCCTCTATGGCGAAGGTTCCCTGACCCGTGGCCCCTGGCTGGTCGCCGGCGGCCTGCGCATCGACCAGTGGAAGAACGATGAGGGCCGCCGTCTGGAACTCGATCGCGCCACCGGATTGCCGACCCTCGACGAGGTCCTGCCGGATCGCTCGGGCGAGGTCGTCAGCGCCCGCCTGGCTGTTCGACGTGATCTGGGCGCCGGCCTCGCCGCCCGCGCCGCCGCCTACTCCGGCTTCCGCCCTGCGACCCTGAACGAACTCCACCGCCCGTTCCGCGTTGGCAACGACATCACCGAGGCCAACGCCGCCCTCGAGCCCGAGCGGCTGCAAGGCGTCGAGACGGGCCTGTCCTGGGAGCGGGGCGCCACAAGCCTTGGCGCGACCGTCTTCTGGAACCGGATCGAGGACGCCATCGTCAACGTCACGATCGGCCAGGGTCCGGGCATCATCGCCGCCCTGCCGCGAGCGGGCTTCATTCCGGCGGGCGGCGTGCTGCGCCAACGACAGAACGCCGGAACCATCGAGGCGACCGGCATCGAGCTGAACGCCGAACACCGGCTGGACCGGTTGACCCTTGTCGCCGCTGTCTCGGCCACCGACGCTGAATTGGACGGAGGGTCGTCGGCCCCGCAGCTGACTGGCCTGCGCCCCGCCCAAGCCCCCGTCTGGAGCGCGACGGCCGGCCTCGACTGGCGTACGACGGATCGCCTGACCCTTTCGGCCCGCGCCCGCTACGAGAGCAAGCGGTTCGACGACGACCTGAACAGCCGCGTCCTCGACGCCGCCGTCACGCTCGACGCCCGGGCCGACTATCGGCTGCGCGACGGCGTGGTCCTCTACGCCGCAGCAGACAATCTGTTCGACGAGGAGGTCGAGGTGTCCGAGACCGGAGACGGAGTTCCTGGCTATGGACCGCCTCGCACGGCACGCCTTGGTCTGGCCCTGACATGGTAGGACGATAGCGCCAAACTGACGCATTGGTCCCCGAGGCGCGCGATGCTCATTGCAAATCGTTCGCAGCTTATGGCAAAGCCGCACCGTGACCGAGACAGCCGCCCCTCCGCGCCCCCAGACGCCGCCTGCCCGGGCCGGGACGAAAGCGAAGGCGCCGGCGATCAATAAGGCGCGGGCCTTCTGGCTGAAGCAGCTTCACACCTGGCACTGGATTTCAGCGGGGCTCAGTCTTGCCGGCATGATCCTGTTCGCGGTCACAGGCATCACCTTGAACCACGCGGCCCAGATTCCCGCCGACCCCGTCACCGCCGAACGGACGGCGACCCTGCCTGCTCCGCTTCTGGCGCGCCTGTCCGGGATGCCGTCGGAGACGACCGATCCCGTTCCTGACGCCATCGCCCGCTGGGCCTCCGATCAGTTCAAGGCGACCATCGCCGGCAAACCCACCGAGACCACGACCGACGAGGTCTATGTCGCCTTGGCCACGCCCGGCGGCGACGGATGGCTGACCATCGACCGTGCAACGGGAGAGGCCGTCCACGAGACGACGACGCGAGGCTGGGTCGCCTACCTGAATGACCTGCACAAGGGCCGGAACACCGGGTCGGTATGGTACTGGTTCATCGACGTCTTCGCCGCGGCCTGCATCGTCTTCGCGGTGACCGGCCTGACCTTGCTGTGGCTGCATTCGCGCAGCCGTCCCTCGACCTGGCCCCTCGTCGGGCTGGGCGTCCTGATCCCCGTCGTCATCGCCCTGATCTTCATTCACTGACCGAGTTTGTATCGATGCGCAGCCTCCCCCTCGTCCTGACCACCGCGGCCCTGGCCTCGGCCGCTGCGCCCGCCCTGGCCGCCGACCTGACGGTCTCGGTCGAACTGCCGACCATCCGTGTCGCCTCCTATCACCGCCCCTATGTCGCCGTGTGGATAGAGCGCGAGGACCAGACCGCCGTCCGCACCTTGGCCGTCTGGTACCAGCAGACCCGCAACAGCGAGGGCGACGGCAAGGACTGGCTGAAGGACATCCGGACCTGGTGGCGCAAGGGCGGTCGGGCCATGACCCTGCCGGCCGACGGCGTCTCCGGCGCCACCCGCGCGCCGGGCCGTCAGACCCTCACCGTCCCGGGCGCCCGCCTGCGCGACCTGCCGGCCGGTCAGTACAATATCGTCGTCGAGGCCGCCCGCGAACTGGGCGGCCGCGAGGCCGTCCGCGTCCCCTTCCGCTGGGGGGCCGCCAACACCGGCCGCGCCACGGGCGCGACCGAGCTCGGCGCCGTCTCCGTCACCGTTTCCCGATAGTCCGTTCGTTCAAAGGATGCTCCCGATGAAGAAGACACTCGCCCTCGTGGCCCTCGCCGCCGCCCTCGTCGCGCCTCTGTCGGCCCAGGCCCACCGCGCATGGCTGGCCCCGGCCTACACCACCCTGTCCGGCAACGACGGCTGGGTGTCGTTCGATGCCGGCATGTCCAACGGCGTCTTCATTCCCGACCACGCCGCCATGCGGCTGGACGGTCTGGTCATCACGGCCCCCGACGGTTCGAAGGCCCAGGCCGAACACGTCAACCAGGGCCAGTATCGTTCGACCTTCGACCTGCACCTGACCCAGCCGGGCACCTATCGGGTGTCGAACGTCGGCAGCGGCTTCTTCGCCACCTACACCCTGAACGGCGAGCAGAAGCGCTGGCGCGGCGCCGAGGCCGATTATCCGGCCGCCCTGCCCGCCGGCGCGACCGATGCGGTCGCCTCCCGCAACTTCAGCCGCACCGAGACCTTCGTCACACTGGGCGAACCCTCGGTCACGGCCCTGGCCCCCACCGGACAGGGCATCGAACTGGTCCCGGTCACCCATCCGACGGATCTGGTCGTCGGCGAGGCCGCCACGTTCAAACTGCTGAAGGACGGCCAGCCGGCCGCCGATCTGGAGGTCACCGTCGCGCGCGGCGGCACCCGCTACCGCGACAATCCGGAAGAGACCACGGTCAAGACCGGCCCCGACGGCGCCTTCACCGTCACCTGGGCGGAGCCGGGCCTGTACTGGCTGAACGCCGCCGTCCGCACCGAGGCCTCTGGCGACCAGTTGGCCTCCAACGCCAGCTACAACGGCGTCGTGGAAGTCCTGCCCTGACACACCGGGGTTCCCGTTCACAGCCACCGCCGATCCTGATCGGCGGCGGCGAGGCCGCTCCCCCCAGCGACCGGATGGACAACCGCGTCCTGTTGCCGCCCGTCACCGGCGCGCCGGAACGCCCGCCCAGCGACCTGATCTGGTCCCTGGGCGGCGCGACCATGGGCACGACCTGGTCCGCCCGCGTGATCCCTCCGCCCGGGGCCGACAAACAGGCGATCACCGACGCGGTGCAGCAGGAGCTGGACGCCGTGGTCGCGGTCTTCAGCCCATGGGAGCCGACCAGCGAGATCAGCCGCTTCAACGCCGCACCTCCGGGCGCATGGGCCCTGTCGACGTCCTTGTGGTCATTGCTGGACGCCGCCATGGATCTGGCCGACGATACGAACGGCGCGGTCGATCCGACGCTCGGCGTCCTGGTCGACCTGTGGGGCTTCGGCCCTCCGGGACCACGCGACGCCTCTTCTCCCATCCCTTCCGACGAGGAGGTCGCGGAGGCGCTGAAGGTCTCGGGCTGGCAGGGTCTGCGGTTGAACCGCGAAGCGCGCGCCGCCTTCCAGATCGAGGGTGGTCTTCGTCTCGACTTTTCCGCGATCGCGAAGGGGCACGCGGTCGACCGCGTCTCGGAGCGACTGACGGCGCTGGGCGCGACCTCGCACCTGATCGAGATCGGCGGCGAACTACGGGGGGTCGGCGTCAAGCCGGACGCCCAGCCATGGTGGGTCGAGATCGAACAGCCCGAGGGCGGCCCCGCCCCCCGCACCGTCGCCGCCCTGTTCGATCTGGCCGTGGCCACCTCCGGCGATTACCGCCGCGCCTTCATTCACGACGAACGCCTGTATGCGCACACGCTCGACGGTCGCACCGGGCGGCCGGTCGGGAACGGTCTCGCCTCCGTCACCGTCTTCCACGCCTCGGCGATGAAGGCCGACGCTCTCTCCACCGCCCTGACCGTGATGGGCCCCGTCGAAGGCCCGGAGTTCGCCGGGGCCATGGGCCTGGCCGCGCATTTCGTCGAGCGCACGCCAGACGGTCTGGTCGAGCATATGACGCCGGCCTATGCGGCGATGATGGACGGCGAATAAGGTGACCGCAGATCCTGTCCGCTGGCTCTGGGCCGCCGGGGCCATCGTCCTGTGGCTGCTGTTGCTGGCCGTCGTCGTCGCCTCCGTTCGTCGGGCCAGAAGTCGCGAGGCCGAGCGGTCGCGCGCCCTGCTTGGCGACGGTGACGATGCGACACTGGTCGCCTTCGCCAGCCAGACCGGCTTCGGCGAGGAGCTGGCCCTGATGACCGCGGACGCCCTGGCCGGCGCCGGAATGGACGCGCGCGTCGTGTCCTTCGTCGATCTGGATCTGGACCTGCTTCGCGATGCGCGACGGGCCCTGTTCGTGGTCGCCACCACCGGCGAGGGCGATCCGCCCGACAGCGCCTCGCGCATGCTGCGTCAGGTTCTGGGCGCCGACGCCGCCCTGCCCGACCTGTCCTACGGCGTGCTGGCGCTGGGCGATCGCGCCTATCACGACTTCTGCGGCTTCGCCCATGCGGTCGACGGCTGGTTGCAGCGATCCGGCGCGACGCCCCTGTTCGACATGGTCGAGGTCGATGACGCCGACCCCGCCGCGGTCCGCCACTGGCAGCATCAGGTGAACCAGATCACGGGCTCCACAGCCGCGCCCGACTGGACGCCGCCCGCCTATGATCGTTGGCGCCTGATCGAACGCCGCCACATCAACCCCGGCAGTCCGGGGGGAGAGGCCTTCCATCTGGCGTTCGAGCCGATCGACCACGCGCCGACATGGGCGGCCGGCGACATCGTCGAGATCGGCGTGCCCGCTCCGGCGGACTGGCCGGAAGGCGAGCCCCCGCCCGGCGCACGCGAATATTCCGTCGCTTCATTGCCCGGCGACGGCCGGCTGGAGTTGCTGGTCCGGCTGATGCGTCATCCGGACGGCGCGCCGGGTCTGGCCTCGGGCTGGCTGACCCGGGCCGCGGAGATCGGCGGCGAAGTCGCGATGCGGATCCGCACCAATCGCAGCTTCCATGGCCCCTCGCTGGAGACGCCGATGATCCTGATCGGCAACGGCACGGGTCTGGCGGGCCTGCGCGCCCATCTGAAGGCCCGGGCCGCTGGAAGTGGCGGAACCTGGCTGATGTTCGGCGAGCGCACCGCCGCGCACGACGTTTTCCATGACGCCGAACTGCAGGATCGTCTGGCCTCGGGCGGCCTGACCCGTCTCGACCGGTGCTTCTCGCGCGACGCCGGAGATGGCCGGTATGTGCAGGACCTGATTGCCACTCACGCCACCGAGGTCTCGGCTTGGGTCGATCGCGGCGCGGCGATCTATGTTTGCGGCAGCCTTGAAGGCATGGCCTCTGGCGTCCACGGCGCCCTGGAAATCGCCCTCGGCGCCGAGCGTCTGATCGCTCTGGGCGAGGCGGGACACTATCGCCGGGACGTGTATTAGGCCCCGCCTGCGTGTGAAGAACGGCGCTCTCCCACCAAAGTTAGCGCTGCCACAACACGCTCAGGGTGTATGACAGGTCGCAGAGCGGATCAGTCGAGCCGTACTACGGCGCCTCTCCGCGTCAGCAGGACCCCTTCTGATGCATGTCTGCCTCGTCGATGAAGATCCGCGTCTGCTAGCCGCCATCAGCCAGACGGTGAACGCGCTGGGTCACCACGCCGTCCCGGCCCTGACGATGCAGGCCTTGGACGATGCGATGTCGTCGGGCGTCGATGCGGTCGTGATCGATATCCAGGCCCGGTCCGACAGAATCGATCGGGTCGTGGCGGCGCGCAAGGCCCGGCCTGAGATGAGGCTGATCGCGACCAGCCGTGGCGGGACCATCGGGGTGTACGGCGTGCGCGACATCGCCCGGGCGCTGGGCGCCGACGTCGTTCTCGCCAACCCGGACTCGCCCGCCGAGGTCGAGCACGCCCTCCAGCCGGCCTCGGCGCGCGCGAACCGGCCCATGACCGCCCAGAACTGCCGTGATCGCGCCCGCGAACTGTTCGCCGCCGCCGTGTTCGAGGAGGACGAGGCCACGCGCGAGCGCTACCTCACGGCCGGCGAGGAATGGACGCGGCGCTGGCGGGTGTGGAGCGAAGCCTGCGTCTATCATGTCGATGACGACGGCCTGACGCTGCCGTCGCCCCAGCGGCCGTCCGGCGTCCTGCCTTACAAATTCGGATAGCGTCGAGAGGCGTCAGCCGAGCGGATGAGGCTCCGCCTTCTAGCTGACGGCCGCGATGGTTGGGCGGCCGTTCTGCTGAGGCTCCAGCCACGGCGGCGCCGGCATGGCCCGGTGGGCGTTGGCCAGCGACTCCGACCAGCGTCGGCCCAGATCCTTGAAATAGGGGTCTTCGGCTTCGATGCGCCGTTGTTCGCCGTGCACGCTGTCGCGCTTGATCACCACCATGTCGAACGGCGGACCGACCGCGATGTTCGAACGGATGGTCGAGTCGAACGAGATCAGACCCAGTTTCACCGCCTCGCCCATCGGCGTGTCCGGGCGCAGGGCGCGGTCAAGGATCGGCTTGCCGTACTTCAGCTCACCGATCTGCATGTACGGCGTATCAGCGCTGCACTCGATGAAGTTGCCCTGGGCGTAGATCAGATACAGGCCCATCTTGCCGCCGCGGATCTGGCCGCCCAGCAGCATGGAGGCGCTGACTTTCAGACTGTCGGCCTCCAGTGAGGGCGCGATTTCCTTGCGGACCTGGTTCAGGGCGTGGCCGACCAGTTGGGCCGCGCGGAACAGGGACGGCGTGGTCTCCAGCGTCTCGATGTCGTCGTGACCGGGCATCTTGATGCCCTCGGCGACCATGGCCAACGCCGTCTGGGTCACCGACAGGTTGCCGGCCGTGCAGATCGAGATGATGCGCTCGCCCGGCACCTCGGTGATGTGCAGCTTCTTGTAGGACGAGATGTTGTCGACGCCCGCGTTCGTCCGCGTGTCGGCGATCATCGCCAGACCGTCTTCAACCAGCATTCCGACGCAATAGGTCATCGGTCAGTTCCGGGCCCCCGCCCAAATAGAAGGCGTAACGCTAACAGATTCGTATCGCACGACGACCCTTGACGGTTCATGACCAGCCGATCGTCTGCTGTTGCTGCTGCGTCTGTTGCATCTGACGCACACGCAGGGCCACGGTCATGGTCTCCGAACCGCCGCCATAGCTGGTTCCCCGGATCGGAGAGGCGCCAAGGGCGTCCAGACCCGTGGCCACACGGACATAGTGTTCGGTCGGGGCGATACCGTTGGCGGCGTCGAAGCCGACCCAGCCCAGACCCTCGACCCAGGCTTCGGCCCAGGCATGGGCGGCGTCCTGATCGATCAGCCCGTCTGAACGGTGCAGGTGTCCGGAGACATAGCGAGCGGGAATACCCAGACGACGCGCGCAGGCGATGAAGATCTGGGCGTGGTCCTGACACACGCCCTGACGCTGGGCGAAGGCGTCGGCGGCGGTGTGATCGGCCGTGGTCGAGCCGACCATGAAGGCCACCGAGCCGTTGATCAGCCCCATCAGCCGATGAAGCCGGGTCAGGGTGTCGCCCTCGTCGCCCACCTCGGCCGCGAAGGCGCGCAGGGCCGCGTCGGCGTGGGTCAGGGGCGTGTCGCGCAGATAGGTCACCGGCGGAAGGCGGTCCGGGATCGCCGCCAGCACCCCGCCCGTGTCGGTCGTCGAGACCTCGCCGGTCACCCGGATGGTCAGGACCCCGGTCGGGCGCTCGGTATAGAGGGTGTGGACGATGTTGCCGAACGCGTCCTCGCTGCGTCGCAGACGGGTGTCGACGTCGGTCTCGATGCGCCAGTCGCGCACCTGCTGGCTCTCGCTGGAGCGCGGCGTCAGACGCAGGACCTGCACGATGAAGCGCGCGGGTGTCGAATAGCTGTAGCGGGTTTCGTAATCGATCCGGATGCGCATCTGTCAGACCAGGTACTGGTCGTGGATGGCGGCGGCGAGGCCGTTGTTCTCTTTCAGGAAGCCGAGGATGTACTCGTGCAGTCCGGACTGGAAGATGTCCTCGATCTTCGCATCATTGAACTGGGCCAGCCGCGACGAGGCCAGCCGCTGAGACGGGCCTCGCCGGCCGTAGTCAGTGGCCAGTCGCTCCAGATAGCTGACGATCATCCCCTGACAGCTGGCCAGGGATCGAGGCATCTGGCGGTTCAGCACCATCAGGTCGGCGACCAGCCAGGGACGCACGCTCTCGCGATAGACCCAACGATAGGCGGTCAGGGCCGAGACCTCGCGCAGCAGTGTGGTCCACTGGAAATAGTCGAGCTGTCCCCCGACCCGCTCGTCGGCCGGCAGCAGCAGGTGGTATTTGACGTCCAGCAGCCGGGCGGTGTTGTCGGCCCGCTCGATCGCTCCGCCAAGGCGCAGGAACCAGTAGGCGTCGTTGCGCAGCATGGTCCGTGACGAGGCGCCCTCGACGTTGAGCGAGATCGTCTTCACCCATTCCAGATAGCGGACGAAATCGTCGCGCTTGGTCGGCTCGCCCAGTTCCGACAGCCCGTTCCAGGCGCCGTTTATCGCCTCCCACAGCTCGATGGTCAGGGCCGTACGGACCGAACGCGCATTGGTGCGGGCGGCCGTGATGCAGGCGCGGATCGAGCTGGGGTTGTCCGGTGCGAAGGCCAGGTACTCGCGCACCGACTTCTCGTTCGGCGTCCGGCCCGAGGCGGCGAAGGCCTTGGACACCCCCGCCGAAGCGATGGCGCTGGCCCAGGCCGTGGCGGCGGCGCCGTCCTTGGCCGGCAGGGCGGCGAGGCGCACGGCGGCTTCCAGAATTCGGGCGAGAAAGTCCGCCCGCTCCATGTAGCGGCCGGTCCAGTAAAGGCTGTCTGCGGTACGGGAAAGCATATCAGAGACCGCTCATCCCCGCGAAGGCGGGGACCCAGACCTGTGGGCGAAGATAGATGACGTTCGTGGGACGGGTGATCCGGCGCACGGTGTCGCGAAAGCACTGGGTCCCCGCCTTCGCGGGGATGAGCGGAGTATTGCGCTGGCGCATCTCAGTCATCCAGCACCCACGTATCCTTGGTTCCGCCGCCCTGGCTGGAGTTCACCACCAGCGAGCCCGCCTTCAGCGCCACCCGCGTCAGGCCGCCCGGCGCGACCTGCACGCCGTTCGGGCTGGACAGGACGAAGGGCCGCAGATCGACGTGGCGCGGCGACAGGGCGCCGCCGTCCAGCGTCGGCGCGGTCGACAGGGCCAGCGTCGGCTGGGCGATGAAGTCGTCCGGATCGGCGATCAGTTTGGCGCGGAACGCCTCGATCTCTGCCTTGGTCGAGGCCGGGCCGACCAGCATGCCATAGCCGCCCGATCCGCCCACTTCCTTGACCACCAGCTGATCCAGCTTGGACAGGACTTCCTTCAGCGCCTCGGGCTCGCGACAGCGCCAGGTCGGCACATTGCCCAGGATGGGATCGCCGCCCGAGAAGAAGCGGATGATCTCCGGCATGTAGGTATAGACGGCCTTGTCGTCGGCCACACCGGTCCCGACCGCGTTCGACAGGGTCACGTTGCCTGCCGCATAGGCGGCCATCAGCCCAGGAATGCCCACGGCCGAATCAGGACGGAACGTCAGGGGATCGAGAAATTCGTCGTCGACGCGGCGATAGATGACATCGACTTTCCGCGGCCCCTGCGTCGTGCGCATGAACACCAGGTCGTCGTTGACGAACAGATCCCCGCCCTCGACCAGCTCGACGCCCAGTTTGTCGGCCAGGAACGAGTGCTCGTAGTAGGCGGAATTATAGGGACCGGGCGTCAGAACGACGATCACCGGATCCTCGCCCGCCCCCGCCGGCGCCGAGGACTGCAATGAGCGCAGCAGCATGTCCGTATAGGTTTCCACCGGCCGGATGCGGTGCTCGGCGAACAGGTCGGGGAACAGTCGCATCATCATCTCGCGGTTCTCCAGCATGTAGGAGACCCCGGACGGCGTGCGGCAGTTGTCCTCCAGCACGAGGAAGCCATCCTCGCCCGTGCGCACCAGATCGACGCCGCAGATGTGGGTCCAGATGTCGCCCGGCGGACGACGACCCTGCATTTCCGGCCGGTAGTGGGGATTGGTGAAGATCAGATCGGCCGGGACGATGCCGGCCTTGATGCATTCCTGGGCGCCGTAGATGTCTTTCAGGAAGGCGTTGATCGCGTTGACGCGCTGGATCAGCCCCTTCTCCAGCTGTTGCCATTCGCCAGCGCCGATGATGCGCGGCACCACGTCGAAGGGGATCAGCCGCTCGTTGGATTCGACGTCGCCATAGACGGCGAACGTCACCCCCATCCGGCGGAAGAAAAGTTCGGCCTGACGGGATCGGGCCTGCAGAAGATCGGACGGCGCGTTTTCCAGCCACCGGGCCAGGGTCCGGTAGCTTTTGCGGACCTCACCCGATCCGCTTTCGCCTGACATTTCGTCGAACGTGGCCCTGCTCCCTCAAATCCCCGAGCTGTCAGCTTGGGCCGGGCGCAACGCCTCGCGCAACAGAAATGTTGCACCGCAAAGCGGATAAACGACGGTTCCGTGTCAGCGCGTGACGACGTCGCGTTTCATGGGGGCGAGTTTCGCCAGGAAGCGGTTCTGCACGGCGAAGGGCACGCCCTCCGCGCCCATGGCCAGTTGCAGATTCTCGACCAGGGCGCCCATGTCGGACGGTTGCAGGCCGAGATCGGCGTGGGACGCGGCCATGGCCATGCCGGAATAGGCGCAGTCGCCGCCGAGGATGAAGCAGAACTGCTCCTTCAGCGTCCGGCGCAGACGCACCAGATCCGAGGCGGCGAAGATCGGCGAGATGCGCGGGTCCGCGACGTTGCGGGCGACCATGTCGTCGACGATGCGGTCGATGCCGGCCTGGCCGTGGAAGGCGTCGAACATCGCCCTGCCCTCGAACGGCGTGGCGCCGGCGTTGGCGTTCGAGCGGGCGTAGGGCTCGACCGCCTCTTCATCCGGATGTTCGGTCGACATGACGATGGGCGGCGGGGCGAAATCGTCGTGGACGGGCTCGGGGGCGGCGTCCTGCGCCATGGCGGAAGAGGCGGTCAGGAGGGCCGCTGCGGCAAGAAGGCTCAGCTTGATCATGGAATCAGAACCCGACCTGGAGAGAGACATAGACGCCGCGCTGATCATCGAAGGTCGCGATCGACCCCAGATCGGCCCAGGCCACGGTGACGGACAGATGTTTGTTCAGCGCATAAGCCGCATAGATGTCGACCCAGTCATCTTCCTTGGCGAAGCCGAGGTTATCGGGCTTGGTGCGATATTCGGCCCCGACGACGAGATTGCGGCTCAGTAGATAACCGACAGAGCCCTCGAACTGGGGTTCCATGTCGTCATTGCGATCACCGCCGAACCCCAACAGGCCGGTCTGGTTGGCCTTGGTCCAGCGCACAGCGCCGGAGACGAGGACACTCTGGCCGAGGAACAGTTTCGAGGCGGCGACGTAGACGTCCGTGCCCTCGTCGTCCTTTCCGCCGACGGCCGTGATGATCGCGCCCTGGTCGTTGGACTTGTGCTGAACGCCGACGGCGATCTGGGGCATCCAGCCCCCGGAGTCATAGATGGCGTCGCCCAGAACCTTGACCTTCACCCCGATGACATCCTGGGTGAAGGTGAAGCCCTGACCCAGACCCAGAAGGGCGCCGGTGTCGCCGGTGTCGAACTCCTGACGGGCGATCGACAACTCGACCCGGTCCCATAGGCCGACGGCCGCGCCGATCGACCGGAACTCATAGTCCGGCAGATGGACGTAAGTACCGTGAACGTTGCCGCCGACGCCGTCTTCGGCCCCATAACCGGTGGTCAGGGCCCAGGTAGCGATGCCGCCGCCGCCCGATCCCTCGACCGTCGAGACGCCGCCTGTCAGCAACAGCTTGCCGCCCGTCCGGGCTTCAGGAAGCCGGTAGAAGACCTGGGCCGAAGCCGTGCCGGCAAGGCCGAGCGCGCTGGCGAACAGCGCCACAGCGGCGGCGGTCAGTCTCAGGGATCGTTTCAAAGTCGTCTCGTCGTTTGGGGAACGGCATTCCGCGATTACCCCGAACAAGGTTAAGCTCAGCTAAATCGACGGCGCGCGAACGTTCACAACCGGTTGATTTGAGATATTCATCAAACCACCCTCGATTGAATTTCGGTTTACGCCAAGTTCACCGCCCCCTGTTACTGCAAGACTATGCGCTTGCTCGTTTTGCTCCTCACCGCTGTTCTTTTCGGCACGCCAGTCTTCGCCGCCGACCTGACGGTGGCGGTGCGGGACTCCGCCGGTCGCCCCGTCCGTGATGCGGTGATCACCGTCGTTCCGGCCTCGGGCGTCCCGCGCGGACCGATCCGCTTCAACTGGCCGCTGCGTGTGGCTCAGCAGGATCTGCAGTTCGATCCCTATGTTCTGATCGCCCCCGTGGGCGGTACGGTCAGTTTTCCCAACGTCGACCGGGTCCGCCACCACGTCTATTCCTTCTCGCGCGGCAATCGCTTCGAGATCGAGCTGTACGGTCGCGACCAGACCCGCACCCACGTCTTCACCTCGGCCGGCGTCGCCGCCCTTGGCTGCAACATCCACGACCAGATGCTGGCCTATGTGAAGGTCGTCGATACGCCATGGGCCGCCAAGACCGGACCGACCGGCGACGTCGTCGTGACCGGCCTTCCCGCGGGTGGCGCCACCCTGCGCGTTTGGCACCCTCGCCTCGCCGGACGCGGCAACGAGATCGCCACCGTATTCACCGTGACCAACGGCGCCAATCGCCAGACCATCAGCGGAAACTTCTCCGCCACCGCCGCCGTCCGATGACCATGATCCGCTTCCGGCGACTGCAAACCCGGCTGACGGTCCTCTATATGGGGTTGTTCGGCTTCGCCCTGCTGCTGGTGGCGATCGCCGTGGTCACCGCCGTGACCCGCAGCGCCCAGACCGTGGTGCGCGGCGAACTCAGCGCCTCGGGCGCGGTGTACAACCAGATCTGGGCCGCCCGCTCCGGCCAGCTGCGTCAGGGCGCGGCGGTTCTGGCCCAGGATTATGGATTCCGGGAGGCCGTCGCCACCAATGACGAGGCCACCGTCCGGTCCGCCCTGGACAATCTCCGCGCCCGCCAGAAGGTCGACGGCGCGATGATCGTCGGCGTCGACGGCTATGTCACGGCCGCCGGGCTGAACCCCAACGAAGCGGCGATCAACACCCTGTTCACCGGGCTGGAGTCGGGCGCCATCGACGCCGGCGTCCTGAGCATAGACGACCAGCCCTATCAGGCCGTCGCGGCGCCGATCATGGCTCCGGTTCTGATTGGCTGGGTCGTGTTCGTCGAACATCTTGACCAGAGCCAGATGAAGAACCTCGAACAACTGTCCGCCATTCCCCTGTCCGCGACGGTGATGACCCGTTCGTCCACCGGGTGGCGCGACATGGCCGGCGGCGCGAGTACTCTCGGGGCCACCATCGACAATCAGTTGAAGGCCGAGACGCCCCATCCGGTCACGGCTTCGACCGCCGACGGACCCGCGATGCTGCTGGCCCGCCCCCTGCCCAGTTTCGACGACAAGTCGTCGGCCGTCCTGGTCCTGAACTATCCGCTCAGCCGCGCGATGAAG
>Ga0247813_10001360_pt1 | contig 18787 bp, 17 predicted proteins | sample UWRJL169409C1_FD_180719 | JGI IMG/M metagenome (GOLD analysis project Ga0247813, IMG submission 180719) | Plant litter microbial communities from Arlington Agricultural Research Station in Wisconsin, United States - UWRJ-L169-409C-1 | ecosystem: Environmental > Terrestrial > Plant litter >... | reverse complement strand
AGATCGCGATCGACGCGTGGTCGGCCGTGGTCTTCGCGGTACCCTCAACGACGAGCGTCGCGAGGGAGTCCTCGCGCGTGAGGGTCGTCGCAGCATCCGCGGGCTCGGCCACCCAGCCCTGATCGACGAAGGATGCAACGAGATCCGCCGTCACCACCTCGACGCGTGCCGCCTGGGAATTGGTCATGGTGAGGGTCGCGGTGGAGTGCCACGCACGCGCGAGCTCGCCAGGGTCGACGCTTGCGGGCTGGCAGGACGACGAGGCATCCGTCGTGTTGACGAGCTCGTTCACCACGATGTCGGGAACCCGCGACGCTGCCTCGTTGCGCAGGAGCTGCACGGGAGACTTGGTCTCGACGAGCGTCGACTCGACGACATCGAGCTCGGCAGATCCCGCCTGCGCTCCCCCCGGAGCCGCACAACCGGCGAGCGTTGCGATGATGACGAGCGCTATCGCAGCAGCGCGCGCCGATGTTCCCCCAGAAGATTCCCTCACACGCAGAACTTAGGGATGCGCGGTGAACGCGCGGTAGATCAGAGGTTGCGAGCTAGTCGCGGTTCTCGAGCTTGCGCACCTCGGGCGACTCCTCGCCCTTGGTCACGACGCACGGACCCGTGGTCGTCACACGCAGGGTTGCCCCGGTCTTGTCTTCCTTGGCCTCGGTCGCCTGGATCTCGATGTCCGTTGCAGCGCGCTCGCTCTCGAGCACGGTAACCGTGACACTCGAGTCGAATCCGCGGGATGAGGTCCATCCCTCGTCGACGTAGGTCTGAGCGATCTCGTCAGCGACAGTGAGTGTGCGCCAGGCGCTGCCCGTCTTGATGGTCATCAGGACGCTGGACTTCCACTTGCGCACGAGACCGTTGGGATCTGCCTCGACGGTCTTGCACGCGACGGACGTGTCCTCGCTCGACGTGACCTCGTCGATCATCGTCGTCGGCACGCGCGACGCGGTCTCATTGCGCAGAAGCTGCACGGGAGACTTCGTCCCGGCGAGCGTCAGTACGTTCACAGGCTCGCTCGACGCGCAGCCTCCGAGAAGTGTTGCTGTCACCAGTGCGATCGCGACCCCCGCGACCCAGCTGCGGTCCCCACCGACCATGTTGTTCATCCTTATTTCATTTCCGACACTCGAACGTATCAGGATGGCGCGCGCGCCAACTCCCCCCGTTCGAGTCTCTAGCCCTCTTCGTCGGCCGCACGCTTCTCGAGGTTGAGAACCTCATCTGATTCGGCGCCGTCGGTCTCGACGCACGGTCCGCTCGCGGTCAACTGGATCTGGGCGCCCTCGCCGGTCTCCGGATCGGCCTTGGCGGTTGAGATGTGAATCGAGCCGGGTGAGCTCGGGCTCGACAGGTCGATGATGGATGCAACCCCGAAGGTGCTCTTCTCCCAACCCTGGTCGACGAAGCTCTGCGCGAGATCGTCGACGATGCCCTGTACGTTCGCTCCGTTGGCGGCGTCGATCTTGATGCGCACGCTCGAGTCCCACGAGCGGATGAGCCCCTTGGGGTCGGTCTCCTCCGTCATGCAGTTGGTGGAGACATCCTGCGAGTGAACGATCTCGACGATCGCGTCTTCGGGAATCCGGCTCGCGGCCTCGTTACGCAGCAATTGTGCGGGCGACTTGGTCTCGCCGAGAGTGAGGTCGGGGTACTTTCCCGCCGGCGCCTCAGCCCCGGCGCACGCGGTGAGGCTCACCAGAGCGGCCGTCACGGCAATCACGCCTGCCACTACGCGGGTTCGGTTCGTTGTTGCCATTGCGCTGCACCTCTTGCATCGAGCAAGCCGGGGTTCGCTACCCCGAGCGGAGCAACCGGACACCCCGGCATCATCACCAGTAGCGTTGAAGTTACCAGTGGGTCAGCGCCATAGTGCTCGGCGTAACGCACTCGTCACATTGAACCTGTCCCCAAACATGGGGACACGTTCTCGTGAACTACTTGCCTTCGAGCTTGAGAACCTCGTCGGAGGTGGCACCGGGAGTACGCACGCACGGCCCATGCACCTGGATCTCGATGGTCACCACGTCAACGTTCTCCTCCGTCGAAGTGGAGACCTGGTCCTTGTCCGGCCGCTGTCCGATGATCTGGATCTCAGCCTTCGTCGACTTGTTGGTCAGCAGGCTGCTGCGGAAGTCGGCGGTCTGCCCGAGCGACCGCGCCACCCAGTCCTGGTCGGTGTACGACGCGACGAGCTTGTCGACGACGGACTCGACGCGCCAGGCGCTGTCCGAGCCGAGGGTGACGACGGCCGAGGAGTGCCACGAGCGGATCGTGCCGTCGGGGTCGTCGCTCTCCTCGAGACACGAGACCGACTCGTCGAGGGTCTCCTCGACGGTCTCGATCACCGCGGGCGGAATACGCCCTGCGGCATCGTTACGCAGCAGCTGCACGGGCGATTTGCTCGCCGCGAGCGTGAGATCGGGGTATTCCCCCTGAACGGCTGCCGAGGCATCCGTCGCGCAACCGGCGAGCGCCAGGCTGCCCAGTACCAGAAGCGATGTGAGCGCTCCCACGAGTTTGCGGTCTCCCCCGACCATAACAACACCTTCTCCCCCGGCGCCTTTGCCCGGATGCCTGCGAACTTATCAGTGCGCAGCGAAACGCGAAAAGCTCTCGACCCGAATGGGGGCGTTCAAGCCCCACCCCAAACGAGGCGACAGACAGAGCGGTCTACTGGGCAACTCGCGGAGGCGAGCGCTGTCTACAGCTTGGAGATCGGTGCGATCTTGATGAGCAATCGCTTGCGGCCCGCGGTGTCGAACTGCACCTCGGCGACGCGCTTGGCTCCCTCGCCCGTGACCGCCGTCACGCGTCCGTCGCCGAAGTCGGTGTGGTTGATGCGGTCGCCGGCCTCGAGCGCGAGATCGCCGTTGTCGCGCACGACTCCCGTGACGGCACTCGTCCACTCGGTCTTGGCTCGCGGAGGTGCGGGCGGAAGGCCCGGGGTCTCGCGGGAACCCCACGACGAGCCATCCCGTCGCGCGTTGAGAGCTCGTGGCTGCGTGCCGTTACGACTCGTGGCCATGCCGGGCGACTGGCGCCACTCGATGAGGTCGTTCGGAATCTCCTGCAGGTAGCGGCTCGGCATCGCTACGTTGACGTCGCCGAACTGCGCGCGCGACATGGCGAGCGAGATGTAGAGACGTCGCTTGGCGCGCGTGATACCGACGTAGAACAAGCGACGCTCCTCTGCGACGCCGCCCGGCTCGTTCGCCGACATGCGGTGCGGGAGAAGGTCTTCTTCGACGCCGGTAAGAAACACGGTGTCGTACTCGAGCCCCTTCGCTGTGTGCAGCGTCATGAGAGTGACAGTGCCGCTCTCGTCATCGAGTTCATCGGCAGCCGCGACGAGCGAGACCTCGGTGAGAAAGTCGATGAGCGTGCCGGTCTGGTTGCGCTTCGTGTACTCCTTGGTCAGCGCAAGGAGCTCTTCGACGTTCTCTGCCCGCGCCTCGTCTTGCGCATCGCGCGTGGCACGCAGGGCTTCGACATAGCCGGACTTCTGCAACAGGGCGGTGAGGATGTCAGCGGGCTTCGCCTGTGGGCCGAGCGCGGTGACCTCGTCGAGCATCTCGGCGAGCGCGAGGATCGCCCCCGTCACCTTCGGGCCGAGCCCGAGCTTGTCGGCATCGCCGAGGGCGTCACGCAGCGGGGTTCCCGTGCGGTCGGCGTAGGCCTGCAGCGTGGCCTCTGTCGCCGGCCCGATGCCACGCTTGGGTACGTTCATGATGCGGCGGAGCGCGAGGTCGTCGTCAGGATTCGCCACCTGGATCAGGTAACCCATGACGTCTTTGATCTCGGCGCGGTCGTAGAACTTGGTGCCGCCGGGAATGCGGTAGGGAATCGCCGAGCGGATCAGAATGTCTTCGAGCGCTCGCGTCTGGGAGTTGGTGCGAACGAAGACGGCGATCTTGCTGTACGCGAGCCCGCCCTCGTGAGCGACCTGGATCTCGTCGGCGACGAACTGTGCCTCGTCGTAGGCGGTGTATCCCGTGTAGCCGACGATCTTCTCGCCAGACCCGACGGTCGTGAAGAGCTTCTTGTCTTTGCGGTCGAAGTTGTTCGAGATGACGGCGTTGGCCGCGTCGAGGATGTTCTGGGTCGAGCGATAGTTCTGCTCGAGCAGCACGGTCTTGGACTGCGGAAAGTCCCGCTCGAACTCGACGATATTGCGAATGTCGGCGCCGCGGAACGCGTAGATCGACTGGTCGCTGTCGCCCACCACGGTGAGGGACGCAGCGGGGATGCCGCCGTCTGGCCCGCGCTGGATGCGCGTGTCGTCGGGAACGTTCTCGGGCTTGACCGCGCGAACGAGCTCACGGATCAATGCGTACTGCGCGTGGTTGGTGTCCTGGTACTCGTCGACGAGCACGTGGCGGAAGCGCCGCTGGTAGAGCGCGGCGATCTTCGGGAACGCGCGGAACAGGTGCACGGTCTCGGCGATGAGGTCATCGAAGTCGAACGCGTTCGCCTTGCGCAGGGTCGCGGTGTAGCGACCGAAGATCTCGAGAAACGCGACGTCTTTCGGATCGTTCGCATTCATGTTGCGGGCGAAGGAATCCACATCGGCGAGCTCGTTCTTGAGTTTCGAGATGCGGCCCGCGACGTTGCCGGGCGTGAAACCGAGGGTGTCGGCATCCAACTCTTTAATGATGCGCTTGATGAGCGCGCGGGAGTCACCGGAGTCGTAGATAGTGAAGGACTGCTTCATGCCGAAGTTCTCGGCCTCGCGGCGGAGGATGCGCACGCACGAGGAGTGGAAGGTCGAGATCCACATGCCCTCGGCTGCCTGCCCCACGAGGGCGTGCACGCGCTCCCGCATCTCGGCGGCTGCCTTGTTCGTGAAGGTGATCGCGAGGATCTGGCTCGGCCATGCCTCGCGACTCTGCAGAAGGCCCGCGATGCGCTTGGTGAGCACGCTCGTCTTGCCGGAGCCTGCACCCGCGACGATGAGCAGCGCCTGGCCGCGGTACTCGACGGCCTCACGCTGGCGGGGGTTGAGTCCCTCGAAGAGTGCGTCGGTGAAGGAGCCGCTGTCGCCCGCGGGTTCGGCAGGCTCGAAAGGATCGAGAACGAAGGTCATATCCTGCTAATTCTAAGCGGGACCCCTGACCTACTAACTGACCTTCTTCGTCGCGCTGGATGACTTCGTGGCGGTCGCGCATCCGTCGAGCGCACCGGTGACCCGCAGCGTGAGCGTGCGGCCCTTGTCGGCCAGCACGACGGGGTATGTCGCTTCGGTGCCGACGACCGTCGTCGTCTTTCCCACGGTGCGCACCCACTCGTAGCTGAGCGTCGTCCCGGGAGTCCACGTACCGGCCGCGCCGGTGAGCGTGCCCCCGACCTTCGCCGTGCCGACGATCTTGGGCGTTGCCGCGGTGAGAGTGCCGAGAGCGGGAGCCGTCTGCGCGCTCATCGCGTGCACCGACGCGAACCCTGCCCGACTCCCCGTGATCTCGACGGAGAACACTTCGCCCTTCGCCGACGCAGGTATCACGAACGTGCGCTTCGTCGCGCGTGCAATCGGCTCACCGTCGGCGAACCACTGGTACGTGACCTTGCTCGCTGCGGGCGACCAGACCTGGGTCACGGCGGTCAGTGTCCTGCCGGTCTGCGCAGCTCCGGAGATCGTCGGGGTCGGTGTCGCCGTGAACAAGCCCAGCTCGATGGTGGATGTCGCGCGCGCAAGCTTCGTCACGCTCGTGTATCCAGTCACTGAACCCGTCACGATAACGCGCACCGATCCACCGACCGCGCTCGCGGGGACCGTGAACGCCCGCTTCGTCGCCTTCTTCACTGCCGTGCCGTTGACGTACCACTGGTAGCTGAAGTTCGGTGTCGGCGACCACGCACCGGTGTTCGCGGTGATCACCTGCCCGACCACCAGCGTGCCGTCTACCGACGGAGTGGTCACCGCGAGAACTCCGTAGGTGAGCTTGGACGTCTTCGCGCTCACCTTGCTCACCGTCGCGAACCCGGTTTTGCTCGCGGTAACCGTGACGTGAAGAACGTGGGTGCGATCCGCTGCCACCGGCGTGTAGCTCGCTCCGACAGCTGACTTCATCGCTTTGCCGTCGCGGTACCACTGGTAATCCAGCTTCACCCCGCTCGTCCAGCCTGATGTGTCGACGGTCAGCTGCTGCCCGACTCGAGGAGTGCCGACGATGAGCGGCGTCACCGCCGTGAGCGGCTCAGCAGAGATCAGCACGGCACCGCCGTACTCGCGGTTATCGATGGTCACCGTCAGCTGCTCGGTGTTCTGCTCGGCATCCATGGGCACGACGAGGTCAGCGTCGAAGTAACCATTGGCGTCTGTCGAGATTGTCTGAGTTGCGCCACGGAAGTCGAGCCTGACCGCGACGTTGGCCTGAAACTCTGTTCCCGCTATCTCGATCGTGGAGCCCGGCGCGACCGGCCCGTCGAATGGGTCGAAGCCGCCGGTCGAATAACTCAACGTTCCAAGATCAAAATACTTGAAGAGAACCGAATCACTGCCGGACTCAAGGTCGATGACGCGGCGCGAGTCGAAAATCGCGGGAATGCTCGGCGGCGCAGGGGTGTCTCCGGCGAAAGCCCACGACACGATTTCGCCCGTGTTGAGAAGCGCATAGGAGCCCCATTGCGTCGCCGCGACCTTCACAACTACGCGCGAACCATCGGTGAGCCGTGTCGGCACAGCACCCCGATTGAAGTATCCCCAGCTGGCAACTGTGCCGTCGTCGAGCAACGCGAGAGTGTGGTTCGCTGCCGTGTCGACCTGCGTGACGATCTTGTCGTCGAGCGCTGCCGGAATGACCGCATACGCGGGAGTGCGATTGCCCCACGACACAAGCTTTCCGGTGTCGAGCAGGGCCACGGCGTGATCGCCTTTGTACGACAACTGGGTGACTGTCTTGCCCGCGAGCGCCGAGGGGATCGTGCTGACGTTGCCGCCGGTTCCCCACCCGCGAACCGTGCCGTCAGAGAGAAGGGCAACCACATCGCTGAAGCCAGCGTGAACCTCGACGAAGTCGAGGCTACCGATGTTGGGGATGAGCGAGATCTGGCCATTGCCGTTCCAGCCCCAACCGATCAGGTCGCCTTCAGAGGTGACGGCGAAGGAAGACTGATGCCCGGCGCTGATCGAAACCACTGTCTTGCCGTTGAGAGCCGACGGGATCGTGCCGACGTGATACTGGTCGGTACCGAACTGGTTCGACGTTGCAAGAGTGCCATCGTTGAGCAGAACGAGCACGTGGTAGGCGCCCACGGCGACCTGCTTGACGTCAGCCGTCTCGACTCCCGCCGGAAGGGTGGTGACCCTGCCCACGCCCGCCCATTTCTGCGGCGGCACTGCGGCCGAGGCAGCGGCGGGAACGCTGAGTAGCGCGAAGAACACGGCAAGGGCGGTAGCCGCCGCCAAACGGGTAAGGGCAACGGCACGCATGGGTCTCCTTGGAATGGGGCAGGCAGGCAGGCTCAGTGCCCCTCTTATCGACCGTAACCGATGGGCTTGGTGCGCCTAAGCCCCCGAACGGAGGGCGGCAACACCGAGATCCGGCTGGTCGCAGAAGATCCCGTCGAGCCCCGACTCCACGAGCAGCGCGAACTCGCCCGCCCAGTCCCCCCACTCACTCGCGACGGCGCTCGAGCGAAAGCGCCTGGCGAGAAAGCGATTCTCGGCGCGGAACGTCCAGGTGAACGCGAGCAACCCGGCAGCGTGGGTGCGCTCCACGACATCCGTGACCTTCTCGCCGTCGAGCCCGATGATCATCCGCTTGTCAAAGCTCACACCATCCACACTCTTCGCGAGCTTGGCCAGCCCCGCGTCGGTGAGGTGTCCGGCGTAGCTCAGGGCCTTCTTGCCGAATTGCGCCTTGAGGTCGGCGGGCGAACCGCTCGACTCGACGAGATAGACGAGCTTGCCCGGGATGCCGCGCTCCCTGATCTTGCCGAGCACCGTCTGCTCGAAGCACTCCACAATGAGGTTCTCGTCGGTCGCCCAGTCGCGGATCACCGTCGCGAACAGCGCGTCGAGCGGCAGCCCGATCGACTCGAAGTAGGTGGCGTGCTTGATCTCGGCGACCATGACGATCGGGCGACCTTGGCGAGCGGAAGCCGTGTCGATGATCTGCATGAGGTCTTCCAGACGCAGTATCGGCTCGAACCCGTTGAACGTGGCACTGGCCTGCCGCACGGCGGGCAAGCGCTCGACGGCGCGCAGGGTCTGCAGCTCGGCCCAGGTGAAGTCCTCCGTGAACCAGCCGGTGAGCGAGAGCCCATCAATGGTCTTGGTCGTCTTGCGCTTCGCGAATTCGGGGTGCGCCGCGACATCCGTCGTCCCACTGATTTCGTTCTCGTGGCGGAGTACAAGCACGCCGTCTTTGGTCGCGACAATGTCGGGCTCGATCGCGTCTGCGCCCATCGCGAGAGCGAGCTCGTAGGCCGACCGGGTGTGTTCGGGTCGGTGACCGCTCGCGCCGCGGTGGGCGATGACCAGGGGACGTCGCGAAGTGCTCACACGCAAACGGTACGCGAATACGATGGGCTCATGGCGACGTGCACCCACTGCTCCGCCGAACTCGCACCGGCCTACAAGTTCTGCGTCCGTTGCGGAACCCCGGTCGTGCGCACCTGGTCGACGATCATCGAGGTGGATGCCACGGCTCCCGCCGAGCGCGTGCCCGCTGCCATCCGCCCGACCCTCGACGTCGAGAGCGGCCCCGCACCCGTCACGCTGTTCACGTGGAGCCTCGTCGGCATCCTCACCGTCATTGCCATCGCGGCAATCGTTTTCGCACTCGTCACGCGCTAGGCGAACACGGGCGATTTTCCAGTCAGCTTTCGTATTCTGGAGGTGGGCGAACGGTTCGCCCCGCGCGCAACAGCAGAGGACATGATGGCAGCCGCCAACTCGAACCCCGCATTCACCAACTCCGCAGCGTTCACGCTCAACGCGTCGAAGGCAGCCCAGCTCAACCGCCCGATCAGCGACTCCGAACTCGACACGATGTACGGTCGCCCCTCGGTCTCGCCCGACGCGGCCGGACGCATGACCTACGAAGACACCATCGTCAAGGTCGCCGTGACGTTCGGCATCCTGCTCGCGACAGCTGTCGTGGGCTGGGCGTTCCCGATCCTCGCGCTCCCCGCGGCCCTTGTCGGGTTCGTGCTCGTGCTCGTCAACACCTTCAAGAAGACGCCGTCGCGCGCGCTCATTCTGATCTACGCGGCCGTCGAGGGACTCTTCGTCGGCGGCATCTCGGCGATCTTCGAGAACATCTACCCCGGTGTCGTGCTGCAGGCCACTCTCGCTACCGCGTCGGTCATCGGCGTGACTCTCGCGCTCTTCGCGAACGGCAAGATCCGCGCCTCGGCTCGCGCGACCCAGGTCTTCATGATCGCGATCATCGGCTACGGGGTCTTCTCGCTCATCAACCTCGTGCTCATGTGGACGGGCGCGACCGACCTCGCATTCGGACTGCGCAGTGCTGAGATCATCCCCGGGGTGAAGCTCGGTGTCATCCTCGGAATCCTGGTGATCTTCCTCGCCGCGTACTCCCTCGTGCTCGACTTCACGAGCGTCAAGACCGGCGTCGAGCGCGGTGCACCCCGCGTCTACGGCTGGCAGGCCGCCTTCGGCATCATGGTCACCGTCGTCTGGCTCTACGTCGAGATCCTGCGACTGCTGTCGATACTCCGGGACTAGCTAGTCCCCGTGCAGAGGCCGTCCTTCGGGGCGGCCTCTGTGGTGTGAACTGGGCCGCGCTCTCCTCAAGGATTAGTGGTGACACGACGTCTGGGGCCGTCGTAAGCGCCGCATGCGGATAGTCGCTCCTGATGAAGCGTGTGCGCGTGCCACAGGAGTTCCTCAAGTTTCGGAAAGATCAATCGAGAAGCGCGCCGACATCTACTCCGCACATCTCACCGAGAGCCTCAAGCAGATCCCGATACTCCAGGCTCAGTACCTGTCCATACTCAAACAGCTGTGTGCACAGATTCTCTAGTGCAATGCGATACTCACCCGCCGCGATCAAAACATTCAGGTCTTCGATCTCGTTATCGGGGAGTGACACCGCTAGCTGCGTGGCTAGTCGGAGCTTTTCTTGCTGGCTTTTCACGTGCACTCCCATTTTTCAGAATAGGGGGAATCCGGTAATGATGCCTTCGCCGCCAGGCTCTATAATCACTCGAATATTCACACCGTCGACCACCCCTTCAGCCTTGAACCGTACGGGCGCACCCTTCTTGGTAAGCCAAGATCCGGCGGAACCAGTTTGCCGAATCCACGGGTTGTTAATGGCAACCTCAGTCACCGCGCTCAGAATCTTGTTTGGCGACCAACTTTCTGGAAATGGTGTGTGCGCGACGCTACCAGGCCAGAGATGGCCGCCGCCCGGATGCTCCCCACCCAGAATGTGCATCTGTCTGTCGGTCGATATGAAGCTTGTCGGACCACAGGCATTGTGCACCAACACCGGCGTCTCGCCCGCGTAGTACGTGTGGATGCCTGCGACCTCGAGGTTGTACGCCCACAGGTCTTCTACGTACACACGGGTCGACACGAGGCGGAGCTGATCTCCGCCGATGCTCAGGACCACATCGCCCACCTCGAGGTCCACGGCGAACGTGAACTCCTGATCGGTGACATCCCAGAACGGATGCTCGTCGGTGGACTCGATCACTGAACCGTCGTTGAACGTCAGGTTGACCATCGTGTGGTCGCCACCGTGACGAATCAGTGCGGCGACCGGGCGCGGCCCGCTCTCGCCCGTCTCCGGGTCAGTCGCCAGAACCAGGTCCCCGACCTCCACGTCGGAGATGGGCTTCGAGCTTCCATCGGCCATCTCGACAGGCGTCTCGGCGGTAAAGCTGTTCAGCTTGCAGGATAAGGGGGCGTGTACAGAAGAGTTGGTTTGCCCCGCCATTTAGGCCCTCGTGGACCGCGATTTGAGCCTTCCCTATCACCCGCCTTACTCATTGAAATGGCACGCGTTGGGCCGCTAGCTCGAGTCAACGCTGATCGTCACGCCACTCAGTAGGCGCCCGCTCCCGCCTTCGACGTGAGAAGTAGTCTGTCAGCTCGTTGCAGCTATTGGGGCGAGTCAGTGCGCGCAATTGGTGTGGCCGAAATGCGACGCCGCACCCGCAGCATCCAGCATGACCACACTGCGCACGCCGCCACGACCAGCACATTGAGCCCGAGCGAAATCGGGTCTGATCGATAGCCGGGAGCGGCAACCACGAACGCGCCGAGCGCCACCAGGGTCGGCGTCGCGATCCCGATGAGCGCGGCACGGCCGGCCCTGCGTGAGAGCCAACCGAGGAACCCGAGCGCGAGCCCCGCGACGATGGCTACGAGCATCCATCGCGTGATCGACGGCAGCAGCGGACGGATGCCCCACACCCGATCACCGAGCGTCGCGGCGTACAGGTAGTACGCGCCGACGGCGACGCTGAGGGTGATGACGCCGCTGAGCGGGGCCGCCCAGGCGCGCCGGGTCAGTCGCCCGGCCACGAACGCGAGGATGCCCCACACGACGCCCGAGTTCAGCACGAACCGCCCGACGCCGACGACAATGCCCCAGGCGTCGGAGTGCAGGGAGGACTGGCTCGACAGCTTGTCGAGAGCGGCTGCGCCGACTCCGACTCCGACAGCCAGAACGAGCCCAACGGTAAGTCCGACGAAGTGGGGGCGGACGCCGTGCACCGCTGAACTCACGCCGTGCCCCGTACAGCGGCAAGCGCCTCGTCGTAGATGTCCTCGAGTTCGCCAACCCCGCCGCGGCTGCCCCACACGTCGGTCGCGACGTCGAGGCACGCGAGTACTGTCGCCACTATCGCACTCGCCCGCGGATCCGGGATGTCACCGCTCACGACACCCATGCGGCGCTCGATCTCGGGCACGAGCACGCGCTGCCACGCCTGGTGCTTCTCGGCGCTCTTTGCTCGCAGCGAGGAACTGCCCGCCATCATGCGGTGCAGGTCGAGAGCGAAATCTCGAGTGTCCTCGGGCTGACGAATTTCGATGAACGCGGCACGCAGCGCGGTGAATGGCTCTTCGTCTGCCGGGCGCTCGGCGAGGGCCGCGCGAATCATCTCCCCGCGCTCGATGAGCCCGCCGAGGAGGATGTCTTCTTTCGTTCCGAAGTAGCGAAAGAACGACCGCCGGGAGACCCCGACCTCGGCGACGATCTGGTCGATCGTGGTCTCCTCGAACCCCTGCTGAAGAAAGAGCCGGGTCGCGGTGCGGGTGATTTCCGAGTATGCGGCCTGGCGGGATCTGTCCCACAGCCCAGGCGTCGTAGTCATCTCCTGATCGTACACGAGTGCACGTCTGGCACTAAGTGCCAAGGTGGCGTATGGTGCATCCATGACCATTGATTACACAGCACAGACCACACTCATCACCGGCGCGAGTGCCGGCATCGGCGTCGAGTTCGCGAGAGAACTCGCCCGCCGCGGCTCCAACCTCGTACTCGTCGCGCGACGCCAGGAACGCCTAGACGCTCTGGCCGCGGAGCTTGAGGCCGCACACGGCGTTACCGCCACCGTGGTGCCGCTCGACCTGAGTCTGCCCGGCGCCGGCGCGGCCATCCTCGCCGAGACGCAGCGCCAGGGTGTCACGATCACGAGCGTCATCAACAACGCGGGCTTTGGAACCCAGGGGCACTTTCACGAGGAGGACGGCGCGCGCCTGACCGAAGAGATCACCGTCAACGTCTCGAGCCTTGTCGACATCAGTCGCACCTTCATCGAACCGTTGCGCGAAGCCGGCACCGGCTTTCTCGTGAACGTGGCGAGCATGATCTCGTACTTTCCGAGTCCGCGCATGGCCGTCTACGGAGGAACGAAGGCCTTCGTGCTGAGCTTCACCGAGGCGCTCTGGTACGAGTCGCGCAACAGCGGCCTGCGCGTGCTCTCGGTCGCTCCGGGCGCTACCGAGACCGAGTTCTTCGACGTGGCCGGCCCTGCCGCCGCCTCGGGTGCGAAACTGCAGCCAGCTTCAGGCGTGGTGCGAACTGCGTTCAGGGCGCTGGATGCCCGGCGCAGCGTCCCCAGCGTCGTCGTCGGTCGGGGCAACGCTCTCGCGTCAAGCGCGATCCGCCTTTTCACCCGCCGCAACCTCGTGCTGCTGGCCGGCAGGATCACGGCCTGACGGTTTCGATACGGCGCTGGCGCGCCTACTCAACCAGCACTACCCAGCCACACTGTCTGAGCGCGAGGAGTCTTGCTTTTCTCGCGCTCAGACCACCCCTACTCCCACTCGATGGTCCCCGGCGGCTTCGACGTGACGTCGAGCACGACCCGGTTGACGCCGGGTACTTCGTTGGTGATGCGGTTGCTGATGCGCGCGAGCACGTCGTACGGCAGGCGCGTCCAGTCGGCGGTCATGGCGTCTTCGCTCGAGACGGGGCGCAGCACGATGGGGTGACCGTAGGTGCGACCGTCGCCCTGCACTCCGACGGAGCGCACGTCGGCGAGGAGCACGACCGGGCACTGCCAGATGTCGTTGTCGAGGCCGGCGGCGGTCAGCTCTGCGCGCGCGATCGCGTCCGCGGAACGGAGCAGCTCCAGACGCTCACGGGTAACCTCGCCCACGATGCGGATCCCGAGGCCTGGCCCCGGAAACGGCTGGCGGGAGACGATGACCTCCGGCAGCCCGAGTTCGCGGCCGATCGCGCGCACTTCGTCTTTGAACAGGGTGCGCAGCGGCTCGACGAGCTTAAACTGCAGGTCTTCAGGCAGGCCGCCCACGTTGTGGTGGCTCTTGATGTTAGCGGTGCCGGTGCCCCCACCCGATTCGACGACATCGGGGTAGAGCGTGCCCTGCACGAGGAAGTCGATGGACGCGCCATCCCCCTGCGCCTCGAGAACGAGGGCTTCAGCGGCAGCTTCGAACGAGCGAATGAACTCGCGACCGATGATCTTGCGCTTCTGCTCGGGGTCGGTGACGCCGGCGAGTGCGTCGAGAAACTGGTCGACGGCGTCAACGGTGATCAAACGAACACCCGTGGATGCGACGTAGTCCTCTTCGACCTGGCGACGCTCATCCTGGCGCAGCAGTCCGTGGTCGACGAATATCGCGGTCAGCTGGTCGCCGACGGCCTTGTGCACGATGGCGGCTGCGACGGCCGAGTCGACGCCGCCGGAGAGTCCGACGATGACGCGGCCGGTTCCGACCTGCTCTTTGATACGGGCGACCTGCTCCTCGATCACGTTGCTCGAGTTCCAGTCAGCAGGAATCCCCGCAGCGCGGTGCAGGAAGTTCTCGAGCACGGCCTGGCCGTACTCCGAGTGCTTGACCTCCGGGTGCCACTGCACGCCGTACATGCGCTTCTCATCGCTCGCGAAAGCGGCGACCGGAGTCGAGGCGCTCGAGGCGAGAACCGTGAAGCCTTCCGGAGCCTTCGAGACCGAGTCGCCGTGGCTCATCCACGTCGTCTGGGCCGAAGGCTGGTCGCCGAGCAGGGTGGATGCCCCGACTACGAGCGTGACATCCGTCGCACCGTATTCGCGAAGGCCGGTGTTGCTGACCTCGCCGCCGAGCTGCTGCGCCATGACCTGGAACCCGTAGCAGATGCCGAGCGTGGGGATGCCGAGCTCGAGGATGCCCGGGTCGAGGCTGGGCGAGCCCGCCTCGTAGACACTGGATGGTCCACCGCTGAGCACGATGCCGACCGGATTCTTAGCCGCGACCTCTGCTGCGGTGATCGTGTGGGGCACGATCTCGGAGTAGACGTTGGCCTCACGCACGCGACGCGCGATGAGCTGCGCGTACTGCGCGCCGAAGTCGACGACGAGTACCGGCTGCTGGGATGTCTCTTGTGTCACGCGTTGGCCTCCGCAGGCTTGGGGGTTTCGAGTCTTTCGAGGAGCGCGATCGTCTGTGCGTGCACGCGGTGCTCGATGAAGAAGGAGGAGAGCGGGATGACCCCGCCGAGGGCGACGAACAGGAAGCGCGTGAACGGCCAGCGTGCGAGGCTCCACAGGCGGAAGTCGCTGTAGAGGTAGAGCACGTAGAACCAGCCGTGCACGATGAGGATGACGGTCGAGAGGTTGATGCCGCTGATGAGGTCCTTGGGTGTGAGCGCGAGGAACCCGGCGGGGCCGGCGAGCTCGATGTCGACACCGAACCCGTAGCGGAAGATCATCATGAGACACAGAAGGAGAAGGAACGATCCCGTGATGATCGACGTGACCTTGTAGAGCTTGAGAGCCGAGCGAATGCGAGGAGCGTCAGAACGCCGGGGGGTTGCGGGCATGGCTCTAGTTTAGTTCGCCCTCTTCATCGTCCTGCTCGCGTTCCCACTCGTCTTTCACGAGCCGGAACCAGAGGAACACCGCGAAGCCGGCGAAGACCGCCCACTCGATCGCATAGAACACGTTGAGCCAGTTGAGCGTGACCTCCTCGACCGGTGGCGGTGAGTCGATGAGGTCGAGTCCGGCGAAACTCGCGTCGGAGACGACGTAACCGCCATAGACGGAATTAGCTGGTGTTGCCCACAGGTTCACGAGGCTTGCGACGGATGCCGACTTGAGCTCGCCCGCCTCGAAGTCGTCCTCCTGGGGCGGTTCCGTCGTGACAAAGCGGCCCACGAGGTCGAGTTCGTCGTCCAGCGTGCGCAGTTCACCGACCGCCGCCTCAGCATCGTCTCTGGATGCCGCCCAGCCGAGGCCCACGGCGAGGCTCGGTGCCGTGGCATCCAGTGGGTCATTGGTGTTAATCAACATGTGGCCGACGACCCAGTAGCCCTCGACACCACCGTTGAAGCGGCCCTCGAGAATCACGTAGTCATCGGGGAGAAGGATGCCGCCGAACGACACCTTCTGGCCACTGCTGAGCGTTGTCGCCGTCTGTTGGGGTGCGGCGACGGACTCGAGTGGAACCGCGTTCTCCGTCTCGCGGTCGAGCTCCACGACCCCGGTGTCGACGGCTCGCGAGAGCTGCCACTGGCCGAGAGCAGCGAAGGCTGCGGCGATCGCGAGGCACACTAAGAGCACACCGATCCAGCGCGGCCTGCGCGCGACTTCCCACATCTGTTTAGTACTCCGGGTCGCGTTTGCGTTCGAGGGTCTCGTCGGACTGCTGCATCGCCTGCTCGATGATCGGGTCGAGCGCCGGCTCAGGCTCGGGCTCGTCGAAGAGGTCGTCGTCCGTCGCCTCGGGCGCGCGCCCCGCGAGCGCTGCCTCGACGAGGGCGATGTTCTCGTCCGACTCCCTGTTGGGCTTCGGGGCAACCTTCTTCTTCGCGAAGACCAGCCCGGCGATCTTGTCGGAGTTGACCGCGATGATCGGGCCGATGATCGCCATCGTGAGAACGTAGAGACCCGCGAACGGCGTGAGTCTGGCGTCGAGACCCGCCCCGACCGCGAGGGTCGCGAGAATCAGAGCGAACTCTCCGCGGTTCTGGAGCATCGCGCTCACGTTGAATCCTTCGGCACGAGTGAGCTTGTTCTGCCAGGCGATGAGCTGCCCGCCCGCCGTGTTGATCACGAGTGTCATGACGACCGCCACGCTCACCGGAATGAGCACGCTGCCGAAGGTCGAGACGTCGAGCGCAAGGCCGAAGTTGAGAAAGAAGAACGCGCCGAAGACGTCACGCAGCGGCAGGGCGAACTGCTCGATCCGGGCGCGGAAGCGAGTCGCACCGAGCACGAGCCCGATGAGGAAGGCCCCGATCGCGTCGGACACCCCGAGCAGCTCGCCGATGCCACCGAACGCGACAGCCAGTCCGAAGAACAGGATCGTGAAGAGCTCGTCGTCCTTGGTCTGAACGAGCTTGGAGACGAACTTTCCGCCCCAGCGCGCCACCACGAACATTGTGATGAGGAACGTGAACGAGATCGCCAGCTGCATGACGATCGCCCAGACATCCGTCGAGCCGCTCAGAATCACGCTCACGATGGCGAGGTAGATCGCGATGAAGACGTCTTCGAGCACCATGATGCCCAGGATCGTCGGCGTCTCACGGTTGGTCAGGCGCCGCAGCTCGATGATGAGCTTCGTGATGATGGCGCTGGATGACGCGGCCGTCATGCCCGCGATGATGAGCGCCTCGCGCGTGCCCCAGCCGATCCACATGCCGAGCACGAAGCCCGCGACCATGTTGATCGCCAGTCTCGTTCCGCCCGAAACGAGGAGCGAGCCCGCGTTGCCGTAGAACTCGTCCTGGTCGAACTCGAGGCCGAGGCTGAACAGCAGCAGGATGAGCCCGAAGATCGCGATGAGCTCGACGTCGGCTGACTCGAAGCTCAGCGGGAAGAAGTGCGTGTTCGGGCTCGCGATGAGACCGACGAGCATGTAGATCGGGATGGCGGGCAGGCCAATGACCTTGCCCACGCGACCGAGGACATAGGCGATGACGAACAGGACGCCCAGGGTAAGGAGCTCTTCGCCGATATGCACGGCTAGCCTCCGGGCGGGGCGTCGACGGACGTCTTGGCCTTCATCTCACCCGTGCGATAGAAGGCGAACGCCTTTGCTACCTTTTCGGGTGAACCGGCGACGACAAGCGTGTCACCGGGGAAGACCTTGAAGTCATCGGCGGGAGCCGGGTTGGCGGACTCCCCGCGCACGACGGCGACAACGGTGAGACCGACGACGCCACGGCTCGCGAGATTGCCGAGCTGCTGGCCTGCGATGTGGTCTTCGTAGTCGACGGTGAACCAGTCGATGCTGAGGCCCGGGATCGCGTCGAGCTTGCTGAGCGACTCGGTGATGCGCGTGCCGCCGAGGAGCTCGGCGAGAGTGTGCGCTTCATCCTCGTCGAGGCGCAGGCTGACCTTGCTCGAGTCGGAGCCGTCTTCCGAGTCGGCGAAGGAGATGAGGTCACTGTGACCGGAGCGGTGCGTGATGACGCCGACCTTGCCGCCGTCGTCGGTGACGAAGGTGTGCAGCACACCGACGCCGGGAAGCTTCACTCTTCGTACGTCAACCATGATTCGAGTCTACCGAGGGGTGCGGGGGCTCGCTGCCGGGTTCGCCGTGGGCGTGCAGGGGCTACGGCGTGCTCACGATGTCGGGCGCCTCGAGGCGCACCCGATCCGCGGACTCATCGTCGGGCTGCTCCTGGCTCTCGAGCTCGGCAGCGACCCGCTTGAGGTAGTGGTTGACCTCGCGCTCGGTGCGCTCGGCATCCCATCCGAGCTCCGTGGCCATGAGCGCCGCGGCGACGGGGGCCGCCGAGACACCGCGATCCCACGCCTCGATCGAGATGCGGGTGCGGCGCGCGAGCACGTCTTCGAGGTGCAGCGCTCCCTCGTGGGTCGCCGCGTAGACGACCTCCGCGCCGATGTAGTCGTCGGCACCGGGCAGCGCCTCGAGCAGTTCTGGGCGCTCGCGGATCAGGTCGAGCAGCTCGTCGGTCATGACGCCGTAGCGGTTGAGCAGGTGCTCGATGCGCGCCTTGTGAACGCCGAAGGCTCGCGCGATCTTCGAGCGCTTGTTCCACGCGGCCTGATAACCCTCGGCTCCCAGCAGCGCAATATCCTCGGTCGCGGATGCCGGCACCTTGCCGTCGAGCGCAGCCGCGGCTTCATCGATCGCGTCTTTGGCCATGATGCGGTAGGTGGTCCACTTGCCGCCCGCGACAACAACGAGGCCGGGAACGGAATGCGCCACGATGTGCTCGCGGCTAAGCTTCGACGTCTGGTCGGATTCCCCGGCGAGCAGCGGACGGAGCCCCGCGTACACACCCTCGACATCGTCCCGCGTGAGCTTGACGGCGAGCACCTTGTTGACGTGCTCGAGGATGTAGTCGATGTCGGCCGCTGTCGCTGCCGGGTGGGCCTTATCCAG
>Ga0247813_10001359_pt1 | contig 18802 bp, 19 predicted proteins | sample UWRJL169409C1_FD_180719 | JGI IMG/M metagenome (GOLD analysis project Ga0247813, IMG submission 180719) | Plant litter microbial communities from Arlington Agricultural Research Station in Wisconsin, United States - UWRJ-L169-409C-1 | ecosystem: Environmental > Terrestrial > Plant litter >... | reverse complement strand
CCATCGCTCCCACATCAGAGCCTTCTGGGCGTCGCTGTAGTAGATCCTTGGCCTGCGCTCCATCTGCAACACTCCTGCTGCCGGTAAGCAGTCTTCAGTGTGTTGCGTCGACCGGTTGAATCCAAGGTCGAAAGCGGGCTCTAATATCTCTGGTCCTGTCGTCGGGAGCCAACGCAACCCCTCTCGGCCAGAAGCGGATACTACAATGGCTAACGCCCCGTAGAGCTGCCGCGTCAGGTCAGCCTAGTGGACGAATTCCCCCGCCCGCTATCGAAGCATGCGGCCGAAAGCTACAGAGTTGTAAGTCTTCGGCAGCTTGACCAAGGTGTCCTTAATGGCTGCGCGAGCTGTACTTTTGCACCACGCGCAGAACTCAGGCGTCTCCAAGGCCTCAATCCAACCTTCGTTGTGCATTAGGCTCCGCGTTAGGCCTTTATCACTCAGCTCACTTAGTACATCGGGACGTCCACCGACCGTAGAGCTTTCCGCATCTAGTGAAGTCGCTTCGGGCTCTAGGTGAGCGATCCTGTTACGCGTCAAAATCAGTAAATTGAGGTCCGGATCATCTATGCCTTTTTCGGGATCCTGCCCTCTCATAATCGCCAGCTTTTTTAGTACAGACATGCGCTTTTTCTCAGCAAACTTTAACCCACCAAGTAGCGCAGTTTCCTCATCAGTCATGTAATTATTAGCAGCGCGATCCCCTGGATAGTAAGCGATTGGACGATGTTTGATCTGATCATAGAAGGCCACAAGATCGTGCGAGAGGGATTCGAGAGCTGTTGCATACAGCAATGCACACACGACCCCTTGCTCAGCGCGAAAAGCGACATTGCCGCGCTCAAAGATCGCCGGTGCGTGACAGTGCACGAAGACACTTTGCGGTGGTACTTTTCTAGATCTATTAGTAAACATTGATAGCTCGCTGACTTGATCGAATGCAATGGCTCTGAAGAGTCTTCTGTAGACCCCCGAGCAATGTAGCTCATGACCATTTCAACAAAAAGCGCTGAAAGCGAAGCTCCCGCAAGCAAGTCTCCGGTCGGACTCAAAGCTCCCTGCTCATCGCACTCCGAAGCCCATTACCCGCCTCACTTCCAAGTGGTGCAGTTATGGCGGGTCACCGCTTGTAACAGCTCCGATCGCCGCCCAACGGACGTCGCGCCAGTCCATTACCAGTACAACGTCGGCTTCCGGCCGACATCTGACACTCGCTATGCAGCAAGTGGAACTGGCGCCCACGTTGCCTAGACTTTCAATCAAACTGCTCCGCAATACACCGGAGGACAGAGCCATCGCCGCCACAGACCGTGCAATCGTCGCTGTACTCGCTTTGACCACTACCGTCGCACGAGGGGCAATCCACTTCCTCATACCCCCTCAATTCGATCCGGTCAGCGACGCGTCTCGGCATCTGGCAATCGCCTCGACACGCCAGGCATTCTTCCGACCGCCATCGTCCTTTGCCTTTGCACAGCGGACAGTCAATCCATTCATACGCGCTCAGATCAACCCGATCAGCGATGCGTCTAGGCATCTTGCATTCGCCGCGACACGTAGGGCAATCATCCCCGTCCAAGTATCCATCGCCATCGCAGACAGGACATTCAACTTCTTCATGCGCACTCACATCAACCCGATCAGCCATGTGCTTAGGCATCTTGCAGTCGCCGCGACACTCGGGACAATCATCCCCGTCCCATTGTCCTTCGCCTTTGCACAAAGGGCAGTCAACGTCGTCGAAATCTGCTAAGTCCACACGGTCCGAAAAGCGCCTCTCCATCCTCCGGTCACCATGACAAACCGGGCACTCTTCTCCCTCGTACAGACCCTTTCCCTTGCAGAGCGGACACCTGACAAGCGAGTAAGGCTCAAGGTCAATGTTGTCAGCCCATGCGGAATCGATTTGCTGTTCCCCGTAGCAAACTGGACAATCTGCCTCGCCATGAGTGCCGAGCCCCCAGCAGAGCGGGCAATCAACAAACCCTGCAGCAGCACGGAATTCCTCGTCATCCGCCAACGCCGCAGCAGAGGCCAACTGAACGCTCAAACTGGGACTCTGAACAGAAAGCTCAAGCCTATTCCAGAGTTCTCCAGGAGTACTGGTGTCCTTCTGATTGCCGCCCTTCTGCCGGCCCTTAAAGGCGCTCGCCTTCAACCTCGCTACTGCATCTCCTGCGAGTTGATTGTAGGAGTCCAACTGACCTTCGGTTGCAGTGCCATCAATCGCTTCAATCTCCTTCTTCAAGCGCTGACACAGCTGCGCGAGGGCGAAGCACTCCGCGATTGAGTTCGCATGCGACCCCCACTTCACACGAGTTGAATAAAGCAGTGTCTGCTTAAAGCTAGCGACGTACTCCCGCACATCTTCAGCGGGCCCTAGGACACCCTTTTTATCAAACTTGGTGTGGTGGTTTGCGCACAGATTGATAAGGTTATGGGGATGGTTGCACTTGCCTGTTGCCACAGGTTCAATGTGCGCGATCTCGCAAGTGTCCTGGTGAGAGTTACAGACCGCGCACTGGAGAAAGGTCTCTCTTTTCACCTCTTCCTTAATCGCTTTAGGGATGTGCGGACGCTTTCCATCGTCAGACGGCCATGGTTTGCGCAAGTACTCATCAAACTCGAGGAGTTCCTTACGCGAGTAGGTGAGGTGCTTGCCCACCTTCTTCAGGGGCAGCGTCTTGCTCTCTCCCGTTTTAGGCGCACTTTTGGTGAATGATTGCAACAGCTCAGGAGACATTTGAACCAAGGCAGCGGCTGCGAACTCTTCAATATCGTCGTCTTTCGTCGTCACCTTCTCTCGGCCTCGCTATCTAGTGGTGTACGCAGCTAATCTTGTTAGTCAATGCTACACCAGGCATCGACTCTTACCTCCGCTCACGCGATATGAAAGAACCTCTTCATTCGGTGTCTATCCCTGCAGGAGCTTTCTGCCGGCTGGATCGAGACATATGGTCCCAGCCTTGAGTCGAGAGCGGACGCTAGAATTCGTTGTACCGCTAGTGAGCATCCTGGGTCGGCTGATACCTGGGTTCAGTCGACTACACAGATACGGACCAGTGGTCTGAGAGGATGCAGGTTTGGACACACTCCCGCTGAGGCACTTCGCCGAGCGGTCCCTCAGGCATCCCTCCCGAACTCAACCAGGGCAGCCCGTAGTACACGCGCGGGATCGATAGCCAGCATTTCGGCTGGCTGCGCGCCTTCGAGGAGCGCATGTGGCGACAAGAACCACTCGACCTCAGACCAACCAGTCGTGCGGCGCAGACCATCTGGCTCGCGTGGAATGGCCCTATAGTCGCGCAGCACTGTCAGCAGATCCGCCAGGCAGTCGACGGGCCACCCATCGGGACGGAATTGCCAGGTCGGATAGCGATAGCTGGGCACGGGATCTGCGATGTACACCGCCAAAAGCTGCCCTGCACGCCGCAGCTCGCTTGCAAGTTGCCCGGTACCGCCTGGCTGCGAACTGAGTCTCTCCCCAACTTGCGCGGCACTGGGCCATCTCGCAGCCAGCACCTCGCGATGGGCGGCAGCATCAAGAAGAACTCTCTGGGTAGGGGTAACCGCGCCTAGGTCCACTACGAAGCTGGGATCGAACCTGTCGTTCTCTATGAACCAGCGTCCGTCATCGTTACGTAGAGGGTAGCCCAGAGGGTTGCACACCACTCTGGCGTTGCCCAACGTGTAGTCCATCGAATCGTGGATGTGACCATGCACCCACAGGTCCGACTTGACGACCAAGGAGTCCAGGTTCGAGGCATACGCGGCCGATAGAAGCTGATCTCTGTATCTGCCAGGGATCGATTGCGCAGACGGCCCCATGTGCGTCACCACGACCTTCGAGCCATTGAAGGGCTTCGCCAGCCGCTCCTCCAGCCAGATGCGGTCCTCCCAATGCCACTGAGTAACATCTAAAGGTCTGATCTTGCGGTAGCCGGCGCTGGCAAGCCTGATCTTGCGGTAATCGTTCATGCCAGCGGCAGCCGCCTGCATTGCCTCCTGGGGCCCCTCGGGGCTCAGCAACTGAAAATCGGTCCACAACGTTGCTCCCAAGAAGCGGACGTTGCCGATGACCAGCTCCCCCTTGTCCAGGAAGTGAATATGACCGGTGGCATCGCATGCCTCGGCTATTCGACCTTTCAGCGTGTCCAACTTCTGTCCGTAGGCCTCGTGATTCCCATGCACATAGATCACGGGGAGATTCGGAAAGGTTTGATCAGCCCACGCCACAGCTCGATCGGCCACGTCTATGTCGCCGGCCAAGACCACTACATCTGGCTGGCTGACAGCGAGGTCCGGCTGCATGGTGGGCAGGAGCTCCTTCGCCTGCCTTGGAGCGTCACGCCATGCCTCATGGTGAAGGTCGGACAGAATCAAGATGCGCATGGCTACGCCCCATCACGCCCAGCCACCGTCCGTACGCCGCCATCCACCGTTGCAAGCCGATCAAGCAGTCGTTGGAGCGCTACGCTGAGACCATCATCAGTTGGTGAGTACGGAGATCCGAACAGCGGTATCTGGACCCATTGGCCTTCCTGTCCGGGATGGACGTAGGGCCCGTGATCATCAAGCAGTAGCGCATCGCCCATATGCAACGAAGCAAGGCGCAGATCTTTCGTCTTTCCCGACCAGCTGATGTAGGGCAATGCCGCGAACCAAGCCGGCGCGCTGCCTTCTTCAACCAACAACGTAGCGATGCTGCGAAAGCGCTGCTCAGGCACTGTCGTGAACATCATCAACTGATCAAAGAGTGCGTGGATGTCCTCGAGAAACGAGTAGAGCCCCGGCCGGGGAATCTGGCTGATTGCATTGGAGATGAGCGTCCCCTCAAGGTCCAGTGCCAAGATGGTCGGCTTCATAGGCTGCCTCTGCCTTAGGTGCGTGCGCTCACCATGCGCCCTTGCCGGATCGCTGTCTATCGCGTGAGCCTACTGGTACGCCTAGGCCGTGAGCCTACTGGTACGGACGCGAAAGCGTCGCCCCAGGCGCCGCCAGTGGAGCAAGCAGCTTGCGGGCACTATTGCTCGCCTGTTCTAGCCTTTTAGCCTGCTGCAACTGAACGACGATCCGGGCGCGGTTGCGGGTGACCCAAAGCTCGAGCCCTCTCCTTCCCGTCTCAAGGCTGGTGCATAGCCGCGTCGGTCGCTGCCCGTGCGGATAGTCCAGGTGCAAGGCAAGCAACGCATTGAGCGGCTCATTGGGTCCATCCTGGTGAATGGCCGCAATCCACTGCTCGCCGTAACAAACTACCGTCTTGGCTTTGGCATGTTTTGCCGGCCTGATCCACCTAAAGCCTTGGGGTAAGCCGGCCAACTCAGGGAGCGTCGGCAGGCTCAGGTTAGCACCAAGTTCTATCGCTGCCACTTCGGGGGACTGACCTGGAAGCAAGACAACAGCCGCGCAGGACTGGGCATAGCTTCTCCCCTGCTCAGGGCTGTCGGCATAGACCTCTCGGGACTCCCACATCTTTCCCAAGTCCAGCCATACCCTCGCCGCACCTGGCACCCGCTTGACCGTAGCCACGTCCCGGCCATTCCAGCGCAAGGCCCAGCAATCACCGCGATGAATCCATCCGGAGTGAGGGCAAGCCCGTTGGGTGGGGTCGTGGGAATTGGCTACGCTCGACATGCAGGCAGAATACGTTTGGCGATCTCACAGAACGCGACCGGCCGAGGTATCAAGCCCCTGCGCCGTTCCGACCATGCCTGGTACCGAGCCTGCCAACTGCACCCCTCGCCGCTTGCCTGGTGGCGTAGACGGCTGAGACCAGCACCCGTACTACGGCGAGGTCCGCTGCCGATGGTCGGCCATCAATGGAGCCAGACTGCGAAGCACGGCCTTCATGTGCGCTGCTGCCAGCGTGCTGTCCCCAATCAGCTGACGCATTAGCAAGGTGACCTCTAGAGCCGTATCACCCACAACCTCCGGTTCTTCCGCACTCAAAAGTGCATAACGGCATAGCTTTTCCATGTCCGGTGTAAGGCGCTTTCGTGCGCCCTGCAGTGCGCGACTGATCTGCGGCTGCGGGACACCAGTGAAGGCTGAAACCTCTACTTGACTGTGTCCAAGCGCAATCATGCGAGCCCCCAGGGCCGCTGGAAGAGAGCGCATTAAGGGATGAAAGCTCTGGAGTTTTTTAAGCATATACGCATACTTTATGGTATAAGATGCATAAAAGGAAAGCAGACTCCCACTAAACGGGAACGCGCCCTACACGTCCTGCCAGTCCGATCAGGTGTAAACCCAGCTTGTCCGGAGTTGCAGATGCAACGCTCGGCGACCAAAGAGGCTCTCCATGCAGCGCGCCTGCGTAATGCTCGAATCAATGACGGTGAACGTTGAACTACCCTCCGCGGAGTCGGAAGTAGTTGCCGGGGTGCCGTGGGGCGCCGTCGAAGCGTTCCCCACGCCGGCGTACTGGGCATATCAGGTCATGGCCAGGCGCATCGAGGCGCGCTCGATCAAGTACAAGCTGGGTAAGACGCTTCGCGAGGAAGTGGGCGCATGCCTTTTGGGCGGCCACGGGATCCCTGCCAGCATTGGATTGCTTGCTTACAACCACCTCAAGTCGAAGGGTGCCTTTGAGGCTGATGCTCCGGACGAACAGGATCTGCTTCAGTGGCTCTCCGAGCCGATGGAGCACGAAGGCCGCTCGGTGCGGTATCGCTTTGCCGGGCAGAAGGCACGCTATTTGGCCGCGGCAATGCGCAAGCTCTCCCAAGAGCCCTCACCGGATCAGTCAGGTCGCGCCTTACGCGACTGGCTGACCTCGGTTCCAGGGATCGGGTACAAGACTGCCTCTTGGATTGCGCGCAACTGGCTGGATGCAGACGATGTCGCGATCCTCGATATCCATATCCTACGAGCCGGCGTTCTTGCCGGGTTCTTGGACCCAGAGCTGACCGTGGAGCGCAACTACCTCCAGCTCGAGGACCAGTTCCTGAAGTTCAGCGTTGGCTTGGGCGTGAGGGCGTCCGAACTCGATGCCGTCATTTGGCTGGACATGATGGCCTCCCCCCTGACCGTCGGCGCCACACTCAGCGCGCTGCCGGAAAGCAAGTTCAAGGCCAAGCACTCGCCCTCACGGCCGCGCTCCCAGCGCCGCCAGCCCCACTCCAACCAGATGGCACTGCTCGGATAGCCGCCCCACCCACGGGTCACCAGTGATCCCAAGAAGGCAGTAGTTCAACTCCAAGGCCTCCGCGGCAATGGCCAGAGCCCCTTGCATGACACCCGCATCGCGCCATACCAGACTGCAGGGATTCTCATACTTGGCGGCGGTCATTGCCGGCTCCGCCACGAACAAGAGCAGCGAGCCTAACTCGGTCCGAATCACCTGATCTGCCTCTTCGCACAGTCCGTGCAGGATGGTGGACGCATGGCCCAAGACATCCAGGGCATGGGTCATGGAGTTGTAGCGTGCCCATTGCCCACCCTCGAGCGGAAGCTGCACCAGCAGGTGCACCGGATGGATAGCGCCCGCAGAAGGGACTGGCCGCTGCTGCAGGGAGAACCCCATTGGCGACTCGGCAGTGCGCTGGCAACGCACGGTGTGCCATAGCAGCGTGCTCAGCGCGTGCATATCGATGGGCGCAAAGTCTCTACGACTTCGGCGCTGCAGGAGTGCCTCTGGCCATTGACTCACTACGTCCGAGGCGGCCGGCAGTGCGATCGAGCGCACTACCGGCCACTGCCAAGGCGCATAGGCCTCAGGGTCCTGACGAGGGACCGGATTACCCAGCGTCGCCCACATATCCTTCGAGCTCGTGCCATACCTGGAAGTACTTGTTGCAGCCGCGGCAGTTACCGCAGGCGACAGACGCTTTGTGGCAGCTGTGAGCCCAGGACAGCAGATCGCGAGGTATCCCCGATGTGCGCACCAGATCGCTGGTTTGCAGTTGGATCGCCGGGGCCTCAACCACCATGCCGCCCTCCTGACTTTGCATCAGCTTGCTGATCAGGTCGACGAAACCCGGCGTGCCATCCTGATGGCTACCATCTGAAGCAACGGTACCGACCCAAAGCCTCTGCGCGCCCAGGGAAATCGCCTTCATACCAACCAGAGTGAGCAGCAGCTGGTTTCGGTAGGGCCACCAGTCACTGGCAGGCGCATGGACGTCCGGGGTGGACCCTGCCATGTCCCCAGAACCCAGCTCACGACCGTCAAACCGAATGACGTAATGCGGGATCTGCAGTCGCTCGCTCACGGCGCTGGCCGCCACCACTTCCGCAGCCGCGGCGAGTTGCCCATAGTCCACTGTGAACGCCATATCCGGACGCTTCCACCAGGCCAGAGCGATCGAGTCCATCCCGCCAGACAGTAGGAGGGCACTCTTCATACGCAAACACCATTCCAAGCGGTCTGATAGATGGCACTGACGAAGTCGTCGCGCAGGAAGCAGTCGGTACCCTCCATCATCTTCAGGTCCTCAGGCGACACGTTCTCGGCGTACATCACCACCGGGATCCCCCGAGATCGCGCGTAGCCCACCTCGAAGACCGTGCCTGAGTCCAGCCCATCTGCGATGGCGAGCATGACCTGGCTCCGGTGGATGCCCTCAATATCCTTCCCCACCACCATCTCGGCTGGGCCAGGGCCCACGTCATGGTAGGGGGAGAACACGTCCAAGCCCATGTCGAGGAGGCAGTTGCGGGCCTGCTCGACCACCCAGAGCTGTCCAAGGGTGAAGAAGGGCCCGGCCAAGTAAACGGTAGGCACCTGCCCCTGCAGGTAGGCGTCAGACAACAGCAGCGGCACCGGAGCAAATGCATCGAGCTCCTCGACAACAGGATACCTGCGGTGCTGGGCATAGAAGGCAGCCGAGCGCGATGCTCGGTCCGCAGCCTCCAAGGGCGAGCGACGCTCTTCCATCCAGGCGTATGCAAAGTTGGCCGCAAACTGATCCCCGCTGCCGATCTTCCACACCCGAGAGGTGGCGTAGGCCGGAACACATTGAATGGCGCCCTGATGGTGCACCAAGGCTCCCTTCGGCCCCATCTTCAACACCACCACTTCCGCAGCATGCTGCGAAGCCAGCTCGGCAGCCATCTGCTCGGGTGTCAGATCGAACCGTCGGAGCAAGCTCCTTGCCTCAGTCAGATTGAGCACAAGTGCCAGGTGCCGGGCCTTCGAGCCGTTAGCGCCAAATGACTCAGTCTCGGTCACGTTCTGTGGATCGAACACGGCGTACTCGGCGTCGACTATGGCCGTGCTCTCCAGCATGCCAAAGCGAAGCACGTGATCGGCCTTCACGCTGAGCGGCGACTGCCGCTCTGGCTGCTCGATCCACGGTACCGACAATCCGTGGCTGTAGTGAAAAGTGGCAGACCGTGGCAACGGCGCGATCGATAGGCCAAAGCCCTCATCTGCTGCACGACACTCCAAGATCGGCTGGAGGTCAGCATCGAGATAGCCGTGCAACGCCACTCGTCCACCCAGACGCGCCACCGCTGACGCTGCACGTCCGGCCGAGCCATACACTTCGTCCCACTGCGGGCGCAAACACACCTCGCGGTATATACCACCGACGATGGTCAACATCCATTTATCCCCTGTCGTTGCCTAGTGACTCAAGGCGAGATGCGTATGGCTACCTGGCCGCCGGCCTTGCTAAGTACCGTGGCCTGGTACTGGGTTCCCTGCCGGATGCACTCAAGCAAACGGGACATCTTGGGGGAGGTAATACCTCCTGCCACTTGATTGCCGTGCTTGATCACCACTACTTGAGCAGAACCTTGCTGCTCGATGGCAACCCACAAGACATCGCCGACGTTGATTCCAGCCACGACCTCAGGCTTTGGAGAACTCAGCTGCGTCTCAAAAGAGAGACGGTCACAGGAAATCTCCTGAGCCCCACCAGCCGCAAAACTACCACCACCAGATCCAGACATTTCCGTCTCCTATCCCTAGTAAACGATGTGAAACTGCCACGCCTCGGTGAGCGCAAGGTGCTACGTACGAACCCTAAAATAACCTCCGATCACAGCCAACTTCGTTTGCCACGCAGCCTGCATGACAAACGAGACAGGGGCAGCGGCACTCTCGATAATTCCCTTTGGCATCCGCCGGTGGAGTTGGCACTCATCCGCAAGGCAGCCAACCCCAAGCACTACCAAGACCCCACCCAAAATATGTGACCTTAGTCTCAAAAGATCGCACGGCACGCGCATGCGGTCCAGCGCCCACCGGTTACCCCTCATACGACAAAGCAACGCCTGCACGGCAACAGCGGCTCTCCAAAGTGCGGTCGCGAGGGGGTATCCGGCCGACGCCCCAACAGCCAATGGAACTTGTAAACACTTTCCTTAATAGGCATGTCGTTGATGCGGGAGAAGCGCCGCTGCATCAGGCCATTGGCAGCAAATTCCCAGTTTTCGTTTCCATATGAGCGGTACCAGTTGCCTGAATCGTCAGGTCATTCATAGCCGTACCGCACCGCGACACAGCTTTTGGTAAACGCCTACCGCATCTTGATCAAGCGGCGCTCAAGCTCCTTCTCCCACTAGCGAGGCAGTGAAGGATTGCTAGCGCACTTGACTTTCCGCGAGCACTGAACTAGGGTTCAATCCGGGCAATAGCCCAAGTCGGAAAAACCGACTGAGCTGCTTTGGACTCAAACACTTCTACGTCCTCCAGTTGCATCCGGAGTGTCCAAGAAGAAACCGAAGCCGGGACATAACTCCGCTTGCAAACTGAGAGAACCTACATGCTAAATTTCGATAGCGCGGGCCCCTATGCCTTAGCGGACCAACTGCGCACGCTCGCGTCCCCATATTTCAAGGTCAACCTGCTTCAACTACGGCAGGCGGTTGTCCGCGGGATGGGCCTAGGCACCATAGCCGGCTGGGAATTGTTGGCACGTAAAGAACCGCAGTGGCGCGCGCATTCCTTTGACTACGTCGCCTTCGCCGAACGATTGGCCGATCTGACCGGATCTTGGGAAACTGCGCAGGCGCTGTGGTCGTTGGCCATCGGCGTGCGGTTGGACATGTCTATTACCAAGTACCCCTTGTCACGACAACGGGTCGAAAAATACACCGACGTTCCGTACGAAATTGAGGCGAAACTGGTGAATGTCGATCCTCAGATTGCCGATTCAGACGTTTTTATTCTGCTCCCGGAGTTCTACTCGGGCAAGGGCTGGGAGAAGTTCCGCGTCGACTCGGCTCACTGGCACCGAGCCCCCTTGGAAAAGGCAAACATGCGCCCAGCGGATCGGGCGTCGAGGCGCAACACGCGAGTTGCCAAGCTGAAAGATGCCACCTGGACCGGTGGCCTGTTCGTCTACTCGCACGATGACCAGCAAGATGACACCGAATGTCGGCGCAATGTCACTGCGGCACTTTCGCGCAGTTTGCTCTCGTCAGTAGCCCCTGGCCTGCAGTGCAGCATCTACCACCCGGAAGACTATGACGAGGGCGCCTACCGGATCGTAATTCGGCCGAGTCCGCCGATCATCAAGGCCATTGCTTCGTCGACCTTTACCTTCCAACTGCCGCGACCGCAAGGCTGGAGTCTCGTGATGGAGCACGCCAACATTGACCACGGGGCGGGTCGTCCCGCTGGCAGAGTGGGTGGCAAGTTTGTCGACGGGCTCTGGCTCTGTGACCTTTACCCCCACGGCGATCCGAACAATCCCCGTGCGGAGCTCAACAAGGTCAAGTCAGCGCTGCTGGGGACCATCTATAAGCAACTTGAACGCCACGGAGTACGCTTCGTTGAGCACATAGCTGAAATCTAAAGCGGCAACCACCGAAAGTCCTACGCCACTGACCTTCAGGAAGATGGCAAGTGGCGGCAAGCAGTGAGTCCAGCTGTTGGTCGCAGGACGTGATGAAAGGTGCGAAAGCGACACCATGGCTACTGCCTGACGCGGTTCGGGCGTGGCCCAGGGAGACGGGAGGAGCTTGGCTCCCGTCTCCCTGGGCGACAGTCATACGAAGATCAGAAACGACGGCTCCGCGCCTGCAGGGCTGCGCCTGCGGACCGAGGCGGCGCACTTCCGCGTTCTGGTCATGCTCCACGGAGCCGACCAACCTCGCCTTTGCCGTGCTGCCGCTTCCAGCCGTAAAGACTGTGGATCGACACGCCCAGTCGCTCTCCAACCTCCGCTACCGGACGGCCGTACTCAACGATCTGCATGACCGCCTAGATCTTGAACTCATCGGTATGCCGCTTCTTGCTCATAACCACTTCTGCCTAAGCCATAGTTTATGGCTGCGAGGTGTCTACGGAACCCTGGGCGATTCACTATCGATAGTTCGCGATGCCGTTCCTTGCCCCGAAGCGCCAGTCTTTCCGGAATTTACCCGCAGGTTTGGCGCGAGCGCCAATCTTTACGCCAATGCATACCAGCGGCCGACCGCAGCTGACCGTTCGTCGGCACGGACCCTCCGGCACTTGACGACATCTGTAGTCACTGGCACGGTAGCGACACGTGTAGTCATAGGGAGTGCGCCATGCGCGGCAAGACCATCGGGGACCAGGAACTGGCCCTGCTGCAGTACATCGCGGAACAGGACCGCCCCAGTGTCGGGGAAGTCGCCGCCGGGTTCGGTGAGCCGCGTGGACTGGCACGCTCCACCGTGCTGACCATGATGGAGCGCCTGCGCGCCAAGTCGTACCTGAGCCGCAAGCAGGTGGACGGCGTCTACCGCTATGTCACCACCAGCGGCCAGGACAGCGTGGTGCAGGGCGCCGTGGCCAGCTTCGTGGAGAAGACGCTGCAGGGCTCGGTCTCGCCGTTCGTGGCGTTCATGTCGCACAAGGTGGATGTCAGCGATCAGGAACTGGCCGAGCTGGAAGCGCTGGTCGCACAGTTGCAGTCACGCAAGCGGGAGGGCTGAGCGATGGACATGATGATGAGCGAAGTGCTGATGCGGCTGGGCTGGACCAGCGTGCAGAGTGCGGTGCTGGTGGCGCTGGTATGGGGCGTGTGCCGGCTGTTGCCGCAGTTGCCGGCCGCTACCCGCTGCCGGTTGTGGTGGCTGGTGGCCGCGCAGGCGGTGCTGGGCCTGTTCTGGAGCAGCCCACTGGAACTGGCGGTGCTGCCCGCCCCGGCGGCAGTGACGGCACCGGCGATGGCGCTGCCCGCATTCGACGCCGCGGTGCAGGCCGCGCCGGTCACGTACGCCGCCAATGCGGTCGAGACGGCGACGATGACAGCCTCCTGGCCCGTGCTGTTGCTCGCCCTGTGGGCTGCCGGTGTGCTGCTGATGCTGGTGCACAGCCTGCGTGGCTACCGCGCCAGCCGCGCGCTGGTCCGCAGCGCTACCGAGTGCACCGACGCCGGCCTGCAGCAGGCGCTGCAGTTGGCCGCCGAAGCGCATGGCCTGCGGCGCTCGCCGCAGCTGAAACTCTCCACGCAGATCCGGTCGCCGCAGTTGATCGGCCCGTGGCGGCCGGTGCTGCTGCTGCCGGCCCGCGAGCTGCCGACCATGTCGGCAGACGATCTGGACATGGCGCTGACCCACGAACTGATCCATCTGCAGCGCCGTGACCTGTGGTGGGGGTTGCTGCCAGCGCTGTCGCAGCATCTGTTCTTCTTCCATCCGCTGGTCCACGTGGCGGCCCGCGAATATGCGTTGGCGCGCGAAGAGGCCTGCGATGGTGCGGTGGTGGCCGGGCATGATCACTGCCGCCATGACTACGGTCGCCTGCTGGTGCAGTTGGGTGTGGCACCGCGTCCCGCCGTGGGCGTGGCCAGCGCCTCGCCGAACCTGCGCAGCCTCAAGCGTCGCCTGCTGACGCTGCAGCAGACCCGCAGCGTGCCGCGTGTGGCCTCGTTGGCGATCACCGCGCTGTTCGTGGTGATTGGCGTTGCGCCGTTGCGTCTGGTGGCTGCGCCGCCGCCGGCTGCACCCCATGCACCGGTCGCCCCCAACCCACCGACGCCGCCGACACCACTGCCCGCACCTGCGGCCCGGCCGGTACCTGCGCCGATCCCCGCGCCCGAGCCAATGCCGGCACCAGAACCGTTGCCTGCTCCGGAACCGCCCGCCGCGCCCCCTGCGCCGGAACCGCCGAAGGACCTGGATGACGGCATGTCCTTCGTCACCCACGGTCAACTCAACATCACCCGTCAACCCGCGCAGGCGTTCGTGCTGATTGGCGGCGAGAGCAATTTCGTCGATGCGTCCGTCGCCGATCTCAAACAGGCGCGGCGCGATGCCGGCAATGATCAACCGGCGCTGTGGGTGCGCCGGGGCCAGGACCGCTATCTGATCCGCGATCCGGCGGTGCTCAAGGCGCTGGGACACGCCCAGACGGAAGTGGCCGCGCTGGGAACCGCGCAGGCCGAACTGGGCAACCGCCAAGCGGCGATCGGTCAACAGATCGCGGCGGCATCACTGCAGGTCACGTCCGATGCGTTGGCCGCGGTGGATGTCAGCGCGGTGGTCAACAGCGCGATCCGCGATGCCGGTCTGGATGCCGCTGTCGAAGCTGACCGGGCGGCCCGCCAAGGGGCTCGCCAGTCACGTGCAGCGGCGTCCGCAGCCAGCCAAGCCGCACGTGAAGCACGTACCGCCTCTGCCAGGGCGGTGGACGCCCGCCAGATCGCGCTGGTGGCGCGTGAGCAGGCCGAACTGGGCAAGGAACAGGCGCGCCTGGCGCAGCAGCAGAGTGTGGCTTCGGCGCGTGCGGTGCGCAACGTGCGTACCGCGATCGATCAGGCGCTGGCCAGCGGCAAAGCGGAGCGCGTGCGCAACTGATCAACTCACCCGCAGTTGGCGCGCACGATCCTGTTCTGCGCGTCGACTTCGATACTGAGCCGGTCTTCGCGGTAATCCATGGTCATCGCCATGCCCGGCTTGAGTACGCGGGCATGGCGGGCACCGCTGTCCTTCACCGCCTTCTGGATGACCGCCTCGGTGGCGGTCTGCCCGGTCAGGCCGGTGAGTTTTTCCGGGTCGCACTGGCCGCCACTGCCAGCCACCGCGGGTGGGGCGGTCGAGGTCGGGCTGTCAGGCGGCGTCGCGGCGGTCTTGGCCGGAGTGCTGCAGGCGGCCAGCGGCAGGGCACAGCCCAGGGCGAACAGAAAGTTCAGACGCATGTGGTGGTCCTCCCACGGTAAGTACCCGCAGTGTCCGTGGGCCGGCCTTTACACCGCGTCAATGGCCTGCAGCGCCAAGGTCTCCCGGTCGCGCTGTTCCTCGGCCACCAGCCGCCGCATCAGCAGCGCCAGGGTCACCACGTCCTGGTGGTTGTGCTCGGCCACCCGGCGCAGGTTCACCGCACTGCCACCCCGCAGATAATTCAGCCACGCAGCCGGGGCTTCCGAGCCGGGCAGGTCATCCTCGCGCACGATCTGCAGCAGCTGCCGCTCGATCGTGGCCAGCCGGCAGTTTTCCCAGGTGCCGCGATAGCGGCGGCGTGTCGGGAACAGCAGATCGACGTGGTCCAGCGGCGTGATCGGGCAGCGCTGCCGGGCCAGCCGATAGCGCGTCTTGAGCAGCGGGGCGTCGTAGCAGCGCCCGTTGTAACTGGAGAACACCGTGCTCGGCTGCAGCCATCCGGCGAACTCGCGCAGCATCGCGGTTTCCGCGGCCATCGTCGTCATCAGCAGCTGGCGGATGCGCAGGCCGTCGCCACGTTCGGGATGGGTATGCCAGTCCGCGGCACCGATCATGAAGGCGCGGGTGCCGGTGCCGCCGGCCAGGCCGGTGGTTTCGGTATCGAAGAACAGCAGGTCCTGCGGCTGCACCTGCTCGCCGTCGCGCTTGGCGAAGGCTAGCGACAACGGTTCGGTCGGAATGGCCTGGGCGACGAACGATTCGATCAGGAACAGGCCCGGTGCGATTTCCTCACCCGGCACATGGCGGTCATTGGCGTTCGCGCGCGGGGTGGCCGTGCTGAGGCCGCGATCGCGCAGGCCGAGCAGACGGCGCAGGCCACCAATCTCGGGCTTGCGCAGCGCCGGCGCGGGAGCAGGAACAGGAACAGGAACAGGAACAGAAACAGCGGGAACTGCCGGTGAGGTCTCGCGTGCGGCCGCGCCGGTCGGCTTGTGGCGGATCTCCTGCTCGACCCAGCCGAACACGGAGGCCGGTGCGGGCGCACGCGCACGCGCATCGTTGGCGGCGGCCGGAAGCGGGACGCCGCCCGTGTCGCCGGGAGCGCCGGTGTCAGCGGCAGCGGATCCGCGCCCAGGGGCGATGGCCGGACCAGAGGCAGGCGCCGCCGTCGCATCACCGGCCTGCCGGCGCAGCAGGCGCAGCTTGTCCAGGCTCAGGCTCACGGCGTCACCACCTCGGTGCTACGGCGCTCCTGCTCTTCAGCAGACGGCAGCGCGGCGCTGTCGAACAGATCCAGCACCTTCAACGCCAGCGCCTTGGGCGTGGTGGCGTCGTCCTCCTGGCCGGCCAGCACCGGGCCCACGCAGGCCGGGCAGCCGGCCTTGCAGTCACAGCCCTGCACCAGCTCGCGCGCGCGCAGCAGCAGCTCGGCCTGGCGCAGCCACAGTGGTTCGCTCAGGCCCACACCGCCGGGGAAGTTGTCGTACAGATACACCGTCGGCACGAACTGCTGCTGCAGCTCGATCGCGCTGGCATCGAACTCGGCGCCGCGCAGCTGCCCGCGTCCGCTCTGGTCGGCCACTGCGAACCACGCACCATCACCATTGCCGACGGCCTTCTGCAGGTCGCGCGCATCGGCCATCACCGCCACCGTGGCGACGATGTGCAGCGCGTAGGCGGCGCCGAGGAAGCCGTCCAGCGCTTCCTGCTTGCTGTCGAACGCGGTCAGCAGCAGCGCCTGCGGCAACTGCCACCACACCGCGGTGGTGTGCAGCTCCTGGTCGGGCAGGTTGACCGGGCCGTAGCCGATGTTCTCGTGGGTGTAATAGCGGATCTTCTTGTAGCCGGCCACGCGGCGCACCACGTGCACCTCGCCATGGTGGGAATCGCCGCGCCCGGCGATGCAGCCGTCGAAGCGGTCCAGCACCTTGAGCTTGGTGAAGTCGATGCTGTCGGTGTAGTAGTCCACGTGGGTACGCGTGACGTAGGCCTTGCGGCCTTCCCAGTCCAGACGCTCCACCTGGTACGGGGTGGACTGCACCATGTGGATGGCGCCTTCATACAGCGTCAGCGCGGCGGCGGAGTAATCCACCTCGGCGATGATCTGCTGCTTGCCATCGCTGCGGTCCACCACCACGAAGTTGCCGTCGGCGACCGAGCGCAGGCTGACCGCGTTGGCCGGGTAGCTGTCGGCGATCCACTCCCAGCGGTCGCCTTCGCGATGCACCACCTCGGTCTCGGCCAGGGCTTCCAGGAACACCAGCGGATCGATCGGGCCGAACGGATCGCCGGCCAGGAACGGCAGCTCGAAGGCGGCGCAGCGGATGTGATCGAACAGGATCAGCGGCTGGTCCGGCGCGATGCGCGCATGCTCGGGCGAGGCCTCGGCGAAAAAGTCCGGATGCCGCACCACGTACTGGTCCAGCGGCTGCGAGCTGGCCACCATCACGCCCAGTGCGGGCTGCTGGCGCCGGCCGGCACGGCCGAAACGCTGCCAGGTCGCGGCGACGCTGCCCGGATAGCCGTTGAGGATGACCACGTCCAGGCTGCCGATATCCACGCCCAGCTCCAGCGCCGAGGTGCTGACGATGCCGTCGATCTGCCCCGCGCGCATCGCCCGTTCGGTCTCGCGCCGCTCGGTGGGCAGGTAGCCGCCGCGGTAGGCACGGATGCGCGCCGGCTTGCGCGGGTCGTGGTCGAAGATGTCCTTGAGGTACTTGGTCAGTACTTCGACCATCAACCGGCTCTGCGCGAAGATCAGGGTCTTCAGCCCGGACTTGATCGCGATGCGGGCGATGCGGTTGCTCTGCGAGCGCGCCGAAGCCCGCAGGCCCAGATCGGGATTGACCACCGGCGGGTTCCACAGCAGCACATGCTTGGGCCCGGTCGGCGCGCCGGATTCGGTGATCGCAGTGACCGGGGCTTCGATCAGCGCCTCGGCATGCGCCTGCGGGTTGCCGATGGTGGCCGAGCACAGAATGAACTGCGGCTCCACCCCATAGAACGCGCAGATCCGCTTGAGCCGGCGCAGCACGTTGGTGACGTGGCTGCCGAACACGCCGCGGTAGGTGTGCACCTCATCGATCACCACGTAGCGCAGGTTCTCGAAGAACTGCGCCCACTTGGTGTGATGCGGCAGGATCGCCTGGTGCAGCATGTCCGGGTTGGAGACCACGATGTCGCCGTGCAGGCGGATCGCCTGGCGCGCATCGCCCGGCGTATCGCCATCGAAGGTGAAGGCTTTCACCCCCAGGTCGCCGGCGCGGTTGAGCTCCAGCAGCTCGGCCACCTGGTCCTGGGCCAGTGCCTTGGTCGGGAACAGGTACAGCGCCTTGGCCTTGCCCTGCATGGCGGCGCTGACCACCGGCAAGGTGTAGCACAGCGACTTGCCGCTGGCGGTCGGGGTCACGATGGCCACGTGCTCGCCCCGCTGGCTGGCCTCCCAGGCCTGCGCCTGGTGGCTGTACAGCTGCTCGATGCCGCGCGCCTTCAGTGCATTGACCAGCGCATCGGGCACATCGGCCGGGATCGGCGCGTACTGGCCCTCGCGGGCGGGAATCGTGAAACTGCCGGTGATGCGGTCGTTGTAGCGGCGCTGCAGGCGCGCGGTCAGCAGCGCACCATCGCGCGAGGGCAGCCCATCGGTGGTGGCGAGGTTGCGCTCGGCGTCCTCGGTGCGCTTGGCGAGTTCGTAAGCCATGGTCACAACGGTCTGCAAAGGACGCTATGGAAACATGACCGCGTCTCAATGTCTGAGACATTGCGCTGCGCCGGGGTGAAT
>Ga0247813_10001357_pt1 | contig 18809 bp, 19 predicted proteins | sample UWRJL169409C1_FD_180719 | JGI IMG/M metagenome (GOLD analysis project Ga0247813, IMG submission 180719) | Plant litter microbial communities from Arlington Agricultural Research Station in Wisconsin, United States - UWRJ-L169-409C-1 | ecosystem: Environmental > Terrestrial > Plant litter >... | reverse complement strand
CGACGAGAGGTTTTGGTGCCCCGTTTTGGGGCACCCAGGACTGCGGAATTTCCGTCGCCCGCGCATGGCAGAGCCCTTGTGGCGCACCGGGAGACCGGCTTAGCGCTGCTCTGGCCTCAGTGATGCGGCCGCTTCAGCTTGAAGGTGAGATTTGGCGCCGGTTCCACGCCGAACTGGCGCCTGACCTGGCGGGATGCGGAAGCGTCGAACAATGAGCCCGGCAAAGGGGTAATGAGACGCCAACGGCAGTGCGTAGCAGCATCCGGCATCGCTTGATGGGCCACAGCAGAAATCGGGATGACCCATTCCGGCTTTTTCAGGCCCAGATCCAGGTTTGCGATCCAGGTAAGGACGGCAAAGGTTTTTCCATCATACTCGATGGATGAGAGATATGCGGTTCGGGACGACACGTCCGCCTGAACGGCATGCTCGATTTCGGAATCCGAAATAACCTGAATATCAATCTTGGTCGTCATCTGCGTCTTTCCAGCCGTTCGCACGTGTTCAATTGATATAGTCCGGCTGTGTACCCTTCTGCAACCGGCTGGCGCAGGCTCTCGCAACTGCATACGAGACCCTGCGCGATCGCATCCCCAAAGACGGTCTTCGGCGCGACAAAGCATCGACCGTCAGTGTCAGCCGGTCAGCACTCTGGTGGTTGGGGTGGCATGACGGGCTCGTCGAACGTGCGCTGCAAGTTGCCCCAGCCCGGATCGTGCATATGAGCGTGCAGCCCGGCGCGCGCGGCGAGCGCCAATGCCTCCTCCTGTCCAAAGGCGATCGCCGCCTCGACATCTGTCGTCAGCACCTTGCCGCCTTCCATGAGGATCTTGCCGTCGACGATGACAGTGTCGACATCGCTTCCAAGGACCTGATGGACGAGCCGGTGAACCGGCATCCACATCGGCATGAGGTGCGGTTTGCGCATGTCGACGATGGCGATGTCTGCCTTCTTGCCGATTTCGAGGGATCCGATCTCATGCTCCATGCCGATGGCGCGGGCGGCGTCGATGGTGATCATCTCGAAGATCTTGCCCGGTGGCAGCAGGTAGCGATCGTGGTTGTGGAGGAGGTGCTGGGTAAACTGTGCCAGCCGGGCGGTCTGCAGCATGTCGAAATGCCGGCTCGGGGCTGCGCCATCGGTGGTGATTGCCACCCGGATACCCCTGGACATCATTTCCATGATCGGCGTCGAGCGCCCGGGAGGTGCATGGGTGACATGGGTGCCGGTTTCGGCCAGGATGTCCATCTCTTCGTGCGAGATGCCCCAGCAATGCTGGAGGTGGATGTCAGGTCCCAGCAAGGCATTTTCCTTGTCCTGGAAGGCCATGCGTATCTGGCCGGCAAAAGCATCGGAATGCAGGCGCACCCCCCATTTGCGGGCGGTTTCGCGCACACGGCGGGCCTGATACCGGTCGTTCTCGGTCAGTTTCACCGCCTGATCCGGTGACGATGCGTTCGACGGCTCGACGGATGGGACAATGGTGAAGGGCGTCAAGAAGACCTTGATCCGGCCGTCAGAGCCGCCGTTCAGCGCTTCGATGACAGCCTCGCTGCCCTCGATCATTTCCTCGAAAGAGATGTGGCGGCGTTCGGGCTTGCCACTTTCCCAACGTGTGACCGGATGCGGCCAGGGCAGACCAGATGGCCCCACGCAGACGATTTCGCGCAGGCCGATTTCGCTATAGGCGCGGGCGTGGTTGATGGCGAACACCGGATCGTCGGCGCGGGGCATCGAGGTAATGATGCTGGCGCCGGTGGTGACCCCCGCGCGCAGCCGCTCCAGGCCGGAAACGAGGCCATCGGCATACCAGTAGTCGCGCGTGACATAGTGATAATAAGTCGGGGTGACCACGCGCATCCACATGGCATTGGTGTCGGCAGCAACGCTGCGGATGAGAGCATGCCCCGCGTGGCCATGGGCGTCGATCAGTCCCGGGATGATCAGCTTGCCGCGGCAGTCTATGATTGTCTTGTCGGTGTGACGGGGCTCAAGGTCGTCGGCGGTGCCGATGTCGACGATCCTGTCACCGGCAATGGCCAGCGCGCCATCCTCGATCATGCGCCGCTCCTGGTCAACGGTCACAATCGTAGCGTGAAGCAGCAAATAATTTCCCATCCCGTTTCCTCCGATTTTTGGCGATAGACGCGCCGAATATTGGCAACGATAATTGTCAACAATATCATTGACAATAGGAAGAGGTGAAACAATACTCCATCTGCCTGAGGGCTTGGCCATGCAGGCTCGTCAACCATCAATAAGGGGGGAATCATGTCCCGTGTGAAAAGCTTCATTCTTGCCGCGCTGACAGCGGCTGCCATCGCTGCGCCTGCCAGCGCAGAAACGCTTCGCTGGGGCGGACGGGCCGATATTTTCTCGCTCGATCCCTATTCCGTTCCGTCCACGTCGAACCTCGCCTTCCTCAACCATATTTATGAGGGCCTGGTGCGCTACGATGCGGACTTCAAAGTCGAGCCGGCGCTCGCGACCGAGTGGAAGCTGATTGATGACAAGCACTGGCGCTTTACGCTGCGCAAGGGGGTCAAGTTCCACGACGGCGCCGATTTCATGGCCGACGACGTGGTGGCTTCGTTCAAGCGCGCCTCGGACGAGACCTCGCCACTGCGTGGCAATATCCCGCTCTTTGCCGGCGTCACCAAAGTCGATGACTACACCGTCGATATCGAAGTGACGGCGCCGACCTCGCTGTTCCTCAATGACATCACCAATATCTTCATCTTCGATGCCAAGTGGCTAAAGGACAACAACAGCGAAAAACCGACGGACTTTGCATCCAAGGTCGAAGGCTACACCACGCAGCACACCAATGGCACAGGCCCTTTCAAGCTGGAAAGCCGCGTACCGGACAGCAAGACCGTTCTCGTCGTCAATGATGGATGGTGGGACGAAAAGAAGCATAATCTCGATCGCATCGAGTTCATGCCGATCTCATCGGCCGCAACGCGTGTCGCAGCTGTTTTGTCCGGTGAAATCGACGTGATCGACTCCGCACCGATCCAGGATCTGCCGCGTCTGGAATCCTCGCCTGGAATAACCGTCAAGAAGCGGACGGAACTGCGGACCGTGTTCGTCGCGTTCAACCGCAAGGAAAAGCTGGAAGACGGCCGTCCGAACCCGTTCAATGACCTGCGCGTGCGGCAGGCCTTCGAGGCCTCCGTTGACCGCGACCTGATCAATAAAAAAGTGATGCGCGGTCTCGCACGTCCTTCCGGCTCGCTCATCGCGCCGGAAATCTCCGGTTATGCCAAGTCGCTTGATACCTACAGCCCCGCTGATCCGGCACGCGCCCAGCAGTTGCTGGCTGACGCCGGCATGAAGGATCTCGCCTTCACCTACATGTGCATGAATGACGAAAGCATCAACGAAGAGGATATCTGCTCGGGTATCGTCAACATGCTCAAGCGCGGCGGCTTCCAGCCGACGATGGATATTGCGCCGCGCGCCGTCCAGACGCCAAAACGCAGCAACGGCAAGGCCGACGTCTTTAATCTGAGCTGGGCAAACGAGCCGACGCTCGACGCCTATTCGCTGCTGTCGCAGGTCCTTTCGACCCGCAAGGGTTCCACGGGCGTTTCCAACTACGGCGGCTGGTCGAACCCGGAACTCGACAAGCTGGTCGAACAGGCGGCCCATGAACCGGACAATACAAAGCGCTTGGCGCTGGAAGAAGCGGCACTGAAGATCGCCAAGGATGAGACGATGCTCGTTCCTCTGCATCAGCAGCCGATTGCCTGGGCCATGCTGAGCACGGTCAAGAGTGTCGATTTCCGCGCCGACAACAAGCCGCGTCATTGGCATACCCAGATGGGCAAATAATCGTCACAATAGCCGTTTTTGCCAGGAAAGGAGCGTTTCATGACCCATGAAGCGCTCTTTTTATTTGAACTCCAGCTCATTCAGCCGCCTCAGGACATACGATGACATCCGATCCCCTGCAGACGTTGACGTTGGGCGAGCGCCCGGCCGGCCGCACGCTTTTGACCGCAGACTGGGTTCTCGCATGGCGAGACGGCAGGCATCATCTGGTACTCCGTGGGGAAATCGTCATGGACGATGGCGCCATCATATTTGCCGGCCGGTCGTTCCCAGGCGAGGTTGCCCGCCGGATCGATTTTGGCGCTGCCCTTGTCAGCCCCGGCCTGATCGACCTCGATGCATTGTCCGATCTCGACACCTATACGCTGGTTCATGACAACCAGCCCGGATGGGCGAGAGGGCGCATCTGGCCCCGATCCTATGTCGAGCGCGGCCCCTATGAAATGTATAGCGAAGAGGAGCTTGCCTTCCAGAAGCGCTTTGCCTTCGGACTTCTGCTTTTGAACGGCATCACCAGCGCCGCACCGGTTGCCTCGCTCTATTACCGTCAATGGGGCGAGACGGTCGCCGAGTTCGAGGCGGCGGCTGATGCTGCCGGCGCGCTTGGCCTTCGTGTTTTCCTCAGTCCGGCCTACCGCTCCGGCGGCATGGTGCTGGACGCGCCGGGCAGGATGGTGCCGGTCTTTGATGAGGCCAGGGGGCTGCAGGGCCTGCGTGAGGCAATCTCCTTCATCAAGCATCAGCAAGGTCGTCACGGCGGTCTCGTCAATGGGCTGCTGGCACCCGACCGGGTGGAAACCTGCACCCTGGACCTGCTGAAGCAAACCATGGCGGCCGCAGGCGATCTGGACTGCCGGGCAAGGCTGCATATGGCGCAAGGGCCGCTTGAGCTTGAGACCATGCAACGGCTGCACGGGGCGAGCGGACCGCAATGGATGGCCAACCACGGGCTATTGAGCGAGCGGCTGATCGCGCCGCACGCCACCTATGCCAGCAGACGCGATCTTGAGCTTTATGCGGCGCACGCCGTATCCATCGCCCATTCGCCGTTGGTGTCGGCGCGAATGGGCAGCATGCTTCATTCCTTCTCGGCCTGCCGGGCGCTCGGCATCAATATCGGCATGGCGACGGATACGGCGCCGCCCGATATGCTGATGAACCTCCTCATGGGCCTCGTCGCCTGCCGCATCAGTGAAAAGAAGTCCGATGCCGTGCTGTCTTCCGATCTGTTCGATGCGGCGACGCTGGGGGGCGCCAGAGCACTCGGCCGGACCGATATCGGCCGGCTTGCGGCGGGCACGCGTGCCGATATTGCTGTTTTCCGTCTCGACGACCCGCATATGACACCCAGTGTCGATCCCATTACGACCCTGGTGCTCGGCGGTTCCGGCAAGGTAACCCAGGCTGTTTTTGTTGACGGGAGGCTATCCATGCTTGAGGGCAAGCTGGCCGGTTTCGACATGCATGATGCCCGCAAGCAAGCCCAGATCCAGTTCGAAGGCCTCCTTGCCAAATATCCCGATCGAAGCTGGGATCATCCGCCGGTCCAGGCCTTGTTTTCGCCAAGCTATCCGTTCTGGGCAGAAGGCGACGAGGGAAATGTTGAGGAAACGGGATTTTAATTGCGCAAAATTGTCTACAATTACGTTGACAACTTTTGAAACCTTGTCTTAATGGGGTCACGACGAGAACAGGGAGGTTGTACGTGAGGAGCGTACGTCTCGTGGTGGTGCTGAGAATTGCGACAGGGTCTGAGGACGCGCCGCTGGACAGCGCCTTAGCATTTGCCGCCAAATGGCCATCCCTGACTGTGAACGTCATTGATCGATCCGTCCGGGCAAGCTGCTCGTGGGTGGTGCGAAGCGGAGAGGCCATCATGTTAGTCTTCATCATCAAGCGGCTGGGGAATGCACTCCTGGTGATGCTCTCTGTCGCCTTGCTCGCCTTTCTGATCTTCCGACTTGCGGGCGATCCCGTCGAGCTGATGGTGGGCGAGCAGACGTCTCAGGCTGACCGTGCAGCACTTCGCGAACGTCTCGGCCTGAACGACAGCCTGCCAACGCAATATTTCCGCTTCGTCACCAACGCGGTGCAGGGCGATTTCGGTGTGTCCTACCGCAATGGCCAAAAGGTTTTGCCAGTGATTGCCGAGCGGTTCCCGGCGACACTGGAACTGGTTCTGGTAGCGACGGTCCTCTCCTTGCTGTTCGGTCTGCCGCTTGGCATCCTGACCGCGATCCAACGCGGCAAATGGTACACGGAGAGCCTGCAATTCCTGTCCATTGTCGGTGTGTCTTTGCCCAGCTTCGTCGTCGGCATTCTGCTTATTCTCGTCTTTTCGGTGATCCTGGGCTGGGCGCCCGCGTTTGGGCGCGGCGAAGTGGTGCAGATCGGTTGGTGGTCCACGGGTTTCTTGACCTCGTCTGGACTGGCAGCGCTGATCCTGCCCTCGATCGCCCTGTCACTCTATCAGATCACGCTGGTGATGCGGCTGGTTCGGGCGGAAATGCTCGAAGTTCTGCGTTCCGACTATGTCAAGTTCGCCCGGGCACGCGGCATTCCACGCTGGCGCATCTATTTTCGCCATGCACTGCGCAACTGTCTTATGCCGGTTGTCACGATGACAGCGATGAATGTGGGGTCGCTGATTGCTTTTGCGCTGATCACTGAGACTGTGTTCCAGTGGCCTGGCATGGGCATGCTCTTCATCCAGGCTGTGACCTTTCTCGATATCCCGGTCATGGCAGCCTATCTCTGCATCATTTCCTTCATCTTCGTTGTCCTCAACATGCTGGTTGATATCGCCTACGCGGTGATTGATCCGCGCTTGCGCAACGCACGCTAAGAAACGGGGCCGGTTCGATGACCACTGAACGTCTGCAAACGGCCAAGGCCGCTCGACCCTCGCTGTTCAGGCGTATCCGCAACAGTGACCTCTGTTGGTCGTTCAGCCAGAGCAGGTCGGCGCAAATCAGCGCTATCTTGCTGGCGATCCTCATTCTGACGGCGATCTTTGCGCCGCTGATTGCACCGCAAAACCCCTATGATGGCGCACTGCTCGACATGTGGAAGGCCGAACTGCCGCCGATCTGGCAGGACGGCGGCGAGTGGCCCTATTTGCTGGGCACCGACACACAAGGCCGCGATATGCTCTCGGCCATCCTCTACGGCACGCGCATTTCGATCGTCATCGGCATCGCCTCGGTGGCACTGTCCCTCGTCATCGGTTTGACCGCTGGTTTGATTGCCGGATATTTCGGCGGCTTCATCGACAATCTGCTGATGCGCATCGGCGATGTCATGCTCTCTATTCCGACGATCCTCGTCGCCATCCTCGTTTCAACCGTCGTGCGCCAGATGTTGCCGGAGAGCCTCCGCGACATCGGTGCATCGGCCGTCCTCGTCCTTGCCATAGCGCTTTCGGCGTGGGTGCAATATGCCCGAACAGTGCGCGCCCAGGCGATCGTGGAGAGCGGCAAGGACTACGTTCAGGCGGCCAAACTCATCGGCGTACCGTCCCGGCGCATCATGGCTCACCATATCCTGCCCAATACGCTGACGCCGATCATGGTCGCCGCCACGCTCAATTTCGGCATGGCTATCCTGACGGAGGCGACGCTGTCATTTCTTGGTATCGGCATGCCGCCAAGCCAGCCTTCGCTGGGAACGCTGATCCGCATCGGCAACCAGTTCCTGTTTTCCGGTTCCTGGTGGATCGTCCTGTTCCCCGTCGCTCAACTCTGCCTGCTGGTCGTCACCGTCAATGTGCTTGGCGATTGGCTGCGCGATGCGCTCAATCCGAAACTGAGGTAAGTTGCATGCACGATCTCTTGCTCCGCAATGTCAGGCCGATGGCCGGTGAACGCTGCGATATCCTGATCAAGAACGGGAAGATTGCCGGTTTCGGATCGTTTGAGCCCGAGCCCGCCATGGCCGTCGAGGACGGCGGTAACGCCATCGCGGTTCCCGGCCTGATCGATGCCCATACGCATCTCGACAAGACGAGCTGGGGCATGCCCTGGCATGTCAACAACCGCGCCGCAATCTTGCGCGAGCGGATCGATTTCGAACGGGAAAACCGGCTTGCGATCGGCATTGATCCGCATCGCCAGTCCATGCGCCACGCGATCGGGCTCGTGGCCCATGGCGGCACGCATATCCGCAGCCATGTCGATATCGACCCAACCCACGGCCTTTCGCTTGTCGAAGGTGTCTGGGAAACCCGCGAAAAGCTGAAGGGCGTCATCGATATCGAAATCGTTGCCTTCCCACAGTCCGGGGTCATGGTTATGCCCGGCACCGTGGAGCTTCTGGACGAAGCCCTTCGCCAAGGCTGCGAAGTGCTGGGCGGCATCGACCCGTGCGGCATCGACCGCGATCCAAAGGGTCAGCTCGATATCCTCTTTGCCCTTGCCGTCAAGCATGGCGTGCCGATCGACATTCACCTGCACGAGGCAGCCGATCTCGGCGCCTTCACCATGGAGCTGATTTTCGAGCGCATCCGCGCCAACGGCATGGAAGGCAAGGTCGCGATCAGCCACGCGTTTGCGCTCGGCATGAACGACTATCTGCGGGTCGGCAAGCTGATCGAGCAAATTGCGCGCCTCGATGTCGCAATCCTGACGACCGGAGCGCCATCGGCCAACGTGCCGTCGATCATGCGGCTGAAGGACGCCGGCGTGCGCGTCGGTGGTGGCTGTGACGGCATCCGCGATACCTGGGGTCCGTGGGGCCAGCCGGACATGCTTGACCGTGCCAAGATCATCGGCATGAAGAACGGCCTGCGGTCGGATATCGAGCTCGCTCACGTTCTCCACGTCGTATCCCAGGGCGGCGCCGATGTGATGCGTCTTGAAAACTACGGCCTCCAGGTTGGCTGCAATGCCGACCTGACACTGCTTGCCGGCGAGACGCTTGCCCATGCGGTGGTCGATATCGCGCCGCGGCCGCTGGTCCTCAAGGCAGGCCAGGTCACCGCCCGTCAGGGCAGAGCCATTGTGGAGATGCGATGATGGACGAAGCGAAACCAGACTTGGCCCTTGGCCGCCGTCCACAAGGCCGCACGCTTGTCACCGCAAGCTGGGTGGTTGGCCACAAGGAAGGCGGCCACCGTCTTGTGCAGAACGGCGAGGTCGTCTTCGAGAACGGCGAAATTCTTTTCGTCGGCCACCGCTTTTCTGGTGAGGTCGCCCGCCGCATCGATTTCGGCAATGCCCTGATCAGTCCCGGCCTCATCGATCTCGATGCGTTGTCCGACCTCGACACGACCATTTTGGGCATCGACAATCATCCCGGCTGGGCCAAGGGCCGCGTCTGGCCGCGTTCTTATGTCGAGGCCGGCCCCTACGAGATGTATGGTCAGGAAGAACTGGCCTTCCAGAAGCGCTTTGCGTTCGGCCAGCTTCTTCTCAACGGCATCACCACGGCGGCGCCAATCGCCTCATTGTTCTATCGTCAATGGGGTGAAACGGTGGCGGAATTCGACGCCGCGGCTGATGCCGCCGGCGAGCTCGGTCTGCGGGTTTATCTGAGCCCCGCCTATCGCTCCGGCGGCATGGTCCTGGAAAAGCCCGGTCAGATCGTTCCGATCTTCGACGAGGAAAGAGGCCTTCAGGGGCTCAATGACGCCATTGCCTATATCGAACGGCAGACCGGCCGCCATGGCGATCTCGTGCGCGGCATGCTGGCCCCGGATCGGGTGGAGACATCGACGCTCAAGCTTTTGCAGCGCACGGACGCAGCGGCACGCGATCTCGGCGTCAAGTTCCGCCTGCATATGGCGCAGGGTGCCATGGAAGTCGATACGGTCCGCCTGCTGCATGGCACGACCGCACCGGTCTGGCTGGCCAGGGCAGGCCTTCTCAGTGACCGGCTTGTCGCGCCGCATGCCACCAATGCGACGCAGGAAGACCTGGCACTCTATGCGCAAAATGGTGTTTCGATCGTGCATTGTCCGCTGGTTTCCAGCCGCGGCGGCAGCACGCTGAATTCCTTCTCGGCCTGCCGCAAGCGAGGCATCAATATTGCCATGGGCACGGATACGGCGCCCGCGGATATGGTGATGAACCTGCTTGTCGGGCTCATGACCTGCCGCATCAACGACCAAGCACCGGATCAAGTCCGATCGGCGGATCTCTATGATGCCGCGACGCTGGGTGGTGCTCGTGCGCTTGGCCGCACGGATATCGGCCACCTGTCCCCGGGAGCCCGCGCTGACATTGCCGTGTTCGATCTCGACGATGCCATCATGGCGCCGTCTATCGACCCCATTACGACGCTGGTGACGGGCGGGTCCGGCAAGGTCACCCGCGCCGTGTTCGTCGATGGCCGTGTTTCCATGCTCGATCGCAAGCTTGCTGGCATCGATATGACGATGGCCCGCGTCCAGGCGCAGGCACAGTATGACAGGCTCCTTGCCAAATATCCGGAGCGCAGCTGGAACAATCCGCCCGTTTCGCAAATCTTCTCTCCAAGCTATCCGATCGAGGTTGATGCCCATGGGTGAAGCAGAAAAAGCGGTCATCGACGTCCGTAATCTCAAGGTCGAATTCCCGGGGCGCCGCGGTACCGTGACGCCACTCTCGGATATCAGTCTTTCGATCCGCGCCGGCGAGATCCTCGGCGTGGTCGGCGAATCGGGTGCTGGAAAATCCATGACCGGCCTTGCAATCCAGGGCTTGCTTGAGCGGCCAGGCCGCATCAGCGGCGGCGAAATATGGCTCGGCGATCGCCGCATCGATACGCTCGACGATCGCGCAATGGAGCAGATCAGAGGCCGGGAGATCGGGGCGATCTTCCAGGATCCGCTGACCTCGCTCAATCCGCTGTTCACTGTCGGCTCGCAGTTGACGGAAACGATCCGGCTGCATCTGGCGATGGGCAAGGTCGAGGCTCGGGCACGCGCCGTGCAGCTTCTGCGCGACGTTGGCATTCCTGCACCGGAAGAGCGGATCGACCATTATCCGCACCAGTTTTCGGGCGGCATGCGCCAGCGCGTGGTGATTGCGCTCGCACTCTCGGCCTCGCCAAAACTCATCATTGCGGACGAGCCGACCACGGCGCTCGACGTGTCGATCCAGGCACAGATCATTTCGCTGCTGCGCCGGCTCTGCAAGGAGAAACAGACGGCGGTCATGCTGGTGACCCACGACATGGGCGTGATTGCAGAAGCAGCCGACCGCGTCGCCGTCATGTATGCCGGCCGTCTTATCGAAATCGGCCCGGTCGAACAGGTCCTGCATGCGCCCCGCCATCCCTATACGCAGGGTCTGATGGCGTCGATCCCGTCGCTTGGTGCGCGGGTGGAAAAGCTCAACCAGATCGACGGATCGATGCCGCGCCTCGACGCCATACCCACCGGCTGTGCCTTCAATCCGCGCTGCGTCTCTGTTGGCGCACGCTGTCTGCGCGAGAGGCCCGAACTCATAGCGGTTGGCGATGGCGCCAATGCCTGCTGGCTCAACGCGGGAGGAACAGCATGACCGCATCTGCTCAGAAAAAGCCGGCCCTGACGGTCAATGGCCTGGTCAAGACCTTTGACGTTTCCGCTCCCTGGCTCAACCGGGTGATCGAGCGCAAGCCACGCCAGTTCGTTCAGGCGGTCAACGATATCGATTTCACCGTGCCTGCCGGAGGCTGCCTGAGCATTGTTGGCGAGAGCGGCTGCGGCAAGTCGACGGTTGCCCGGCTTGTCACGGGATTGCACAAGGCAAGCGCCGGAGAAATCAGGTTTGCTCCCGGAAGGGCAGGCGCGCCACTCTCCGCGCAGATGATTTTCCAGGATCCGTATGCTTCGCTCAATCCACGCTGGCGAGTGAAGAACATCATTGCCGAGCCATTGCGCGAGCTGAAATTGCGCAACACTGCGGCCGAGGTGATCGAGCGTGTCGAGGAGCTTCTGCTCACCGTTGGCCTTTCCGCATCGGACGGAGAGAAATTCCCGCACGAGTTTTCCGGTGGCCAGCGTCAACGCATCTCCATTGCCCGGGCGCTGGCGAGCGAGCCGGAATTCCTCGTCTGTGACGAGCCAACCTCGGCGCTCGATGTTTCGGTCCAGGCGCAGGTTCTCAACCTGATGCGCCGGTTGCAGGATGAACTGGGCCTCACCTATCTTTTCATCAGCCACGACATGAGCGTGGTGCGGCATATGTCGGATCGCATTGCGGTGATGTATCTGGGGCGCATCGTCGAAGAGGGAGATACCGAGGAGCTTTTCGCTCGTCCGCGTCATCCCTATACACAACTTCTCCTGCAGACCATTCCCAACATCAATGCGCCCCGGCGCGACCGGGAACTGGCAACGGGTGAAGTGCCCAGTCCGCTCAAACCGCCGTCGGGATGCCCTTTCCATCCGCGCTGCCCGATTGCAACGGCACGCTGCTCCGTCGAAGTGCCGGCCGTTCGTGCACTGGCAAACGGCACGCGCGTCGCCTGTCATCTTGCGACCGACAAGCCGGCGAGCGCCTAGGTCTGTGGTTCAGCTGAGGGCTGCGCGCAGATCGTGGGACAAGTCGCGGATTTCGCTGAGATCGAGTTCGGATTCCACATGGTCGAGATGATGGGCCATCAGGTGCGTGGCCTTCTCGACATTGTTGCTGGCGATCGCCTCGACGATCTCGGCGTGCTCGTCCGGTCCGCAGTTGAAGCGGTTGGTGTTGCGGTAAACGGCGGTGATCAGCGAGGAACGCGAGATCAGGTCCCGCATGGTCGTGAACAGAAAGTCAGAGCCGACCGTTTCGGCAAGCAGAAGATGAAAACCACCGGAGAGCTTGATGATGTCGGTGGTAATATCCTGGGCATTGGCGATACGCTCCTTGGCGACATGGTCACGCAAGCGCTTCAGGTTGGGTTTGGAGACCGATACGCACAGCCGCTCGATGACGCAACGCTCCACCGTGCGTCGAACGAAGAAGACATCTCGCGCTTCCTCAACCGAAGGCTTGCAAATGAAAGCGCCGCGGTTGGGAATGATGGCAACCAGTCCGTCCCGCTCAAGAACCGTCAGCGCCTGGCGAATGCGGGCCCGGCTGACATTGAAAATCGTCGCCAGCTGCTCCTCCTTGAGCTGGACTCCTGGACGGAGCCTGCGCTCGGCGATGGCCAGCCAGACTTTCTCGACAATCTGCTGTGTAGAAGGGCCGCTTTGTTCGGTCATCAAGTTCACTCCCCATTGGGGTTAGACAAGCGTGAAACGGTAGAAAAAGTCAACCGTAACAACGAGATTTTGATTGCAGGATTGTCGACAATATGAAATGATATTGTAGATTGTTAACCGGAGCGGCGCAATGGAATTCGACTTTACCGAGCTTGATCCGCAAAGCCGCTATCGTCTGTTGACGAACTTCATCGGGCCGCGGCCGATTGCCCTGGTGACGACACGCTCGCAGGCCGGCCATAACAACGCAGCGCCGATGAGTTTCTTCAACGTGTTTTCGCACGACCCGGCGATCGTGGTTCTCGGCATCCAGCCGCGCTTGAACGGCGAGGAGAAGGATACGACGGCGAATATGCGCCGGACTGAGGAATTTGCCATCAACATGGTCGACATGCCGCTTTCACAGCAAATGCTGGTCTGTGGTCTCGGTTTTGAGAGTGAAGTCGATGAGCTTTCGATGGCGGGTCTGACTGCCGCTGCCTGCAGCAATATCAACGCGGCCTACGCGGCGGAATCGCCGTGTGTTTTCGAGTGCAGGGTCGAGCGGTTCATTGACTTCCCGCGCCGTACCCTTGTCCTTGGCGAAGTCGTCCATATGCATGTGCGGCGCGAATGCCTGGATGCAGACGGGCACTATGTTGATCCGGAACGGTACCAGCCGATCGCCCGGCTGCATGCCGATAATTACATCGCCTCTGACCGCCAGTTCGTTCTGAAGGCTCCCGCAATTGCCGATTTCATCAAGCCGCAGGGCGATTGAGGGACACTGAAAGGTTCCATTGCATGCATATCCGTCTCATCAATCCCAATTCCACTGCATCGATGACCGCCCAGGCACTGGAGAGCGCGTTACGTGTAAAGCAGAGGGACACGACCCTCTCGGCCGTCAATCCTCTCGGCACACCTGTGAGTATCGAAGGCGGCGCCGACGAGGCCATGGCCGTACCCGCCATGCTGGAGGAAATCCGCAAGGGAGAGCGCCTGGGCATCGATGCCTATGTGGTCGCCTGTTTCGACGATCCGGGCCTGCATGCAGCGCGCGAAGTGGCGCGCGGGCCAGTGATTGGTATTTGCCAGGCCGCTGTGCAGGTTGCCATGACAATCAGCCGCCGCTTTTCCATCGTCACGACGTTGCCGCGCTCGATCCCGATCATTGAGGATCTGGTGAGCCATTACGGCGCCGAGCGCCATTGCCGCAATGTTCGCGCCATCAATCTTCCGGTTCTCGGGTTGGAAGAGGATCCGGCCGAGGCGGAACGGCTTTTGATCCGCGAGATCGAGGCGGCCAAGAGGCAAGAGCGGGCAGAAGCCATTATTCTTGGCTGTGCTGGCATGTCGTCGCTCTGCGACCGGCTGCGTGATGCAACAGGCTTGCCGGTCATCGACGGCGTGACGGCGGCGATCAAGCTTGCCGAGGCGTTGGTGGGCGCGGGCTACACCACCTCGAAAGTGAACGCCTACAACTATCCCCGCGTTAAGCAAGCACCGGCTGCGGCATGCGCCTGAGTATTCAGGATTATGCCGAAGCGAAACGCTGAACGTTTTCGAGTGACGACACCGTCTTTCTACGCATCCGGAACGACCGGGTTTCGAAGCAAAACCCGGTCGTCACTGTTTCGTCTAGGCTCTCGAAATGCGGGCGGTTCAGTGCCAGAACAGGCCTTTAATTCACGGACAGGACATCGCCCGAGCGGCGATCGACGCTGACTTCTATGTCATTGCCGCGTCGGTCTAGGCCCTGGATCACGAAGCGTGAGCGTGTCCGGCGGATGTCATCAACGGTGCGCATACCTTCACTCCGTGCAATGCGGACGGCCTGGCGTTCGCTGATCTCATCGCGCTGGTATCGATCCCGGTTGTCGCGCCGGTTCGTCGTGTCGGGTTCGATGATGCGAATGCCATCCCGGCCAAGTTCGACTGTCTGCGCAAACGACGCCGGGGCTGCGGTCAGCGCGCAAAACGACACTGCACCGATTAACATGAACTTCTTCAACACGTCTTTTCTCCACCAATTGCGGGTCTGGTCCCGTCTGTGAACAAATAACGCGCCATCAGCGATAGGGTTCCGGATGTCTTACTCGATCGGCAACCTGCCATCTCACCGCATCCGTTAATCGGTGATCGTGGGTTCAAGCCGAAACCCTCACCGCCATCCTGGAATGCCCCGATATGAGCACGAGCCCTTACTGGCGGGGTGCATGTCCCGATGTGATGATCCCGAATGCCAGGGCACCGGCGAAAGCGACAAACGCGGTGACAACAGCGGCAACCACGATGATGGTCTCAATAGGCATGTGAACCTCCTTTGGTTTCAAGGGAGGTTAACCCGGTCCACGGACGTCGACCTTGATCTCGATCAATCGCGCGCAGTTGATCGTTTTCTACGGCAAGTGCAGGCGTCGTAACCGCCGGAGAACAATCTGCCGGCTGTCATGCCTATGATCGCGGGAATATCCCGGACATGCGATACCCGCAGGGACCGGGCAACGGCCAGCGCCGCCTCGGCGCATATGGCTGCGTCTTCGGCTGCGTTATGATGTTTGAACGTCAAGCCGAGATGGCCGGCCAGGACGTTCAGCTTGTGCGATCCGAGATCCGGCCAAACCCTTTGCGCCATTTTCACCGAGCAAAGGTAGGACAGCTCTGGATAGCTCTGGCGGTAGAGGTCGAGACTTGAGCGCCAGACGCTAAAATCGAAAGCTGCGTTATGGGCGATCATGGTGGCGCCGGCAAAGTCATCGGCAAACTCGTCCATCACCTCGGGAAACTCACCGGCGTCCTCAACCTGTTCCGGGCGTATCCCATGAATGGCAATATTGAAGGAGGAAAAGCGCATGTCCCGTGGCCGGATCAATCGCTCCTCTACCCGAACAACCTGGCCGTCTTCGACCCAGGCAAGGCCTACCGAACAAGCGCTGCCACGCTGTTCGTTGGCAGTTTCAAAATCGATTGCGATGGTTTTCAACGGAATGCCCTGGCTGGTGTTTTCCCGCTTCTAGCGGCGAGCAAGTGATTTGGCAAAGACGACAATGAGCAGTTGACGTCTTTGCCTGGAAATTGTGCCAATTCCGTCGTTGCCGCATCTCTGCTATCCTCGATCCGGTCGTCGGTCAAAGACGGGGCAAAAAGGTCGGCCAGGCGAGATTGGAAGCTCAAAGGTGTCAGAGGCTCTTTCATATGCATGCATTTTTTGATCGCCCTGCATCCATCGTCGCGATCGATCTGATTGGGGCTGAATTTACGGTGGCAGGTGTCGGCGGTCACATTGTCGAGACGGAAGCGTATACCCATGAGGATCCCGCCTCCCATAGTTTTAATGGGCAAACTCCTCGAAACCGCGCAATGTTTGGCCGGCCAGGGACTGTCTATATCTACCGTTCCTACGGAATTCACTGGTGTCTGAATTTTGTCTGTCAGGCTGTTGGCGCTGTGTTAATCCGTTCCTTGGAACCGACAACGGGGTTGGATCTCATGCGGCAAAGACGGGGTGTGGATAATCCCGTTCTATTGTGTTCTGGTCCCGGTCGTCTTTGCCAGGCGCTCGCGGTAACCATAGACCTCAACGGTCAATCCCTCGCTGACGATCCTTTTTATCTGGATGTTCCCGTCGGGCGGCCGGCGGTATCATCTGGACGGCGTGTGGGGATTACGAAGGCCGCCGATGTGCTCTGGCGTTTTGGCGTTAAGGGGTCGCCGTTTTTGAGCAAGAAACTCTGAACAAGCGGCCTATAGACCATGATGGAGACAGTGGTGGGAGGCAGATGCGCATGCCGGTGGAAAGCCGGCTTGAGCGTGGCGACGGCTGTGCAGCATCGATTGATCGGAAGCCATCAAGAGCTGTAACAGTCTCATTTTCAAAGATGATGGAGCACAAGAGGTTTGCCCGCCAGATTTGCGATCTGCATGCGATAGCCAAAGATCGCCTCGAGATTATCTTCCGTCAGCACGGCCTGCGGGGTCCCGTCGGCTATGATTGCGCCATCTCGCATCGCGACAATGCGATCGGCGTGGGCGGCTGCCTGGTTGATATCGTGCAGCACGATGATTGCCGTGCGTTGCCGTTCGTCGGCAATCGTCCGCAGCGAGCGCATCAGCTGGCGAGCGTGGAACATGTCAAGGTTGTTCAAGGGTTCGTCGAGCAGCACATAGTCTGTCCCCTGACAGAAGGTCATCGCAACCATTGCGCGCTGACGCTGGCCACCGGAAAGCGTATCGATGAAGCGATCTGAAAGCGCCTGCAGATCGAACTGCATCAGGGCCACCTCGACAAGCCTCAGATCTTCGTTTCCCGGCCGCCCCTGGTGATGCGGAAACCGGCCGAAGTTCACCAGTTCGCGAACGGTAAGTCGGCTGGCCACTGCTCCGTCCTGGCGCAAGATTGCGAGGCGCTGTGCAAGCACTCTACTGGTGGTTTTATCGACAGGCAGGCCGTCGATCGTTATTCGGCCAGCCTGGAGCGGTTGCAGCCTGGCTATAAGTGACAGAAGGGTGGATTTCCCAGCTCCGTTTGGCCCGACCAGTGCAGTGATGCCGCCCTTTGGGAGTGAGAGATCGATACCACGTAGAACGGGGACATCGCGATAGGATAGCGATACGTTTTCGATCTCGATCATTTTCGGTTTCCAAGCACAAGCAACAGGAGAAAGACGAGGCCGCCGGCAAATTCGATCACCACGCCGAGTGTCGATGCACCACCGAGCCCGTGCTGGAGCACGGTCTGGCCGCCGACAAGCACGATGACTGCAACCAGCGCCGCGGAAGGCAGAAGCAGTCGGTGGCTTTGGGTTTTCATCAAGCGTTCCGCCATCGCAGCGACCAGCAATCCGAAGAAGGCGACAGGTCCGACCAAGGCGGTGGAGACTGCGACGAGGATCGAAACCAGCAGGAGAAAGCTGGCGGCGGCCTTTGTCCAGTCGACACCGAGCCCGATGGCGGTTTCCCGTCCCAGCCCGATGACATCCAGCACGTGGCGAGCACGCCAAGACAGGGACACAGCAATGACGGTGATGATCGTGCCGAGAACGGTAAGGTCAGCCCGCAGCGTATTGAAATTGGCGAAACTCGCGCTTTGCACCACCGCAAAGGCATTGGGATCGATCAGCCGGGAGAGAAGCGCCGACACGCTTCGAAACAGGAGGCCCAGTGTCACGCCCATGAGCAGCATCAGGTTCATGTCCATGCGCGCCAAAAGCAGCGGCCAGAGCAATATCATGGCAAGTGCGATCATCAACAGGACTTCCGTGCCGAATTTCATTCCGCTATTGAGGCTGGCATAGCCGAGGCCGCCCAGCAGAAAGACCAGCACTGTCTGACCAAGCAGATAGAGGGCGTCCAGTCCCATGATCGAGGGGGTCAGGATGCGGTTTGCCGTCACCGTCTGGAACAATACGGTCGAGATCGCGACGGATATCGCGACCTGCAGCAGCGCCAGCAATTTTAGCCCGCGCAGTTGCAGGACGAAAGCAATGTTGCCGCGTAGTCCGATCGTCATGAAGGCGAGTATGGCAAGCAGGGCAAGGGCGGCGAGGATGACAAGACGGCGATCAGGCATGAGCCGTCCGAACAAAGATGAGCCGCAGGAACAGGGCTGCACCGACAACCCCCATGACTGTTGCGACAGGAATTTCATAGGGATAGCGCAGAACGCGCCCCAGCACATCGCAACCGAGCACCAGCGTGGCGCCGCTGAGGCCCACCCAGGGGATCGTTGCGCGCAGATTGTCGCCGACGATGCGCGAGACGAGGTTGGGAACGACCAGGCCGACGAACGGGATGATGCCAACGATCACCACAGTCAGAGCCGATATCACCGAGACG
>Ga0247813_10001356_pt1 | contig 18814 bp, 17 predicted proteins | sample UWRJL169409C1_FD_180719 | JGI IMG/M metagenome (GOLD analysis project Ga0247813, IMG submission 180719) | Plant litter microbial communities from Arlington Agricultural Research Station in Wisconsin, United States - UWRJ-L169-409C-1 | ecosystem: Environmental > Terrestrial > Plant litter >... | reverse complement strand
GGATGGGTCGGGGTGCCTGCATCCGCAAGATAGGCTGGCGTCGCGTACAGACCGATGCGCAGGTCCACTACATGGCGAGCGACCAGGGAAGGGTCGTTGGGCTTGCCGCCACGCAGCACGCAATCCACGTTTTCTCCGATCAGGTCGACTTCCCGATCGCTCACGCCCATGTGCAGCTGGATGTCGGGATAGCGCGCATGGAAGGCCGGCAGCGCCGGCACCAGGATGAGCCGGGCCAGTGGGCTGGGGACATCCACCCGCAGCCGCCCGCGAGGCGCCGCAGAGCCGCTCGACACGCTGGCTTCCGCATCGTCGAGGTCTGCGAGCAACCGCACGACCCGTTCGTAATAGGCGGCGCCATCGGCTGTCACATTGACCTTGCGAGTCGTGCGATTGAGCAGCTTCACGCGCAGCCTGGCTTCCAGCAACTGCACCAGCTGAGTGACGGTGGTCTTGCTCATGTGCAGGGTGTGCGCGGCCTGGGTGAAGCTGCGGGTTTCAACGACCCGGGCAAAGGCCAACATGGCGTCGAAGCGGTCCATGGATGGGTGAAAAAAGCTGTGGAATTGTTCGGATTATGCAAACAGTGTTGGGCGCACTTTTCGGTTTATCCAAAATATCGAGTTCTCTAGAGTCGATGCATCAACACCACCACAGGATTCCTCATGACACGACGCGACGTTGTTTTCCCCGCCGGCCGGCAAGCCCTCTACGAGAAGAACCGATACTCGCCCGCGGTGCGCGCCAACGGCTTTCTGTTTGTCTCCGGCCAGGTCGGCAGCCGTGAAGACGGGTCGCCCGAACCTGAACTTGGGGCGCAGGTGCGGCGTGCCTTCGAGAACTTGAATGCCGTGCTGCAGGCAGCCGATTGCACCTTCGACGACGTCGTGGACGTGACCGTCTTCGTCGTCGACCCAGAAAAGAACTTCGAGCGCATCTGGCAGATCGTGCCCGACTATTGGGGCAACGCGCCGCACCCCACGCTCACCGGCGTGGGGGTGACCTGGCTCTACGGCTTTCAGTTTGAAATCAAGGCGATCGCCAAGCTTCCTGACTGATTGCCTGTACCCGCCGGGCGACCACACGCGGCTCGCGAGGGCGCCAACCAAATGCCCTCGCGCGATGGGACTTTATTTGAATGGAAGTCGTTCTCATTTACAGTTAGACACCTTTCGGTCAGCGCGCAACAAAAACTTCAGAGCGACGTTCCCGGTTTTCCGTCGTTTCCTCTCACTCTGGAGTTCCCTGGATGCATCACGCACCCCGCGGCGCGCAGCCGCGCCTGTCCGTTTTGTCGCTGGCCATCGCGGCCCTTGTCGTCGCTTCGGCCGCCTCTGCGCAGGAGGCCACCCAACTCCGGGAAGTGGTGATCACCGCTTCGGGTTCCGAGCAGGACATCAAGGACGCGCCTGCATCGATCACCGTCATCCCGCGCGAGGAGCTGCAGCAGAAGCGCTTCTCAAGCCTTGCCGAGGCACTGCAGGACGTCGAGGGCGTGGACGTCGGCGCGGCAGCAGGCAAGACGGGCGGCCTCAACATCAGCATTCGTGGCATGCCAAGCGAATACACGCTGGTGCTGATCGATGGCCGCCGCCAGAACGCTGCCGGCAACGTCACGCCCAACGGCTTCACTGAAACACAGACGAGCTTCATGCCGCCGGTGTCGGCCATCGAGCGGATCGAGGTGATTCGTGGACCGATGTCCACGCTGTACGGTTCGGACGCCATGGGCGGCGTCATCAACATCATCACGCGCAAAGTCGGCAAGGCGTGGGCGGGCTCGTTCACGACCGACTACACCTTACAGCAGCATTCGGATTTCGGCGATACCTATTCGGGCAAGTTCTACTTGAGCGGTCCGATCAAGGCGGACATGCTCGGCCTGGCCTTGCGCGGCAGCATGTTCCGGCGCGAGGCTGCGGACATCAGCTACGTCAACCAGGCCGGCGCCCAGGTGGTGCCGGTGATGGGCGCCAACCCGGTCAAGTCGGACATCGACAACTTCGGCTTCCGCGCGACGCTCACGCCCAATCGCGATCACGACCTGAGCCTGGACGTCGACATCGGCCGCCAGACCTACGACAACTCGACCGGACAACTCGGCACGCTGGGCATCGGCGGCTATGCGCCCGAACAGCGCTACGACCGTGACCAATACACGCTGGCACATACCGGCCGCTACAGCTTCGGACGTTGGGACACGAGCTACATGGTCAACCGCACCGAGACCATGGGGCGCACCATCCCGCCCGGTACGCCCGGCGCCGTGGCCGGTTCGCCGCGCACGCTCGAAGTCGAGAGCCGCGTGCTCGACAGCAAGCTCGTGACCGGGCTGGGCAACCACCTGTTGACGGTGGGCGGCCAGTGGTGGGAAGCCGAAATGCGGGACGGCGTGGCTCCGCAGCTTTTCAGCTTCACGCAGAAGGCGCTGTTCCTGGAAGACGAATGGCGCATCGTCGACGACTTCGGCTTGACGTTCGGTGCTCGCTACGACCATCACAATCTTTTTGGTGGCAAGGTGAGTCCGCGCGTCTACGGTGTCTGGAACGCCACGCCGCAATGGACATTCAAGGGCGGCGTGAGCAATGGCTACAAGACGCCACGCGTCGAGCAACTCGCGCCTGGCATCAACGGCTTTGGCAACCAGGGCCGAACGCCGCTTGTCGGCAGCCCGGACCTCAAGCCCGAGACCAGCACGACCGCCGAAATCGGCACCTACTACGACAACCTGGCAGGTTTCAGCGCCAGCGCGTCGCTGTTCCACAACCAATTCAAGGACAAGATCACCAGCGGACCCGGGCTGGTCAACTGCAGCTACCGCGTGGCGCCGAACCGCCCCGGCTGCGTGAGCTTCGGGAACTGGCCGCTCTTGGACACCTTCGGCCAGAGCATCAACGTGGACGAGGCGATCACCCAGGGCATCGAACTGGCGACGCGAGTGCCGCTGAGCACCACGCTCTCGGCACGTGCCAACTACACCTACACGCGCAGCGAGCAGAAGAGCGGCCCCAACACAGGCAAACCCCTGACCGACACGCCCGAACATTCGCTGAACGCCAGCCTGCACTGGCAACCCGACGCGCGTTGGAACGGGTGGCTACGCGCTGAACTGCGCAGCGACCGTTTCCGCGATCCGGGTACCAGCGCGTCGACGATCGCGGCCAAGGAGGCGCTGGGCGACTACCGCGGCTACGGCCAGTTGCACATCGGCGGCGCCTACAAGGTGACCCCGCAGCTGACACTCAGCGCCGCGATCTACAACCTGCTGGACAAGAACTTCGTCGACTACACCGCGTACAACGTGCCGGGCAGCGGCCCAGCCTACGGCACCTCCTATGTGAACAACTACGATGGGCGCAGGCTTTGGGTGTCTGCGACCTACGAGTTCTAAGGGGCGAGAGGGCACCGCGACGCCAATGCCGGGTTCTTTATGATCCCCGCATCGGTGCTTGCGGTGGATGCCCGCCACGGGCAGCGATCATGCCGATTCTTTTTGGCATGCCCATGCCTCGTCGACACGATTCGACCCAGGGCGGTTCCATGACATAGCAGTCCCCGCACTGGTCGTCATGTCCTTGGTTTGGCTATGCGGCAGATCGCGCATGCACCACCAGCTTGGGCGTGAAGTGCTGCAGCACCTCGCCGCGCTGGTTGCGTGTCTGGCAGCGCATCGTCACCATCGCCCGGCCTGGCTTTGACCGCGAGGGCGTGATCTGCACCACCTCACTCAGCACATGCAGCACGTCGTCGGGCCGCGTTGGCTGGGGCCACTGCAACTCGCCACCGGAGCCAATGATGCCGTCGGCCAGCGGAAACCCGCTTTCCACCAGCAGCTTCATCGTGAGCGCTGCGGTGTGCCAGCCACTGGCCGCAAGACCGCCGAAGAAGGTGGTCTTGGCCGCTTCCTCGTCGGTGTGAAAGGGCTGGGGGTCGAACTGGTGCGCGAAGGCCTTGATCTGCGCGGCGTCCAGCGAGTGCTCGGCGCTTTGGAACTGGTCGCCGACCTTCAGGTCTTCGAGATACAGCTTGCTCATCGGAGTCTCCTTGTGGCGGATCTCATTGTGCGGCGTGAGCGGACCTGCCGGTCACATCCGCTCGAGGATGGTTGCAATGCCTTGGCCACCGCCGATGCACTGCGTGGCCAGCGCATATCGGCCGCCTTCGCGCGCAAGCAGCGATGCGGCCTTGCCGGTGATGCGGGCGCCGGTCGCGCCCAGCGGGTGGCCAATGGCCAGCCCGCCGCCGTCGAGGTTGACCCGGGCCGGGTCGAGCCCGAGGTCGCGAATGCAAGCCAGCGCCTGGGACGAGAAAGCCTCGTTGATCTCGATCACGTCGAGATCGGCGGCGCTCAGGCCGGCGCGCGCGAGTGCCTTGCGCGTGGCAGGAATCGGGCCGATGCCCATGATCGCCGGATCCACGCCCACCGTGGCGAATGCCTTGATGCGTGCGAGCGCCTGGAGGCCGTGGGCGATGGCGAAGGCATCGCTCGTGACCAGCACGACCGCCGCGCCATCGGTCAGCGGTGACGAGGTGCCTGCAGTGACCACGCCGTCCGGACGAAACACGGGCTTGAGACTCGCCAACGCCTCGGCCGAGGTCGTTGCACGGATACAGCCGTCGGCGTCGACCAGTTCGCCCGATGCAAGCCGAACGGGTACGATCTCATCGGCCAGGCGACCCTGGGCGCGCGCTTCGGCGGCCTTGCGGTGCGATGCCACCGCCAGTGCTTCCTGGTCGGTGCGGCTCACGTTCCAGCGCTGTGCCACGTTCTCGGCGGTCTCGCCCATCGAAATGTAGGCGTCGGTGGTCGCCTTGAGCTCGGGGTTGGGCGAGAAATTGAAGCCGCCTTGCGGCACCATCGACATCGATTCCACGCCCACGCACAGAAAGGCTTCTCCCATGCCGGCCTCGATCTGCGCGGCGGCGATATGCACGGCCTGCATCGATGAGCCGCAGAACCGGTTCACCGTCATGCCTCCCACTTCGTGAGGCAAGCCGGCCAGCAACCCGACGATGCGCGCGAGGTTGTTGCCCTGCGAAGCCTCGGGGTACGCACAGCCGAGGATGATGTCTTCGAGCAGCGCCGGGTCGAGATCGGTGCGCTCGAGCAAGCCACGCACCACGCTGGCTGCAAGCGTGTCGGGACGTACCTCGGCCAGCGCGCCTTTTCGGGCGAAATGGAACGGGGACCGGGCATAGGCGGAAATCACGGCTTTCATGAAGATGCTCCTGTGGGTTAGCTACCATCCAGTAGGTAGGCTTTGGGTCGAAATGAAGGTGGGTTGAAAGGTACTGTGGGTTCCCGGCGCTCAGCCGGGCAGCGAGGTCCGGAGTTGCGCGATGGCGTCGTCGAAATCTTCGACGCGCCCCGTCATTCGTGCCGACAGCAGAGCGCCCTGGCACACCGAGAACACGTAGGCTGCCAGCGATGTCATCGAGGGGTTTCGCTGCGCCTGCCCGGACGCGCCCGCGGCGCCCTTGAAGCGCGTCGTCTCCAGCGAAGCCAGCGCACTCAGCACCCCCGTGAGCCACGTCACCTGCGCATTGCGCAGTTCCTGCACCGCCAGCTGAAGGTCGTGGTTGATGACGCCCCAGCCCGGCGCCATCGCGCCTGCAGGACACATGGCGGAACCGGCCCGCAGCGTGTTGCGGTACATGCGGAAGTAGCCTTCCAGGGCCTCCTTGGGTTCGCGCGTGCGCACGGCATCCCATTCCTTGAAGGCCTGTACCGCTGCGCGGATCACGGCCACTCCCAGCGCCTCCTTGGTCGCGAAGTGGTGGTACAGGCTGGCCTTGCGAACTCCCACCGCGTCAGCCACGTCCTGGAAGCTGAATCCCAGATAGGACCGCGTCTCGATGAGGTCACGGGCCACGGCCAGGATCTGTTCGCGGGTATTGCCCGCGATGAGAGCGGTAGGAGATGCAGTCATCTACCTACTATAAGGTAGGTAACCTTGGGCCGCAACCGGGGCGGTCGCGTTGGCGTCAGCGGACGGTCTTCAGCCAGGCGGTGGAACGCTCGTGCGTCAGAATACGGCCTTGCACAGAGGCCGACAATGAGAAGTTCGAGAGGGATCCAGGAACACCAGGTTTGGGCTGCGGCGGACGCGCTGATCGCCGCCGGCGAGCGGCCGACCATCGAGCGGGTGCGCCAGCAGCTTGGCAGCGGCTCGCCCAACACGGTGAGCCCGATGCTGGATTCCTGGTTCAGGACCTTGCCAGGGCGTCTGGGGGTGAAGCCGCCGACCGAGGAAGAGGCGGGCTATCGCATGCCCGTCGAAGTCGCTGCCCATGCCAAGGCGCTCTGGGACGTGGCGCGCAAGGAAGCGTCGGATTTGGCGCGCGACGCTGCGGCGGCCCAGCAACGGCAACTCGACCAGCGCGCCGAGGCGCTGGCCATCGCCGAAAACGAGCTTCGCCAACGGCAGGCTGCGTTTGCAGATACGCAGGCGGCGCTTGAGGCAGCGCTGCTCAAAGCCAATGAAACCATCAACGGACTCGAACGACAGCTCGAAGGCGCACGGCAGCGCCAGGCGGCCGTGGAACTCCAGGTCGACCAGGCCCGATCGGCCTTGATCGCCCAGCAGGCGGACCAGCAGCGACAACGGGACGAGCAGGCAGCGGCGCTGGCGGTGCGTGACCAGGCCGACCGGCAACGCGAGGAGCGAAGCGACGCGCAGCAAAAGCGCGCGCTGCTGGAAATCGACCGTGCACGGGAAGAAACCCGCAAGGTGGCGGCGGCCGCCGCCAGGGAAGCCGCACGCGCTGCCGACCAGGAGAGCAGGCTGATCGCCACGCGCGATGAAGCCGCCCAGGCGCTGCAGTCGGTTCGACAGGAGGCGTCGGCGCAGGCGCAGCGCCTGCGCGAAGCCGAAGCCGCGCTGGTGGCGGCCCACGCGGAACGGGGCGTGCAAAGCGAGCGCATTGCCGAGCTTCAGGCGCAGCTTGCGGAGTTCAGGCTCCGTGGCCAGCCGGCGAGGGGCAGCATCGCCGGGCAGGCGGTAGCGCTCTCGGCGGTGCGGCGTGTGACCACGCGGCGGCGCTGAACCTTTCCACCGTCGTGGTCGCCCGGCGCGTCCGACCAACCATCCGGGGACCTCGCCGCGTTGACCATGACGGAAATCATCTTTGAAGCGAACGGGCTCGCGCAGTGGGCCGGCATGGGCAACTACCGGCTGATCGCACCCGATCGCTCCCACCGGATCGAGATCTTCTACGCCGGGGAGCCACCGCACGGGGATTCCTATCACCGGGTCGAGATCGACGGCCGCGTTTTTCCTGGCTACGCCTGGGGATGCCTGTTCGCTTTCTCTCCCTGCTCGCGCTACGCGGCATTCAGTTGGATGGCGGTGCTCCACGAAAGAAAGACCGTCGTCGTCGACATCGAGGAACACAGCTACACGGTCCTTCCCAAGTACTTCCACGATTTCATTCTTCGATGGCCTTGGCTGCGCGGCACGGACGAACAGGCTGCTGACGCGTGTCGGGTCGACCATTCCACGCGCTGGCATCCTTACTGATGGTCATGCACGGGACCTCTTGCGCAGTGCGCGCCCTGGGACTAACCCGTGGAATGTCGCCTTTCATGCATGCAGCGGCGCAGGTCGTTCCTATCATCGTGGCTCGTCGACTCCACGAATGAAACCAGATGAACGATCGAGCCACTTTCCGAAGCTTCCAGGAGAGCACGCCTCAAGACTGGCAGATCATCGCGGGCGAGTTCCGCACTTTTTCGTCCGGTCTTGCCGACCGCGTGCTTGCGCACCTGAACCTGCTGCGTGGCGACTGTGGTGGGTTTCCGATCGACCGGCTCGATCATTCGCTGCAGACCGCAACCCGCGCCTGGCGGGACGGGCGTGACGAAGCCTACGTGTGCTGCGCCTTGCTGCACGACATCGGCGACACGCTGGGCAGCTTCAACCATCCGGACATCGCCGCGGCCATCCTGAAGCCGTTCGTCAGCGATGCCGACCTCTGGATGGTGCAGAACCATGGCATCTTCCAGGGCTACTACTTCTTTCACCACCTGGGGATGGATCGCGACATGCGCGAACAGTTCGCCGGACACCCGCATTACGAGCGTACGGCCGAGTTTTGCGAGTTGTACGACAGCCCCGCATTCGATTCGAAGGCCGAGACCCTTCCGCTCTCGGAGTTCGAGCCGATGGTCAGGCGACTCTTGAGCAATCCGGTCAACAGCATCTATCGAAGCGCCGCCTCGGTCGCGCAGTGAAGGCGACGCGTGAGGCCGGCAGGGCTGCTAGGCTCGAGGGCTCGTCATGCCACCCGACTCCGATGCAAGAACTCCCGTACAGCGCTGCTGCCGAGCGCAACAAGCAACCGATTCTGGAAGCACTGAGCAAGGTCCTGGGCGATCGGGGCGCTGCTCTGGAAATCGCGTCTGGCACTGGCCAGCACGCCGTGTGGTTCGCCGGAGCGTTGCCGGCGTGGACGTGGCAGCCCACCGATGCCGATGCCCGCATGCTGCCGGTGATCGCGCAAAGGGCCGCCCACGCGGGGCTGCCTAACCTCTTGTCACCTCGCCGCCTCGACGTCATGTCGGCGCAGTGGCCGTCGGAGGGCGCGAGTTTCGATCCAGGTTTCGATGCCATCTACTGCGCCAATCTGCTGCACATTGCGCCACCAGCGGTCTGCGGCGCGCTCATGGCCGGTGCCGCGCGCCATCTTCGGCAAGGCGGTTCGTTGATCACCTACGGCCCGTACTTCGAGGACAACGCCGCGCGTGCACCAAGCAACCTCGCATTCGACGAGAGCTTGCGTGCACGTGATGCTGGCTGGGGCATCCGTCGGCTGGCCGATGTCGTCGAGGAAGCCCGCGCAGCCGGGCTGCAATTGAGTCGACGCCAGGACATGCCAGCCAACAACCTTCTGCTTGTCTTCGTGAACGCTCAGCGGCCGTCACAGAACCCGGTGCCGGTGTAGGGCGGTCATGCGTCGCTCCCTGTCGGCGGAGGTCAGGCATCGCCGAACGGCTCCCGGTCCAACATGCAGTCGATGAATGAGCCCAGCAGCGCAGGGCGATGCTGCCGGTTGGCGTAGTACAGGAATATGCCCGGACGAGAAATTGTCCAGTCAGACAGGATCTGTACCAGACGCCCCTGATTGAGCAATTCGCCGACCTGATCCACCTCGAAGTGGTAGGCAATACCTAGACCGTTGACCGCTGCCGCCACGCCGATGTCGGCATGGTTGGTAACGACAGGCCCATCGACGGCGATCTCGTGCCGCTTGCCGCGCTTCTCGAACTCCCACCGGTAGAGCCTCCCATCCATCTGGAGTCGCCAGTTGATGCATGCGTGGTCGTGCAAATCGGTGGGCGTCTTGGGCGTGCCGTGGCGGGCCAGGTAGTCCGGAGAAGCAACGGCCATCATCTTCATGTCGGGTGACAGACGCACGGCAATCATGTCCTTCTTGAGCTGACCACCGACCCGTATCCCGGCGTCGAAGCGGCCTGCCACGATGTCCGCCAGTGCGTCGTCCACCACGATATCCAGCACCACGTCAGGGTGCGCCCGATGGAAGCGTTGCAGTCTTGGCGCAATGAGCGTTCTTGCGGCGATCCCAAAGGTGTTGATCCGCAAAGTTCCGCTGATCTGACCGGTGGCGTCGCTTGCCTCGGCCACCGCGTTGGCCATTTCACGAAACAGCGGCGCCACGCGCGAATAGAGCTGCTCGCCGCTGGCGGACGGGGCGACGCTTCTTGTCGTTCGATTCAACAGTCGCGCACCGATGCGGTTTTCCAGCTGGCGGATGGTCTGGCTCAGCGCCGACGGTGACAAGCCTAGATGCTCGGCCGCGCGGGCAAAGCTTTGCCTTTCGACCACGGCGATGAAAGCTTTGAGCTCGGCAAAGTCGGATCCCCGCATTGTGTACTCTTTTCTACATGGTTCATTCGAAGTCTAAGGGATTCTCTAAATGGATGTGGGGGCGCATCCTTCGATCCGTCCCAACCAAGGAGCACACCATGCCCTCTTCATTGAATCTCCCCGACCCGATCGCCGCGTACTTCGTGGCGGACACGCAAGGTCCTGACCAAGTCGCTCAGTGCTTCACCCCGAACGCCGTGGTGAATGACGACGATCACATCTTCACCGGTCGCGACGCGATCCGGGTGTGGAAGAAGGCGGCCGACGCCAAGTACACCTGCACGACCGAGCCCTTCTCCCTGGAGCTGGTTGAAGGCGTTCACGCAGTGAAGGCCCACGTCGCCGGCAATTTCAAGGGCAGCCCGCTCGATATGAAGTTCTTCTTCCGCCTCGAGCGCGGTCTGATCGCGAACATGGAGGTGACGGTATGAGCTTCGATCTTCAACTGAAAGGCCTGCGGGCCGTTGTCACGGGCGGAACCTTGGGCCTCGGCGCCGCGGTGGTCCGCGCTCTGGTGGATGCAGGCGCCCGCGTGGCGACTTCCGCTCGCAAAGCGCCGGAAGCGCCGGTCGAAGGTGTGTCGTACGTCCTTGCCGACTTGACGACGGCTGGCGGCGTGAGAACCCTGTCCGGTTCCGTTCTCAAAGAGTGGGGTGGTGTCGACCTCCTGATCAACGTGCTGGGCGGCTCCCAGGCCCCCACGGGCGGCTTCGCTGCACTCACCGATGACCACTGGCTCTCCGAGCTGAATTTGAACCTCCTGCCGGCCGTGCGCCTGGACCGTGAACTTGTGCCGTCGATGCTTGCGCAAGGCTCCGGTGTGGTCATTCATGTCAGCTCGATTCAGCGTGTTCTGCCGCTGCCCGATGCGACCACTGCCTATGCTGCTTCCAAGGGGGCACTGACGACATACAGCAAGGCGTTGTCACGTGAAATCACGCCCAAGGGTGTTCGGGTGCTGAGCGTCGCGCCGGGCTGGATCATGACCGAGGCTTCCGAGGTATTCGCGAAGCGTGTTGGCGCCGGTGCCGGCACCGACCAGGAGGGTGGCAAGAAGATCATCATGGATGCTCTTGGAGGCATCCCGGTAGGCAGGGCGGCCACGCCGCAGGAAGTTGCTGATCTGATCGTGTTCCTGGCGTCGCCCCGCTCGGCATCCTCCGCAGGCTTCGAGTACCGCATCGATGGCGGCACCGTCTCTACGCTGTAAGCCCTATCTCTAGGCGCTAGGGTGGCTTCGTGGCCAGAGGTGTGCCTGTCGGGCACTCTGACATGCGCGGCCGAGGCGGCGATTCACCGTTCGTCCAAGCCTTTCAGCCTGTTTTCAGCGTGTTGGCGGCAACGCGCGTTCGGTCTGCCCGGCAGGCCGCCCCGCCTCGTTCGGGTCGACCTTGAATTCGGCCAGTGACCTTCCTTCGATGATCGCCTGGTTGACCCAATCGGGCTTGCGCCCGCGTCCTCCAGCCCAAATCTGTCCGTTGGGACCTCGATAGACCACTCGCACCGAGGCAGGGGGCCGGTTGCCAAGTGCTCGAAGGCGGCGAGCCTCTTTTTTCAAGAGTGCAAGTTGCTTTTCCGACTCGCGAATCTTTTCATTGATTTTTCGGATGGGCATGGACGGTCAATTCAGCGTCGACGGTGCGAACTTTACGGCAAGAAGACGCTATCGAACAGCCACCGCCGACTGCAGCGAGCGCGCATCGGCGTGCGTCATCGCTCGTGCCCCTTCATCGAAAGTGGCCGGACCCGATGCGGTCAGCCGCCTTCCCGCAAGCGCTCCGCCTGCGTTGCGAGCCCGACCGCCTCGACCATCTGGCGCAGGGACAGTCTCTCCCCCGCAAGCTCCACCTCGCCGAGCAGCACGCTCTGCAGTGCAGCCTGCCCGGCACTGCCGGCCAGCCAGGCGAAGGCCGTGGTGATGGATCCACCGCCGAATTTGGCGCGCAACGCCTTTGACGCAGCGCGGCCGACTTCGGCGAAAGCCGCCTGATCGGCGGCGGCGGAGGCAGCGCGCACGACCATGCAGTACGCCTCGAGCTTCTCGGCTTCGGTGCGCAGACGGCGCGTGCGTGCTTCGCCCTGAACCGATGGCGTGCCCAGCGTAGCCTCCAAGGCCGTGCCGAAGAACTGGAATTCACGACCTTCGACCCAGCTGGCCTGGCCGCCAGAGACGACGGTGACGCGCTGGCCGCGCAGCCGGGCGGCGCTTTCCGCCGCCGATTGCGCTGCAGCGGCATCGGACGGGGCCCACGCAAGCAGTGGCGCTTGCGTTGTCCCGCGGACCGCCCAGCGGCCCGCCGTGTTCAGCATGCGTGTGCAATCGTCAGGTTGCGTTGCGCGCGCCGATGGCTCGCCGTCGGAAGGCGTGTCCGCGAGCGAGAGGAGCAGGTAGGAAGAGGGCGTGGACATCGAGATAGGACAGGGAACGGCAGACTCGATGATTGTCGCGCGCAAAGGCTGGTGTCGCGAGCGCCGAGCTACCCTGGGGACGCAGGCCCTCGGTGGGCGTTGGTGATCTTCAGCGCGCCGGCACGCCGTCGCGCCACTGCGGCCAGTTCGTCACGATGTGGTCGACCACCCGCGTGCCGACCCGTGCCACGTTCTCCACTGTTTCGGCGAAGCCGCCTGCGGTTTCGCCGGGCGCCGGGTCCAGATGCGCAAGCGTGCTCTCCTGGGGGTTGCCCTGGTCGAAGTTGACCGCGCCGCGCAAGCTCATCACGCGATCGGTGCCATGGGAGCGCTTGATCACCAGCGTGATCGCCGCGGCTTCCATTTCAGTCATGACGTAGTCGTCCGCGCCGTAGAGCTTCGCGATGTACTGCGCCTGCCGTGACATGCCTGGGCCGTGGAAGAAGGTGTCCCCGGTCATGTGCGTACCGGTGCCGACGAAGGGCGCGCGTCGGGCTGCTGCGTCCGGGTAGCGCAGGCGGTAGGTGCGCGCACTTTGCGAATCTTTCAGCGGTGTGTCTGCCGACAGATTCATGGCCCAGCCGACCAGCGCAGGATTGAGCTGGAAGCGCCGGTATTCCTCGTACCCTTTGCGCGGCATGAAGGTCGGCTCTCCCGGCTTGTTTTCCTCGGGAGCCCAGCGGTGACCCAGGTCGTAGTCGACCAGCCAGGTGCCCCAGTTCACTTCGCCGATGGTCCCGCGCTGCGGCGGCGTTCCCGCGACACCGGAGATGACGTAGTAGGCCTGTGAGAAGTCGAACTGCGGGTTGAGCAGAATCGCCTGCATGGAGGATGAGGCGTTGACCTTGCCCATGCCAAGCACGGCGCCGCACACGCCCTCGGTGTTGCAATACACGGGCTGCAGCGCGCCAGGAACCAAAAGGGGCGTGGCGTCTTTCCAGTAGCGCTCGTACCAGTGCTGGAACTCGCCGGCACGGTCGCCGGTGTTCTGGCCGATCTCGAACATCGCAGCGACGAACACCTTGACCTTCACGGGAGACGCAGCCGCAACGGAGGCCGCGGGTGGTGCACTCACCGATGTGGCGCAGCCGGCAAGCAGGCCGGCGCCCAGGAACAGGCCGGAGGCGACGAGGCGCCGTTGGCGCGGTGAAATTTCATGCATGGGACCGCCGAGCAAAGAGGGTGGAAAGAACGGCAAAAAATGCGGGAAAAGCCGCGCATTGCCTTCACTCGTGCAATTTTCGCAGCATGGGCGCGCACCGGACCTTTGGCGCCGGATGCCGATATGCTTGGCGTCGTCGGTCCGCGCGCGCGACGTTCCCGCTTGCGCCCGGATGACTGGAAAACCGACCCTATGACCCCAGCGGATGACGACAGAGAAGAGACGATTCAGAGCCTGACACACCGGATCGCCGAACTGGAGGCCCGCATCGCAGGTGCCCGCCCGGCCCCCGGCAGGGCGCAAGCCTCTGCGCCGTCGCGCGCCTTGCCACCGATCGCCACGCAAGGCCCGCAGCGACTGGGCGAGCTGGACCGCCGCTGGAAGAGCTCGCAGGATCTGATCTGGGAGCTTTCGAGCGACCTGTTCGTGGTGGCCGAGCTTTCATCGACCCGGATCGTGGACGTCAACCCGGCCTGGACCGAGGTGCTGGGCTGGACGGCCGACGAACTGGTCGGTCGGCCCATGCTCGACCTCATTCATCCGGCGGACGTCGCGGGGGCCGTGGACAAGCTGGGCGACCTGAATGAAGGACGGCGAACCTACCGGTACGAGACGCGCTACAGCCGCAAGGATGGGGCTTACCGCACGATCAGCTGGACGGCCGTGCCCGACGAAGGGCTGATCCATGCCATCGGCCGGGATGTCACTGCTGAACGACAGGCGACCGAAAGCCTTGCGCTGTCGCAGGAGGCCTTGCGCCAGGCACAGAAGATGGAGGCCGTCGGCCAGCTCACAGGCGGCATCGCCCACGACTTCAACAATCTCCTGACGGTCATCAGCACCTCGATCCAGTTGTTGCGACGGCCCAATGTCTCCGAGGAGCGGCGCACGCGCTTCATGGAGTCGATCGCCAACGCGGTGGCGCGCGCTGCCAAGCTCACGGGCCAGTTGCTGGCATTCGCCCGCAGGCAGGCGCTGCAGCCGGTGGTCTTCGATGCGGCCAGCAACGTGGCGGCCATTGCCGACATGATCTCGACCCTCGTCGGGGCGCGGATCACGGTGGAGGCGGTGGCATGCCAGGCGGCCTGTGCCGTGGACGCCGACCCCGGCCAGTTCGATACGGCGATCATCAACATGGCGGTCAACGCCCGCGACGCGATGGGCGGCCAGGGCCGGCTGTCGATCGAAACGCAGCGGGTGGGGGCCATTCCGGCAGTGCGCGCGCACGCCGCGGTCCGCGGCGAATTCGTGGCGGTCTCGGTGTCGGACACCGGCAGCGGCATCGCCCCCGAGCAGCTCGACCGTGTCTTCGAGCCCTTCTTCACCACCAAGGCGGTCGGCCATGGCACGGGGCTCGGCTTGTCCCAGGTGTTCGGTTTTGCCAAGCAGTCGGGCGGCGATGTGCGGGTGCGCAGCATCGTCGGGCAGGGCACGACGTTCACGCTGTACCTGCCGCTCGCGCGCCGCGCTGCCGATCCGCAGAACGCCGCGCCTGCCGACGACCTGGCCTGTGCATCCGTGGGCGGGCATGTCCTGGTCGTGGAGGACAACGCAGAAGTCGCCGCCTCGGTCGAAGCCACGCTCACGGAGTTGGGCTATGAGGTCGAGCTGGCGGTGGGCGCCGATCAGGCGCTTCGCATCCTTGCCGCGGATGCAAGCCGTTTCTGTGCCGTCTTCTCGGACGTGGTCATGGCAGGGATGGACGGCATCGAGCTTGCCCGGGAAATCCGGTGCCTCTACGACCCCTTGCCCGTGGTTTTGTCGAGCGGTTACAGCCATGTGTTGGCCAGCGGCGTGAACCTCGGCTTTTCCCTGCTGCCCAAACCGTATTCGGTGGAAGCGCTGGCGCGGAGCATCCGCGACGCGGTCTCAGGTACGGAGTCACGGCTGGAGAAGCCGCCGCTGCGCGACAGTGAGGCCGATGAAAGGGCCGACTTCGAGGAACTGGCGCGACTCGCGGAACTGGAGGCCCTGGGTGTGCTCGACACCCCGGCCGAGCCGGCCTACGACGATCTCACCCGCCTGGCCGCCACGCTCTTCGACGCGCCGATTGCGCTGATCTCGCTGATCGATTCCGAGCGACAGTGGTTCAAGGCGCGCGTCGGGCTGGAGGTGGCGCAAACACCCCGCGAGCATGCGTTCTGCGCCCATGCCATCGAACGCCCGCACGAGGTGATGGTGGTGCCCGACGCGACCAAGGATGCCAGATTCGCTGCCAATCCCCTGGTCACGGGCGACCCCAACATTCGCTTCTATGCAGGCGCACCGCTCGTGCTGCCCAGCGGCCGTTCGATCGGGACCATCTGCGTGATCGACACGGTGGCGCGACAGGAGAGTGCCGAACATCTGGACGCGCTGGCGGTCATTGCGCGGCAGATCGCCGAGCGGCTCGAGGCCGGCAAGGCGGGTGGCGACAGCTGAGCATCGGGCAAGAATCAAGAGGCGGTCTGCACGCGCGCCGCAGAGCCCCGCCGGGCCTCGCGTTCAGCGCGAGAGGGCCCACCCGATGACGGGGCGCGCGGCCGGCGGCTGCACCTGCGCGAGGCGCGCGCGCAACTGACCACAGCCGCCCTCGACGTCCTGACCTGCAGAGTCGCGCAGCTTCGTCAGGATGCCGCGCTGGTGCAGCGTGCGTGCCATGGCTTCGCATCTTTCCCATGCGGGGCGGCTGAAGGCCATGCCGTCCACGGCATTGAAGGGGATCATGTTCAGCACGCCGAACTTGCCGCCAAGCAGCTTCACGATGCCTTCGATCTCGTCGTCGCCGTCGTTGACACCGGCCAGCAGCGTCCACTGGTACTGGATCGGATAGCCGGTGACGCGCGCGTAGTGCTCGCCAGCAGCAACCACCTCTTCGGGCTGCATGGCCGGCGCGCGTGGCAGGAGTTCCCGTCGCAGCGCCGCTTTGGTCGTGTGCAGCGACAGCGCCAGGGCGGGCTTGACGCGTTCCCGGTGCAGCCGCTCGAAGGCGCGGGGATCGCCCACCGTGGAGAACACCAGATTCTTGTGGCCGACATTGCCCACCGTGCCGAGGAACTCGATCGCCTCCATCACGTTGTCCAGGTTGTGCGCCGGTTCGCCCATGCCCATGAACACGACCTTGCGCACCGGTCGGCGCGCGCGAGCCAGGGCGACCTGCGCAATGATTTCCGCGCTTTGTACCTGGCGAAGCAGCCCGTCGCGTCCCGTCATGCAGAACTGGCAGCCGACGGCACAGCCGACCTGCGAGGAGACGCACAGGCCGTCTCGTGGCAGCAGCACGCTTTCGACCGTCTGCCCGTCCGCGAGCGCGACGAGCAGTCGTTCGGACCCATCGGCGCCAGGGTGCACCGCGTGGATGCGCGCCAGCCCGGCAAGCTCGGCCTCGATGGCCGGCAAGGCGTCCATCAGCGACGACGGAAAGAAGCTGTGCGGCAGCCGCCGGCCGCTGTTGCGAGGCAGGGCATGCGACCACAGCCGCAGGATGCGCTGCGTGTGACTCGGTCCGGCGCCGGCGGCCTGCAGCCGCTGTTTGAGTTGGTGGATGCGCATCAGCGCAACCCCTTCCACCACAGCACATTCGTGCGTGCCTTGCCCACCGTCAGCACCTCGCCGATCTCCGGCGTGGCCAGCGGGATCTTCTCGCGCTCGGTGATGGCCGCGACGCGGTCGAGCGGGTCTTGCCAGGTGTGGAAAGCGAGGTCGAAGGTGCTGTTGTGGACCAGGTACAAGAGCTTGCCGCGCAGGTCCTGGAAGGCCTTGACGGTTTCTTCCGGCGTCATGTGCACCGAGGGCCAGTAGTTGTCGTAGGCGCCGTTTTCCATCAGCGCGAGGTCGAAGCTGCCGAAGCGTTCGCCGATTTGCCTGAAACCCGGGTTGTAGCCGGAGTCGCCGCTGTAGAAGATGCGCTGGCCGCCGCTTTCGATGACCCACGACGCCCACAGCGTGCTGTCGCGGTCCCACAGCGTGCGGCCCGAGAAGTGTTGCGACGGCGTGGCCGTGACCTGCACCTCGCCCTGCCGGCCCTGCTGCCACCAGTCGAATTCCTGGATGCGCTCGGGTGCGACCTTGGCGTCGCGCAGCCGGGCACCCACGCCCAACGGCACGAAATAGCGCTGCACCCGGTCGCGCAGCGCGTCGATGGCTGCCAGGTCGAGGTGGTCATAGTGGTCGTGCGAGAGGATCAGGCCTTCGATGGGCGGCAGGTCGGCCAGCGTGAGCGGCGGTGCATGGAAGCGCTTGGGCCCGGCCCACTGCACCGGCGATGCGCGCTCGCTGAAGACCGGGTCGATCAACCAGTACTTGCCACGCAGCTTGAGCAGGTGCGACGAGTGACCCAGGCGCACGACATGGTTCGCGCTGTCGTCGAGCGCGTCCAGCGCCGCGCGGTCGAGCCTGCGCACGGGGATCGGATCGACCGGCACGGTGCCAGTCTTGTCGGCCGTCAGGAAGCGCGACCAGATTTTCCAGCCGCTCTGTGATGGCTGGGCCTGCGGGTTGGGCGGGTTGTGGAAGCGGCAGTCGCCTTCGAACTGCGGCGATCCGGCCAGGCTCGCCTCGCAGCTGCCGCCGGTGGCGCAGCCCGCGACGCAGAGGCCGGCGAGGGCAGTGAAGAACCAGGCGGCGAGACGCCGAGAGCGTGGGTGCATGACAGTGACAGGTGATGGCGCAACGGACGGCGGTGCGCGAGCTTAGCGAGCTGCCCGCCCAGCGCATACCTGACGTCACATTGGCCCCTGGCGGGCACCGTGATATGCCCGTCCGACCGCATTCAAGCGCGTCCAGCAGCGCTTGGAGGACGGGGGGTCAGAACGTCGTCCAGTCGCTGTTCGACGTGGTCGCGCCAGCCGTGGCCACCGCAGGTGCAGCTGAACCACCCGCCAGGGCGGTCTTGGCCGGCTTGCTCAGCTTGCCCGCAGCAGGGCGCTTGAGCGATGCGGAAGCCGATCCAGACTTGCTTTTCGCGATGGGCAATCTGCTGCTGCTGGCGGCAGGCCGGGCCGACACGGCGGCCGACGCGAATGCGTCCACCGGCGACGTGCCCAGGTCGAACACGCTGACCGTCTTCACGAGACTGCCGGCCTGTTCCTCCAGCGAGCCTGCCGCCGCCGCTGCTTCCTCGACCAGCGCAGCATTCTGTTGCGTGACCTGGTCCATCTGCGTGATGGCCTGGTTGATCTGTTCGATGCCCGTGGTCTGTTCCTGGCTCGCCGCGGTGATCTCCCCCATGATGTCGGTCACGCGCTTGACGCTCTCGACGATCTGCCCCATCGTGCGGCCGGCCTCGTCGACCAGGGCCGTGCCTGCACTCACGTTGCCCACCGACGCGTCGATCAGCGTCTTGATTTCCTTGGCGGCCGAGGCCGAGCGCTGGGCC
>Ga0247813_10001355_pt1 | contig 18815 bp, 17 predicted proteins | sample UWRJL169409C1_FD_180719 | JGI IMG/M metagenome (GOLD analysis project Ga0247813, IMG submission 180719) | Plant litter microbial communities from Arlington Agricultural Research Station in Wisconsin, United States - UWRJ-L169-409C-1 | ecosystem: Environmental > Terrestrial > Plant litter >... | reverse complement strand
CAGTGATCACCCATTCTGGCTTGCTGAGCAACTGCAGGCCCCCGGCTTTTTCCAGGGCTTTGATTTGTTTGGGTGTAGGCTGTTTTGGAGAGCCCATTTTTTTCCAGGCTTCATAAGAATTACTGTGTGTACTATCAATCCGGTAATGAGAGAGGAGCGATTTAGGAACGGGAAGGCCTTTTATTGATACTTCAACGGCAGCATCAGGGCCAGCTACCATATCGTCGTGGTAATTCCAGACCATCACCGTTGCGTTGCTCAACGAAGTGCCTATCGCGGCCAATGCATTGATATCAGCTTCACCTCTTACGCTTTCATCCCTCACTTTTTTATAATCGTACGCCAGGTTCTGCTTAACTGCTACACGGTTCCCATTCATCATCCCGAACATACGGAATACATTCAGCACAGGTTTATCCACACCATTCGTAGCCAAATCGCGGAACCCGCGGAACCATGCCTGGTTTTCAAATTCAAAAGCCCAGGTAACAGCACCGATCAGGTTTACACCCCTGGCTTCCGACAGTTCATATTTTCTTGCAAAGGAAGCTGCTGTATAACTCGAATACATAGTGCCATTCCGGTAAGCATTCTGCGGATTAAAATCTTCGGAACAGGCTGCGCAGCCTTCGGGATCAGACTCCCCAATGATGATCGGAAGATGTTTCAATGCCGGGTAAGAAGCTACAATTTCAAAACCTTTATCCATATCACGCAGTTGCGTACCCATGTTCATCCGGATATGCCCGTTTACCACTTTTGGGTCGCCCTTGGCATGGTAGGTGATAAAGTCAATTGGTGAGCCTGTTGCCCCGGTAACATAATTCTTTCCCTTGGTTACGTGGTCGAGAAAAGTTTTCAGGAATACGGCTGATTTGTCCCAGGCCGGACCAGTTACTTCCGGTCCGCCAACTTTTGCTGTAGGCAAAGCACGTTTTACTGCATCTGCTGAGTAATCATAAAGTTTGATATATTCTTCTGTAGTTCCTTTCCAGTAGCCAATGTTTGGCTCGTTCCACAGTTCCCAGTACCAGCTTTCTACTTCCTTCTTTCCATATTTTTTAACAGAGTGCTGTACCCACTGATAAATCAGTTCAGCCCATTTTTTGTAATCTTTCGGAGGGTATGCCCAGCCTGTGTAAATATCATTGTAATTATCACCAGGTTTCCAGTGGTGTTTATACGGCTGCGGTCGTGTGGACATAGCTTCTGGCATAAACCCCATTTGCGCTATAGGTTTCATCCCTCTTTTGATGAACGTGTCAAATATTTTATCAACTATAGTCCAGTCATAAATCGGGTTGCCATTTGCATCCTCTGTATAGGCATTTGTAGAGCCCCACTTTAAGGCTGCCGTTCCATCACCTGTCACTAAAAGACTATGTACGCGTACATAAACCGGCACCTTGCTTAGCTGCGAAATTTCCGTGAGCAATTTCTTGCCGTCTTTCATATAGGTATAATTCGGTTCATCGTATCCAAACCATGCCCATATGGGTTTTAGGGGGGCTTTAGGACTGGCAAAATCAACTTCAATAGCAATCGGTTGCTGGGAATAGGTAGTTTGAGGAACGAAGATGGACCATACTAAATTGAGGAATAAAAGATATTTGGCTTTAAAAGGCATAGGAAGGAGTTAAGGCGATGAAGTTGTTAATATAGAGCTAAAATGTCAGTTAACCAGTTTAATGTCAATGCTTTTGGTAACTTTTGAGTTACAGGTCAAGACATGAAAAACAGGCAAAGTCCATCTTTTTGATCATTTCAATATCTTCTGTAAAATCTCTTCTCTTTTCTGCCGGGAAATCGGAACCTGGCTTCCATCGTCCATTGCGATATATCCACCCTCTGTTTTTACATAGGCGGCGATTTTTCTGAAGTTGATCAGGTGCGTCTGGTGGGTGCGTATAAAGTGGTGGTGTTCCAGTAATTCATGATATTCTTTCAGCGTTTTACAGACCAGGTATTTCTTGCCCCCATCCATATAAATGTGGGTATAGTTACCTTCGGCTTCAAGCCTGATGATTTTATTGATTGCCACAAACTCTATTTTATCTTGGAGGGGAATAGCGATACGCTGCTCTTCATCGCCACGGTCAAAATTGGCGACCAGTTCCTTTAATCTTACATTTTCCTTTCTTGGTGCAATTTGTACCATAGCTTTTTCAACAGCGGCAGTAAGTTCCAGAATGTTGATTGGCTTCAGCAGGTAATCTATCGCACAGGCTTTAACCGCCTGGATTCCATATCTGTCGAATGCGGTGACAAAAATCACTTCAAAATTCTGGTTGCCGTTTAAAGATTTTAAGAGGTCAAACCCGGATTCTATACCCATTTCAATATCCAGGAAGACGAGGTCGGGTGTGTATTGCCTGATCAGCTTTAAGGCTTCAGTAGCCGATGCGGCTTCACCTGCAATGTGTACCTGCGGGCAAAATTCGGCCAGGAGCTGGCGTAGATTGGTGCGACTCCTAGTTTCATCATCTACCAATATGGTTTTTATCGTCATTAGTCTATTGGAATAGTAAGTATAACTGTTGTTCCGGTTTCAGTGCCCGTTAAATTACTGTTTATGGTTAAACCTCCGTTGCTTCCATCTGCGTTTAAAAGATCTAAACGTTCCCTTACCAGTTTTAGCCCTAATCCTCCCGGTCTGGTATGATCGGCTTTAAAACCCGGACCGTTATCAGTAATTATGATTTTAAGGTAAATACCCTCCGTTGTGATCTTAACTTTTAATATCCCATCCGCACCTGTTTGTGCAAGGCCATGAATAATTGCGTTTTCCACTAATGGCTGGATAATCATTCCCGGCAGCTCAATCAGGTCTTCGTTCACTGTTTCACTGATTTCAATAGCAAAATTAAAATTAAAGCGCAATTGTTCAAGTTCACAGTAAACGGTAAGCGTTTTTAATTCGTCCGCCAATGGTACCAAACCTTTTTCGGAATTGTTCAGTACATTACGCATTAATACGGAGAATTTTTCCAGATAGCTGTTCGCTGCTTTGTATTGACCGTTATTATTTAAAGACTGGATAGAGTTTAACGCATTAAAGATAAAATGAGGATTCATCTGGGAACGAATAGCCTTGATTTCCAGTTCTTTAATATGTCTTTGTGCTAGTTCGTTCTTTGTCAGGGTAGCCATTCTGGATCTTTGAATGAAATAAACAAATAAACCAGTAAAAAGGATAGAGGTGATAGTCCATATTGCAGTTTTTATTAATGCTGATTTTTCGGCAGCAGACATATCATCAGCTTGATAAGCTTTCTGTATATAGGTATTGAGGACATATTCTGAACCGAAAAGCTGGTGTACATTATCGATTACTACATTTTGTTTTTTATCCAGTACAAATCCTATGATTAAGAAGCGGTTGATATCGATACTTTGTTGGGGCCGTCCGGCACTGATATTGACGTATGTCACATTGGACAGCTTTGCAAATTCAGAGGCTAACTTCTCGTTCCCATTTTTAAATTGTTCAATCAGCACCTGGCCGATTACAAATTGTACTTCATCCGGGTTTTGATTTTTGATCACCTCGAGGTAGGAGTCAAGGTTTGAAGGTTGTGTATAATTGAGCAGTACACAAACGATTTTACCCTTAAACCGCTGCAGGTCCAGCTTTGTGCCATCTGTTAATACTATCTCTTTTAAAGGATTCGGATTGCCCGGTGCCCATGCTTCTAGCTTTTGCCATCTTTTTTTCAAAGCCTGAGTGAGTACAGTGTCGCCACAGTTGTTCAGGAAATCATCATAAAAAGGTTTTATCCTGGGTAAACTTTTCCAGTCGCCCTTTGCAATTTCGGCTGCTAAAACAGCAGATAACTGATTGTATAAAGGATAGTCTTTCAGGCAGGCTAAAGACAAGGTATAGTCTGCGATAAAGCCACTTTGTGCCCAGTTTGTCATGGGTAGTTTTGACCTGTTGTAACGGATAAATGCGTTCAGATACTGTCTGATAGCAGAGCTGCCCACTTCTTTAGGTATAGCCACGGTGAGGGTATCAAGACTTAAAAAGAAGTTTTTAGGGAAATCCTGCAATGGGGCAGGCTTGTGATTGGCGATGTTGACCTTTTGTATGGTATATAATAATTCATGCTGCGCCTGCAAGTAAAGGAGTTTGGTTTTTGTTTGCAGATATTGCTTTCTTAAATTGTAGTTTACAGTTACTTCAGCAGAAAGCTGGCTTTTATATTTGTTAATCAGCTCTTCATACCGAACATTTTGCTTTTGCTGCAACTGCATAATGGCCGGTGGGGCTAAGGTTGCATAATTGTTGTGATCTGTATCAAATATTCTATGAAAACCTGAATCAAAGGCAATAAGCGCATCGCCAGTAGTTGAACTTGCGATACTGTTCAAACGCTCTGCATCGGGTGTTGTAAAAGATGCGCCAGTTAAGATGATGGAATGTTCCTGTACAATGCCTTTCTGCAGGTTTACTTTTTTATGGGGAGTAAGGGATTTTCCTAACCTGATACTGTTCAGGATTTCTGTAGTGACGGTATTAACGATGTCGCTGCCATATGCGTTTTGTTCTCCGGTCAGGTTCCTAGAATTTCTTTTCAGGATGATCTCCGTTAGCATTGCTCTTGGGATTTTACCGGTAGTGGTAACCTGGATGGTTTTATCGTTTTGATCAGTTTTTACCTGGAAATAAGCCTTTGCAGGTACTGCAGCCTGATTTTGTACGTAGGGAGGATAATAAGAGTCGTAACCTAATATCGGGTTTGTCATCAACCGCTGCCGGATAATGGTATGGTCTACAGTTACTTTATAAATGCGGTGGCCTGAAGGTTCCTGACGGGTCAAGCGATAAGTGATAGCATAGCTGTTATCCAGGTTTAAAACCCGGCTCCGCATCCTCGTCTGATATTGGATCGTGAACCAGTCACCTAATTTCAGTTTTACCGGAATTGTGTTTTGTGCTTTCAGCGTTCCCGGTAAAAAAGATAGACATACGAATAAAATAAGCAAGTACTTTTTCTGTTTCATAAACGATGATTTGAAACAAAATAAAGCAATGCACTTTGCAAAGATCCGGGTCATTGAGTAAACAGCACTTATGAATGATTATCCGGTAAAATACGTAATTATCTGCGGAAAATACGCGATTTTGAGGATTGTAAAACTTGCTTAATATCAGTATGTTAAGTATGTAATCAAATACTAAAAAACAATCTGCTATGAAAAAATTAATCTTTACACTGCTACTTGCAGCATTCTCATTCAGCACATTCGCGATGCCTCCTCAACAGGATACAACCAGGAAGGCACAAAAGCACAAGATGAAATCCAAATCGAAAAGCACCAAATCAAAACAAGGTAAAATGAAAAAGTCCAAAATGGATAGCACCAGAAAGGATACTACGATGCGCCCTCCTTTGTAAACAGCAATTATAGGGTTTCTTGAAATTTAAAAGGGCCTGGTCTGAACTATTCAAACCAGGCCCTTTTACGGTCATAGCGGGTATTGCTTATCATGATTATTCTTCATCATATATAATCAAATCAATGACAATCATTAACCTAATCTCTATTAATCGTCGTACCGGTCATTTCTCCAGGGATAAGCAGTATTAGAATAACCTCTTGCCTCCCAAAAACCGAGTTTGTTCTCTGTCAAGAATTCTATCCTGTTGATCCACTTGGAACCTTTCCATGCATATAACTGTGGCGTAATCATTCTGACCGGACCGCCATGTTCTTTCGCTAAAGGCTGCCCTTCAAAAGTATGGACCAGTAGTACATCCGGTTTTAATGCTTCTTCCAGTGAGATATTGGTAGTATAGTTATCATATCCGTAGCACATTATGTGTGTGGCAGTTTCTTTAGGCTGTACGATGGCAGCAAGATCAAGTAAGCTGACACCTTTCCATTGCATATCTAATTTTGACCAGGTAGTTACACAATGAAAGTCAGATGTGTCTTTAGTTTGCGGCAGATCTAAAAACTCTTTCCAGTTCAGCTGCAGCGGATGTTCCACCGCTCCGTCAATGGTTAGTTTCCAGCGTTCAGTTTTGATATCTGGATGAATACCCAGGTCAAGTACAGGCCATTTGATAGTTTTAGTCTGCCCAATGGGAATGGTTGGCATGCCATGTCTGTTTATTTTTCCGGATCCTCTGGGTGTTTCGTCTGAAACTGACGGGGTAAGCTTCATTTTATCTTCAAAGCGGGCTTTCAGCTTCATGCGGGCTTCAATAATCCGGTCTAGTTTTTCTGAATCTTCCATATAAAATTAGTTTAGGTATCTGCCAATAGCAATTCCATAGTTACTTAACAAATATATAATCATTTTTTATCAGGTCAGACAATATCTCGACACTTTGAATCAGTTCTTTATCCGAAGATGATGCAAAACCTAACCTCGTGGCATTCCAGGGCTTGGTTTGAGAAGGGTGGGAGACACCACCTGCGAAATAAAGATCCTTTTTTAAGGCTTTTCGGGACAGTTTGAATAGATTTATCCGGGGATCAAAGTTTGTCCATACTGCCATACCACCATCGGGGATTTCAAAGCTGGTATAATCAGATAACTGATCTTTCATCAAACTGCAAAACAGGTCTCTTCGTTGTTTATATATGCGTAAGGACTTGCGCATATGTCGCTGTATGATCCCATTCTGCAGTAGTTCGGCAATAGCATTTTCAAGCATGGTATCACCCTGCCGGTCGATTATCCTGCGCAACTGTGCCATATGCCTGATCACATCGGCGGAACCAATCAGGTAGCCCACACGGAAAGCAGGGGAAATCGTTTTTGTAAATGATCCGCAGTAAAGTACCAAACCAGATTTATCCGCACTAGCCAATGGTAATAGCGGCTTGTTATCATAATGGAAATCATAATCGTAATCGTCCTCGAAAATGATAAACCTGTATTTTTCAGCAAGCCGCAGCAGTTGCATTCTGCGGTCTGCCCTCAGTGCAACGGTTGTAGGGTAGTGATGGTGGGAAGTGACATAGACGAGCCGGACTGGAGATTTCTGGCATATCCTCTCCAGCTCATCTACCTGGATCCCATATCCATCTACAGGCAACCTGGTAATTTTGGCCCCTGATTGAATAAAAGCAGCCTCTGCGGTTGTCCACCCTGTTTCACCCGTGACCACCTGATCGCCGGGCTGAATTAACCCGGTAGCTGTCAGGTATACACCCATAACAGTTCCACGTGTAATTAAGATATTATCAGCTGTAACGTTTAAACCTCTGGTTTCCGTTAAGTATGTTGCCAATTCTTCCCTGAGCCATAGAGAACCTTGAGGGTCAGTATAACCTAGTTTACTGTATCGGTCACCAATCAACAATTGCGAACGGTAAGCCCTTGACAGATCTGCCAGTGGGGCAATTCTTGGATCAGGAAAGCCATCATCAAGATGATAGGTACATTTATCTTTTTTAAAGCCGATTTCCAGATGGGGGGAAGTACTAAAGTCAAAACCTGCACTTTGTGCCGGGTTGGTAAGTGGTTGCTGTCTGTCCAGCTTCTCTGGTTTTACTTCCGGCAGATGGGTCGCAGCAAAAGTTCCGCTGCCCGAACGGCTTTCCAGCCAGCCTTGTGCTGTTAACTCGTCGTATGCACGGACAACGGTTTTGCGGTGAACCTGTAATGATTCTGCCAGCTGCCTCGTGCTGGGTAACTGCTGTCCTGCATGCAGATTTCCTTCCCTGATTTGTATGATCAGCTGGTTAGCGATCTGCACATAAACAGGGTAGTTTCCCGATTTGTCTACAACTAAATTAAGTAATGATGGCTGCATAATGTGGACTACCAGGTTTGTAAATATTGGATGATCTCAGTGGTCCAATAAAGATACATTTTTGTAAAAGTAAATCGTCCTCCTTGAAAGTTTATCCTGCTCATTCAAGAGCTGGAAATGATTTATCAATAACAGACCTGTAAACTAAAAAAGATGAATGATGAAAGCAACAAATATTCCAGCACACCTTATTCCAAGCCGATCAGCGAAACGCGCGCATTTTGATCCTGAAACTGTCTATCCTATTCTGGATGAAGCAATTGTTTGTACCATCAGCTATGCGGCAGATAACCAGCCGTTCTCCATTCCTACAGCTTTTGTAAGGTATGAGGATAAGATTTATATCCATGGGTCTGTAGGCAGCCATTTTATGCGCGAACTGGAAAAAGGGATGCCCGTTTGTATAACCATTACCTTGATGGATGCAATAGTAGTTGCAAAATCGGCATTTAGCCATTCGGTAAATTACCGCTCAGTGGTAATCTTTGGAAGAGCGGAAAAGATAGAGGACGCTGCGGAAAAAATGAGTGCCTTTGAGTGGCTGACTAATAAGTTTGTGCCGGATAGCTGGAATTATCTTCGTCCGGTTACTGACAAAGAAGTACAAAAAACTACTGTGCTGGCATTTAAGCTGGATGAAGCATCGGCGAAAATACGAACCGGAATGCCAAATGATGAGGAGCACGATAAACCACTGCCTATCTGGTCGGGTATTATTCCACTGGAAACAAAAAAATTAGCCCCTCTTCCAGATGAACTGAGTCAGCATATTCCTTTACCTGCTCATCTGAGTAAAAATACTTTTTAGCTTCATACCTAAAAAGCACGGGTTCTAATTCCCGTGCTTTTTATATCTGTTGAGAAGATGAACTGAGTCAGCATATTCCTTTACCTGCTCATCTAAGTGGAAATACTTTTTAGCTTCATACCTACAAAGCACGGGTTTCAATTCCCGTGCTTTGTATATCTGTAGAGAAGATGAACCGAGTAAGGATATTACTTTGGCGGCTGATCTGGGTACTCTAAATTTTAGAGAAGACTTATATATCGTGGCTTCAATACTTAGTGCTTGTTGTTGCCTTCAGCTATTACTTCTTTTATTATTGACTGGGAACCATTGTCGCTACGGCTATTATTGTTGTTGTTGTTGTTGTTGTTGTTGTTGCTGGATCAACTCAAGATTCCTCCGGTAACTATTTCCCTGGAAAATAGGTGCATCAAATTGTTCTGGTTCCAGCTCTTCTACCGGATCCTGGATTTCCGTTGTCCCGTTATCGTAACTTACAATAACCTGGACTGTCAGTTTATGATGTGAAGGCCCTTTATAAACTCCCTTTACCGGAGAGCAGTCGTTAAAACTCCGCCCGTAAGCCAGATTTACATATGTTTCGTTAGCAATACAATTATTCGTGGGATCTAAACCCAGCCATCCGTAAGATGGGATATACGCTTCTACCCAGGCATGGGTTGCACCTTCACCCCTCATCCCGTTTTTGTTCGGGCAAATATAGCCGCTCACATACTTGGCAGGAATATTAGCCATACGCAGCATCTGTGCAAGAATGTGTGCAAAATCCTGACATACCCCAGCTTTAAGTTGCCAGATCTCGTCGAGTTTTGTCTGCACGGTAGTCACACCTTGTATATAGTTAAACGTCTCATATACATAAGTACAAAAGCTCATTGCAGTCTGATATGGGGTACTCGTCTCCCTGATTACACTGCCTGTGAATGCTTTCAGCTCCTGCAGTCCGTCAAACGCTTCCCATTTAAGGTAATCAATGTAAGGAACCTGGTAACGCAGGGTTTGTAATTCTTCCCATTCCATTTTGCCAAACATACTATCTTCCGGCAATTCCCTGGCAGTAGTGTTTACGGTCAGTTCCGAATAGATTTCCAGTTCCCGGTGGCGTTCACTATAAGTGAAGAAACCTACCTGGTTGCCATAATAATCCGTAAAAGTATCTACCCGAGGTTTCCCTGATATCTTTAGCGTATGTTGTAAAACCTGCTGAAAGTCATCCTCCTTAGGATATAATATGATATGGTTTACGCTGTCCTTTACCATAGACTCATACGTATACCTTGTGATGTGTTTTATATTAAATTCTGGCATTTTTTCAAAGATTAGGATAATGAAAAACAAGTTTGGTTAAAAGCATTTCCTATACCGTAGAGTTCGGACTTGATCTCTGCTAGATACAAATGGAGTTCATCCTGTTTTAACCCTTTGATCGAGCTGTATTTTACTTTGCTTTGCAGCCTTCCAATCAGGAACTCCAGGTCGCCCGGATTAATATGCCCGTCTATTTTCAAACGGTCAAAATATTTGACCAGCTGGTTTAGCGAGTAAATCACTGATCTCGGAAATACGTTGTTCAGTACCACCTGTGTCAAAACATTCTCTGCTTCGAAACCGGTACGGTAAGTTTTAAGGTATAGCTCGTATCCCCCTATGGATAATAATAAGTGTTTCCAGTAACTTGTATTGGTCAGCAGATCCGGGTTATGGTCAACCGAGCCGAATTTGATATCCAGAATATTGACCGACTGGATACTGCGTTCCAGGTATTTCCCGATCCGCATAAAGCTGCTGCCTTCATTACGAGCCATCGTAATTTCTGTAGTCCCGTAAAATAACATCCCTTGTTTAATCAGGATATCCAGTACTGAAATAGGATCATCCTTTTTTAACATCGTCTTCAGCTTCGGGTCCTTTACCGTGTGGTAATACTCATTGAGGCACTGCCACACATCTTTCGTAATGTGGTCCTGGACGCTACGGGCGTTTTCACGTACCTGTGTAATGATATTGATAATGGAATTCGGATTATTTTTATCAGTAACCATATACTGGAGTACCGCACGACTATTAAATTCATCCACAGCCCCTCCATGGTCGGGCCCGCAAAAAATACGGATTACCGGGCTCCACGAGAAATCTGACACTGCATCCTGTGACGCAGCGTAATTTATTTTAAGCATGCGCAGCATACCATCCGTTCTCTCCACATAACGGCTCATCCAATATAAACTCTCTGCAACTCTGCTTAACATAATGATTCTATTAAATTAATTAAGACAATACCCAGGTGTCCTTACTTCCGCCACCCTGCGAACTGTTTACAACCAGTGACCCCTCTTTTAGCGCAACCCTTGTTAAACCTCCCGGTACTATGGTAATCCCATCTGGTCCACATAATGCAAAAGGACGGAAATCTACCCTTCTCGGCTGCAAGACGCCATGCATATAACACGGTGCAGAAGAGAGGCTGATGGTTGGCTGTGCAATAAACTGCCTTGGATCTTTCATTACCTCTATTTTGTAAGCATCAATTTCTTCAGGCGTTGCAGCATGCCCCATTAACATGCCATACCCACCACTGCCATTGGTTTGTTTAATTACCATGTTAGTGATGTTTTCAAATACATGCGCACGTTCTTCCTTGTTCCCTAATTGATAAGTAGGCACATTCTTTAATAGCGGCTCTTCATTCAGATAATATTTAATCATATCCGGCACGTATACATATACCGCCTTATCATCTGCAACACCATTTCCAACAGCATTGACGATGGTGACGTTTCCTTTGCGGTAAGCATTCATCAGTCCCGCTACACCCAAAAGGCTGTTTGCGTTAAATACCAGCGGATCCAGGTAATCGTCATCCACCCTGCGGTAAATCACGTCCACCTGCTGCAGTCCGGCAGTGGTTTTCATATATACCTTATGGTCCTCCACAATCAGATCGGGGCCCTCTACCAGTTCAATCCCCATTAAACGGGCCAATGTAGTATGTTCAAAATACGCAGAGTTAAAGCTTCCCGGACTGAGTAAAACGATCGTTGGGTTATCAACCTGTCTAGGAGAGAGAGAACGCAAGTTGTTATACAGCAGATTCGGATATTCAGTAACGCTTCTCACTTTACACTGCGGGAGCAGGTCAGGGAAAAGGCGCTTGGTGATTTCGCGGTTTTCCAGCATATAGCTCACTCCGGAAGGCGTACGTACATTATCTTCAAGAATATAGTAAGTCCCGTCATTATCCCTGATCAGGTCTATTCCGGCAATATGGATGTACAGGTCATGCGGCACTTTAACATTGCACATCTCTCTGAGAAAATGCGGGCACGAATAGATGATATCAATAGGTACAATTCCATCTTTTATAATGAACTGATCACTGTAAACATCCTTGAGGAATAAATTCAAAGCTGTTACCCTTTGTTTGATACCTTTTTCAATAAACTCCCATTCATCCGATGTAATAATCCTGGGAATAATATCAAAAGGAAATATCTTTTCTACACCTTCTCCGCTGTTATACACTGTAAATGTAATCCCCTGTGTCATAAAAAGCACTTTGGAGAGTTCTTCTTTTTTGTTCAGCTCATCCGTAGATTCCTGATCAAGGTAGTCCATTACCGTTTTGTATTCGGATCTTACCTGTTTTGATTCATCAAACATCTCATCCCAGGTATTATTTGGAAGATCATATGATTCTGTGTGCCTGTTTTTAATCATTTTGAACAGATAATGTAATTGTTAATGTAACCATCTTTTAAATCACGTATTAAGTATAAGAAATAATCGTGGTCAAGTGTTTTTCCAGCGAAAAAAATATATGCATTCTTATAAAACATTTGTTCCTTCCGCCCATGTGAATAATTGTTGGATAGGTTTTATGTTAATTTATTAAAATCTATTATTTTCTCATGAAATATATGAAAATAGTAGATGATTGTGTGATTTTGTTGTTAAATTATGAATATATCAGTATTAAAACATATTTGTATTAACAATATTCATTAATAATTATGATTATGTAAATAAATAAAACAATTGTTAGTGCTGATTGATATATTTAGACCTTAATAATTATTAAACGCATTGCGATGACATATTGTTTAGGGATAAAAGTGAAAGACGGACTGGTAGCAATTGCAGATACCAGGGTAACTTCGGGTACGGATACTACGGAAAAAAAGAAAATCTATTTATATCAGAAAGATCATTCTTCGCTATTCATAATGACCAGCGGACTCCGCTCTGTGAGGGATAAGGCAGTTCTGTATTTTAAGGAACTGATGGATGAAGGCGCAGAATATAATAAGTTATATAAGGCGGTAAATGATTTCGGGGCGCAGGTTAAGCGTGTAGCAAAGGAAGATAAAGAGTCGCTGGAACAGGCGGGCTTCAGGTTTAACCTGAATACTATCATCGGCGGGCAGCTAAAGGATGATGATGAACATAAGTTGTTCCTTTTATATCCCGAAGGCAACTGGGTTGAGCTGGGTGGCGGTGCGCCATATGTGATTGTTGGTAATGCAGGGCATGGTAAAGCTATATTAAACAGGACGCTCACTAATGAGTCGAGCATGCACCTGGCTTTAAAAGCGGGTTTTTTGTCTTTTGATTCGACCCGGGCAAGTGCCAATGATGTTGATTTTCCAATCGATGTGGTATTGTACCGCAATAATAGTTTTGGGATGGTGGAACACCGGTATACCAAAAAAGACCTGGAAAGTATTTCAGAACAGTGGGCGGAAGAATTAAAAACGGCACTGACCAGGATACCGAACGGGTGGATGGATGCCGCTTTTGATGATATTTCAAAAACGAATGAAGATGATAAAATATAAATACGCAAATGATACCAGCATCAGTTTCGCCATTTTAAATGGTTATACATCTGCTTTATTTTCAATAATAAAAACAATAAAAGCTGATGAAACATTTAGGTTCATGTAAGCTTACTCGCCTTTAAAAAACAATTATTTAATGATGAAATTTGAAGTTTCTTCCAAAATAGTATACCAAGCCTTGGCACCATCTACACTTATCTTAAATATTCAGCCATTTAGGGGTGGGGGACAAGTGGTTACGGAAGAATATTTCTGTATGTCCCCCGAGTTAAAGATGACAGAAATGATTGCGGTGACCGGAGAAAAAAGGTTTCAGGTAATCGAGATCCCGGAAACAGGCCATGTGACAATCGACTATAAGGCTGTAGTGGAAAATACAGTAAACGTAATTCCGGGTAACCAGCTTGATGATGTACTGATTAGTATGATGCCCGCTGAAGTATTACCATACCTCAATCCGAGCCGCTATTGCCAGTCAGACAAGCTTTATAAGTTCGCTTACAATAAATTCGGCCACATCGAAAATGCTTTCCAGAAGGTAATGGCTATCCGCGACTGGATTTATAAAAATGTGGAGTATGGAGGGTACACGACACCACAAACCTCTGCTTATGATACAATTACTGAACAGATAGGGGTTTGCCGTGATTTCGCACACCTGGGAGTTGCATTATGCAGGGCCTCTACTATTCCTGCGCGCTATTTTACAGGCTATGCCTACCAGTTGCAGCCGCCGGACTTTCATGCGTGTTTTGAGGCTTATGTTGGTGGGTATTGGGTAATTGTAGATGCGACTAAGCTGGTCCCTATTAACGGGCTGGTTAAAATAGCTTCAGGTGTAGACGCTACTGATACTGCTTTCGCAAGTATTTTTGGCAACCTCATGTTTCAGCGCATGGAAGTCAATGTGACCTCTTTAAGTCCGGAGTTTCAGTATTTCGACTCTAACAGTTCCCTGCAAGGATACTCCTATGTTTAAATGTCAGCATTGCCAGTATAGTAAAACTGATTTTATTCAATAATGTGTTTTTATAAAGGTCTGATAAGATTTTCTCCACGTTATATGATGGGGTGAAGGATGATATTTGAGTCCCGCCGGTATTTGCTGCTGATTTTAACGCATATCCCCCAGGGAGAAAGTACTTACACAGGTGCCAAAGCCAATAATTAGAACTAGTACCGCACTTAAAAACCAGACTGATCGTTTGTACACAATTGCCAGAATAGTGCAGATTACAAACTGAAACGCAGCTATTGCCAGTGCCCCTACGCCGCCATCTGTACCAGTAGACAGTGCGGTAATGGTGTATAAAGCAAAAACCAGTAAGTTACCACCAAGTATTTTGTAGTTTGCTACCGGTTTATCACCGTCTTTTACAGGTTTTTGCCCCGCAGGTTTATTTCCCCCTGCAGGATTAATTTCGTTTTCAGTCATCATACCTGGATTTCATTTCTAAGTGTTTCTAAATAAGCCGCTTTGTCATCCCTGTAAAAAAGGTTCATCGTTTCAAATGGAATAATCTTCAGATCCTTGTTTACGATATGAACGCAGGATTTTTTTATCGCACGAACATCAAAGTTCTGCGCATCTATAAAATTCATGATAATAATCCTGAACAGGTTGTCGTACCCAAGTCCCGGTGCATCGATATCGGGTAAACAACACATAATAGATTTCAGATGTTCTTTTGCTTTATCTACGGAATTACCCGTACTGAACATATGGAGTAAATGCATTTTTAACTGTTCATCCTGTTCGTAAATAATTGTATTTTTCGAATTGTCCAGCAAATCGTCAGGATTAATCATCCTGGTCAGCGGAAATACTTTGCCGGCCAGCTTTAAGGCATAACCCATCACTAAAGCATCCGGGTTACAAGGAACAGGTAAAAGATCCTGGGGAGTAAAAATGTCGGTCTGCTCTAAAATTGCCGAACGTACTTCAGTCAGGGTATAACGATCGGTGGCAGGATTGAAATTTTCCAGTCGCCCCGCCTGTTGTGTAGGCTGAAATGTAACCCCTCTGATGCAGGGTTGCTTCAGCGCATATTCTATAATTTTCCCTATTTCATGCGTGTTTAACCCTTTTTGCAATGTAACTACCAGGGTTGTTGATAAGTTATATTTGTTAAGGTTCGCAATTGCTTTCATCCGAACTTCCCTCAGATCTTCTCCACGCAGTTGTTCCAGTGCTTCCTTTTCAAAAGAATCAAACTGAAGATAGATTTCAAAATCAGGTTGGTACGTAGCCAGGCGTTTTACAAATAACTCATCTTTTGCGATGCGTATTCCATTGGTATTAAGCATCAGGTGTTTAATCGGTTTTGTCTTCGCAATATCAAGTATCTCAAAGAACCGGGGATGGACAGTAGGTTCCCCGCCGCTGATCTGTACTACATCGGGTTCCCCTTCGTTTTCTACTATGACATCCAACATCTGTTCAATTTCTTCTACAGTCCGGTGCCTGCCGTAGTGGGGCGATGACATCGCATAACAGGTAGGGCAGGCCAGGTTACAGCGATCCGTGATTTCGATGACCGTCAGGCAGGAATGTTGTTCATGATCTGCACATAAACCACAGTCGTATGGACAACCGAAATGTGTTGCCGCATTAAATTTTAGTGGCATTTCGCTGCGTTTAGCGTAGTTCCGGCAGTTCTTGTAATATTCAATATCAGTAGCGATCAGTACCTTTTCAAATCCGTGGTGGCGGCAGTTCTTGAGCATGTAAACTTTGCTGTCTTCAAATACGATTTTGGCATCAACACGCCTTAGGCAGGTTGAGCAGATGCTGATAGTAAAATCATAATAGATATAGGGACGTTCAGGCATAAACTTTAAATGTTTTTGAAGGGAAGAGGAAAACTTTGTAGTAATAAATGAGTCCGGCCAGGGCTGTCAATTGCAGTACCGATAAGCCAAAACTGAAAAAATAGGCTGGTTTGATGAATTCTATAAAAAATCGGAAGCATAGGTAGGAGGTCATAAAAAGCTTAAACTTCGCACCATCTGCGAATGCTTTCCTTTTTTCTGTTTGAACCAGGATGATCCACAGGATGATCCAGAATAGTATTTCGTAAAGATTGGTAGGATGTCTTGGAATGCCGTCACCAAAATTTATGGCCCAGGGCAGATTAGTCCGCACACCATAAGTGCCATCTTCCAGTCCGGCCAGAAAACAACCGGTTCGCCCGATAATCATAGCCAATATCAAAGGATAAACCATCAGGTCTCCAGAAGAAGTAGTAACCCCGATTTTTTGCTTTGTCAGTTCCACGCCAATGAGTCCGCCGAGCAAACCACCAATAATAGTAGTATTTCCCATGAAATAAACAAAATTCATTTGTGTTAACAGCTGCGGATTTTCCAGGATGCCGATCACATGTGAGCCCAGGAATCCGCCCAGTGCTGCACCAATAAATATGATGATCCGGTTATTGTCGCTGATTACATCATGGTTTTTCTTTTTCAAGAAAACATAATACCGGTAACCTATCGCATAGGCCAGCGTTTCACAGATAAAGTGGAGCGGAATTACGGATTGGCCAAAAGGTATATTAATCGGGAAATGCATTTATACTAAGCTAAACTAATTTCCTTTATATCATTAGTTGTTTTCTTCAAAAATATAAAGGGCATAAATTTCAATGAATCCTCAGCAATGGTTAGGTATTCTGCCTGAATATTTATCTTTTCATTAAATTATAAATTTTCCTAAATTAACCAAATGGGAAATGGTTTCATCACAGACAGATTGGTTCTCCGTCCGCTGGTTTCAACAGATAGTGATTTTATTCTTGAATTGCTCAATTCACCAGGTTTCATCACATTTATCGGAGACAGGGAAGTAAGGAACATTGATGCTGCACAACTGTATATAGAGAAAATAATGGCCAATCCGGATATCCGGTATTGGATTGTCAGAACAAAAGATAACGATGTTGCTGTTGGAATTATTACTTGTATCAAACGGCAATACCTGGATTATCCAGATATCGGTTTTGCCTTTTTACCAGGTTTTAATCAAAAGGGTTATGCATTTGAAGCTGCTGATGTAGTACTGAAAAGTTTGCTCAATTCGGAAAACAATGAGTTTATATTAGCTACAACCACATTGAATAATACAAAGTCAAAAAGGTTACTAGAGAAGCTTGGATTAAAATCAGAAAGTAAAATGATTGTGGAAGGGGAGGAGTTAATATTATACCGGATACCGGCGGTTGAATAATTACAAAAGGTCTTAAAAAAAAGAAAGGGTTGTCGCATCCACGAAGCATCCCTATTCTAACCAAATATAAACCTGTATGAACGGGTTTTTTCTTAATGTTCCTAATGTGTAATCACATTTTAATGGCTTCTGCCAAAAGGAAACTTGTAATCAAATTTTCAATAATTAACATAACAAGTATTCGCTTGACTTGCTGATACAAATATAACAATAATATAATAGTGTACAAAAAACACTAAGATATTTTTAACATTTTTTAACAATATAATTGAAATTCTTCAGATAATACTTAAGATTCAATTGTTTGTTTGAATAAATAACGTTCTTTTCTTCTCTTAATTATGTGTTCTACGAAAATAATGAATAAAGTACCCATCGTGTAGGCTATAACATCCGTCCATGTGAAGAATGTTCCAATGATCGTCTTCGCTAAGGTGCTGTTTTGCAGTCCCAGCTGTTCAACTATGTTAAAATATTGCATTGCCTCAATAAAATAAGAAAAAATCAAGACAATTAATGCGGCAATTTCATTTTTAACCTTAATAAAGCTTTTCAGCAAACAATATAACAGGATCACTACCAGGAAATCTCCGCCATATGGACGGATAATCTCGTCATGAACATATAATGCGATCAAAACTTCAATAATAAATAAGGAAATCGCTAATGTCAGATAGTTTTTATTGCAGGTAACCATAAATTTATTTTAAAATATTCCTGATGATTAACAGGGACCGCTCAATACGGGCCCTGTTGTTATATAAACGATAATTCAGCCGATCTCCTGACTTTCTTTTTTTGTCCAGTCCATTTTTGCAGACAGATACATCAATACGGCGATGATAATGAATAAACCAATACTTCCAAATAACAAAGCAAGGTCCTGTAATTGGATAATTACATAGATAAATCCATAAAAGATTGACAAGATCAGACCGAAAATCATTGCGGGTTTTTTATTCTTCAGCAACATGGTAATAAATACGCTGATCAATGTTACAGTAGCTACCGAAGCAATCAGGTATGCGAAATTAAACCCGACACGTTCGGTGAAAGATAATAACAGGGTATAGTATATCGTCATTGATGCGCCGATCAGTACATATTGCAGAAGATGTACTTTCTTTTTATTCAGCATTTCTGTAAAAAAGAGAGAGATGAAAGTCAGC